>Ga0222719_10002955_pt1 | contig 15252 bp, 5 predicted proteins | sample C33_34DmetaG_FD_165039 | JGI IMG/M metagenome (GOLD analysis project Ga0222719, IMG submission 165039) | Estuarine water microbial communities from San Francisco Bay, California, United States - C33_34D | ecosystem: Environmental > Aquatic > Marine > Unclassified | place: USA: California...
ATATGTTTTGTAACCATTGAGCATTAAACGTGTTTGTCTAACACCTAATACTGGATCATAAATTAAATCATTAAACACACTGGTATTGTCTAAAACCATTGCGTGTTCATATTGCGTAAACCTAAATTTAACATAGTTTACTGTGTTATTATTAAACGTTCTTAGAACCAAGTCATTTTCATATCGTTCAACCACATAGTCCTTTGGTGGTAGCACTTGACGGTTTGGATTCAATATTGATTCGTTGTAGTAGTTTGAGATTAAACTGTCTACAATGTAACCATTCCGTGTTAATTTTAAAACGTCAGCGGCTGGGTTTAAGTTTATTATGCTGTTAACTGCCCAACCTTCTTGCGACCATGTTAGGAATTCTGTGGCCATCTGTGTCCAGTTCATGATATAGTTGTTTTCAATATGATCAAATATCATGCCTTGGTCGGTGAGGTATTCTTGATAACTAACCAAAAAGTCAACTAATCCAGTTTTGCTTGTAAACTCATATCCATAAGGAATTTTCACATAGACTTCATTAAAGTCTTGTGCTACATTTACAGTTTCGCTACCAACAGTGATTGTTGAATATGTGCCTGTGGTGCGGCTCTGTTTGATTATAAAGTAAGGCTGTTGTGTACTGTAACCATTTACAGTGTAGCCAGTTGCTGTGTTTTGCACAACAACCCCGCTGTAGTTAAATTCTGCTGATATTGCATTTTTGTATAGGATCAGTTGATAACTTTCATCAGGAAGAAGCAAACTTGAATTCAAACTGTTTGGACTGCTTTTTTCAGTGAATACTTTGAGGTAGGTTTTATCGCTAAATCCACCCATACGGTATACCAATCTTACATCCAAGTTGTCTAATGTGGTTTCAAGTTGCGTGGTACTATCTATACCTCTTACTTTATTATAATCAACAATGTAGTTAATATAACTGTGTTTGATAGTGCCGTTACCATATACCTGTATGTTTTGTGGTTGTACTCTAAATCTTTGATTGTATAGGTACTGCGTAAATTCACTGTTATAGGTGTATAAGTCAATGTCAACCATCAAGGAAAAATACTTTCCAGGATTGAGCAGTGCTATTAACTTTTGTAGTGTAAATTGATAATCACTGCTGCGTCTCCAAGCATTTTCAACTGGTCCATCATCACCAAACACCCAGCTCTTTCTGAAACTGTTTTGATCATAGTCGCCTACAATACTGATAAATGGACTTACAAGATTTCCTTCTGAATCACTAGGAATAATGTCTAATAAATCTGGTCGCAAATAGCGTTGATCAATTGTTGTACCAGTTGGTGTAACAATTTTGCCGTCTCTTAGATCTTGCCACAAAACCAAGTTTCCACTGGTATATGGTGCAGGTCCATAACGTGCTACCCACCAGTCCGGACGCTCTGCTAATCCAAGCATTACCCAAGGTGTTAAATGTGGAGTGTCTGTATCATAAAAGTAGTTGTAGATTCCTCTCCATCCACCTAGCAATAAATCACCGCTGGTCTTATCTTGACTTCTGCTGTAGTTCCATGTAAACTGATTACTAGCATCATATGACTGTGTACGATAAGTTAAACGATTTTTTGCTACATAGGTATAAAACTCTGCTGAAAGAAAATCATTTATTTCTGCAAGAGAATAGTCGGTGGTTCTAAATCTACCAGGAATGATATCTGCTGATCGAATAGGTGGATCGTACCGATTTACCACTTTAACATTATTATAAATTCTACTTTCAAATTCCAATAAAACATCGTCGCGAATATCAGCGTAGGCGACTGTGATACTGCCATCGTGTCCACGAATAACTGGCGTAGGAGTAATGTAACTGCTGTCGGTGTATTTTTCAGGAAGATACAAAGGTGCCATACCCATTTTTGCTGGAGTAGACGGAATATAATTTCCGACTGTGCTTGCATATTCTCTAATCTTAAGAACATCACCTACATTCAATGTTTCTGTAATGGTTATGCGTGGACCATCTGTGGCCACAGTGTATTGATGTCCATCACCAAGCAAAATTTCATCGTTGAGATAAACCAATACGCCTTTGTAGTTTGCTTTGGTAAAATCGTATGTGTTTAACATATCAAACGTGTTACCGGTGATAACACTAACAGTGTATGTTGTCTCGTCGTAGGTCGCACCATGTGGTAATGTGTCAGTGTAGTAAAATGCAGTATCTTTGTTTTTGCCACTGTTTATATCTTGCAAAACTTCATCAAGGATTGTGGATGCTTTTTTGTTACCCCAATCTGATTTTGCCACTTTATCCATGATCAAGTACTTGTATTTTGTATACTCGTCACGGGCATAATCTAGTGCTTGTATAAAGTTTTCTTTGTTGTTATACAAGAATGTGCTTGCAAATACCAATGGAGAACTTTGTTGAACAATGGTTTGTCCGTATGGTACAATGTTACCCAGGTCTCGCGTGTTGTTTTGCCCATTTATGGTGCCTGTAAAATACTGTAAATTTTCACAGATTGATCCATAATGAGTGCGTATTGTACCCATGGTAACTTCTTGTATTTCGCCATTGAGCGGATTCTTTTCCAAGTTATCTGGAACTTCATAAAAGCCTCTTCCACTGATGCTGTCCGATAAAAAAGTAACTTCAACAATGGCTCCGTCGGCTGGTTCAGTGCTAAATGTTATAACCGTGAATCCTGCTGCATTTGTTGCATAGGTATAAGTGCTTGGTAAAACAAAAACACCATTTACATAAACTTTGACTGGTATTTCACTGAGGGTGGATGATACTTCAACATCCATTACCAGTGGACTACCCTGATATGTAAATTCTAAAACTTGACGTGTTTGAATTTGATTAAACGCTGTTTGATAACCAATACTTCGAGTAAAAGTTGTTATATCTGTGTAGAATCTCACAAAACCTTCGTCGACGTTTTGTACAACACCAACATTGTCATTTACATAATTGAAGGTATCAGTGTAGAAATTGTTTTCAAAAACAATATCGCCAACATTGTTGATGTTACGATATGTTAACGGAAAGCCAAGATAAGCATCTGCTCTTCCTGTGCCTACTTTATAACTGAAAATTTTGCTGCCTTCAAAATCTGTGCTTGGATAATATGTACTATCGCCGTAGCTGTTACCCTTACTGTCAAAAACATCAAATAATGGAGCTTGGTTTACACTGGTTTTCTGTTGTGCAAACTGCCAATTTAAACCATCAAACCAATAGCTGTTGCCTTTTAAAGTATCGCCGTCACTGATAACAACAGTTGCATTTGTAGCTGTGTCTGGTTCGTCTAAGTCAGTTGGTTGCAAATCTATCAAGAAAGGACCGCTTGGTTCAAACTGCTCAAAGTTTACAGTGAAAATCTTGTTTCGTACTTCAGCGTCAATATCGTTTGCAAATATAACTCGTGATCCTTGTTCAAAATCATAGCCATCATTGCTGTATCCAATGGTACCGTTAATGTTACTGAGTGCATCAGTTTCACTAAAATCTATGGTGTTTACCGCTGGTAGTCCGCTTGTGCCAAAGTCAAAAAGTTTAAGACCTGATCTAAATTCAATGATACTACGCTTTGCTCTGAGATCAAAGTCTACAACTGGCACGGTATTGTTGTATCCTGCCGCTGCATTTATTACATCAATATGGAACCATCTGTTGCTTCTTGACCATGGGTTTTTATCTGGACTAGCTCGATTTATTGTGAGGTAGTCAGGAGTGTCTGGTAAATCGTCCACACTGTCAAGATTTGTATAGTCTTCTGGAGTTATAAAATCAGTTACAGGTAAAAGTTGTATTTGAGTGCCAACTCCTTCAATGTAATACTGATTTCCGCTGTAACTAGCAGGAACTGTTGTGCCTGTAAATCTGATTCTAAGTCCATTTGTAAAAGTAACGCCATTTGGACTTGTATAGTCGTCGTCTGCTAAAATATCATTTACATTCAAAGAAGGGGAATTAGGATCATCAATAATTTTAATGATACCATAGAAATCTGCATTGTTACCGTCTTGGTAGTACAATGTATCAAGGTTTGCAGTAATTAGCGGAATAAGTTCATAAACGCCTTGGGCAGTTTTGTAAACATCCAGTCCACCAAACTGTGTACCATAATTGACTTCTAGCCTGGTCAAATCTGCAATGTCTTTGAGCACTGTCAGACTTAGTGTTGGATTTACAGTATCGCCTGTGTAATTGATTGTCCACACACTATACGCTTGGCTTCCAGATTCCACTGGTGTTTGATCGTAAAATATAAGACTGCGATTTTCAAGATCTCTAATGCCGTCAATACCGCCATGTTCAGCAATTAAAGCATCAAATGTTTTGCCGTCAATTTGGTCAAAATCTAATGTGGTTACCAAATCAACATTACCGCCATCAGTTAAATCATAGTAAAAATCTTGAGCTGAAACTGATGGAACATTGAAAGTGATAGTGCCAACTTCGGCACCGTTGTTGGTTACACCCAGGATTTCTCTACTGCTACGACCATTAAATTCTAACTCACCAGCAGTGCCAATATTGGTTTGAATGTAAAATGGGTTGCCAGACTGGTTTACTTCAAAGGTATAGTTACCATTACGAGCAAGTGTAATTGTTGGTAACCTGCCTGGTACATCGCTGAATGTGTATCCAGTGCCCGATCTTGTAACAGTGAAATCGTCCACTAGATCAACAGTTGTTGCATATACATCAACCAAGTCCGGTCCATCAACCAGCCAGTAATACTGTCCAAAGTTTACAAACTTGTCGAAATCCATCATTGGATCCCAACTGTAATACTGACTATCAAATAGTCTATCAGCTTTGTTAGTAAATGCTCCTTTGCTTCCTAAACTTTCAATTAGTCCAGGGTATGAAACCATATCGTCAACATTGTTTTGATTTTCTTTTAAAAATACCACTCCAGGGTCAAGTTGATAATTGGCTCTTGTTGAGTTAGCTTCAGAAATGTAGGTATCACTGCCAGTAACTCCAGGTCCTGATTTCTTTCCAATAAAACCACTAGTTTGCTTTAGTTTTGGTTCTTGGACCAGTTGATCAAGTGTGGCACTCAGAAACTGTTTGTTGGTTTCAGTTTGAAAAACTTCTGGTAGAAAATCTAGCGAACGCACTCTTGACATTATGCTACCCCACTGTTGCTAGCAGTTTGTAACTGACCGCTGGTAAGAGCCGCAATCACTTGTACATCATTTACTGTTGCAGCGTTTACAAATATCTCCTCAGGGGTTGATCGAATTTCATACAAATTACCAAAACTTTTGCTAGTATCTGCAGGTACAAGGACCACAGAACTAATAAGATCTCCTAACTGATCGTGCAAATACGCTGATAGTTCGGAGAAGAAGAATGTTTCTCCAAAGTCCCATTTGTCAATGGTAAAGAAATTGTTCATTGATTGTATTACCTGCGTTTTTATTTCACTATCACTTGCAGTGCTGTTCTTGTTTTTAACCACTTTTATTGTAGCTCTTAGACTTGGATCTGCTTTTGTGCCAAACAATGGTTTGAATGTGACACTGTTCAGTATAATGTTATCGCTGAGCATTTTATAGTTGTCTAGCCCTTGATAACTTGTAGTGAGTTCTTGTATGGTTGGCTGTGCAGGTTCTGCAACAGTACCAGTGCTGTCCTTGATATAGTTTTGATAATTGGCATAATATGTATCGGTTACCAAATAAAGGTCGATGATATTGCTTGTGCCAGGATCAATTCTGCGACTCAGTGGACTGTTGTGTCGGTATTGAAAATCAAAGTCTTGGCGTCCAACAAATGCTTCGTAATCAGAGCTTTCAGCAAGGGTCCTAACTCCAGCCGAGCTCACTGACAACTTGTAGAATTTTTCATCTGTTGTTGCATAAAACACTTGCCCATCTGGCCATTCGCTCTTAACCAATTCAATTTGTGACAGTGTGGCGTAACTGGTGTTTACTGTTCCGGATGAAACAGGAAGATACCTTTCTAGATTATCAAAGTCAGTGGTCTTTTCTAAGAACACATACTTGGTTGTACTATTCACAGTTGGCGCAACTAGTGTATTAAAATAATCAGGATCGTCAGGTACGCCATCGTTGTCTGCATCAGCATAACTTACCTGTACACGGAAATCATCAACAAATCCATCGTTTTCAAGTGGCTGACCAACTATGTCCAAAATCACATCACTGTTTAACGGACTGCTTGAATCTGGTTGATTGTTTGTCTTGAGTATGTTGATAAAGTCATTGATTGTTTTTCCAGTCTTTGGATCATAAACTGCTTGACTACCATCAAAGAAAAATCTTGTTTGTAGCACACTACCAAAGAATCTTTGTAGATTTCTGTAGGCAACTGAGTAGGTAATGCCATCTGTTGTGAACTTTACCAACCAACTGTTGTCTAGTCCAGTACCACTTGTATCTTGTGCATAGTTTAGGCTGAAAGTGTTTGCAGAGTCAAGGTTTGTGCTGGTGATTAGATACCAAGTTGCTGTTAAGTTGTTGTATCCAATTCCAAAGTCTCTGTATAATTCAATTTGCTGTACCATGCTCTGTTCAAACGCTGACGTAAGGTCGGTTGTAAACAGAGGAATAACTTCGGTGGCCACTGCGGTTGTAGGAATAAATGTGTTGATTGTAACAGGGCCAGCACCGTTGCTTAAATTACCCTGTCCAAAGTTGGTTCCATCTCCAACAAGATCAGTTACTGTTGCCCATAGCACACTCTTGTCGCCAGCCGCACTCGGTGAACCTAATTTTAGTCTGTTATTTGCATCAAAGCAATAACCGCTCGGTGGGACAAATTTAACCAAAGCAGTTTCAAGGATATACTGTCTATTGTCGCTGACTGTTGCACCTATTGCTGCTGGTACCCCTGTGCTTGTGAATTTGAAGTATCCAGTTGTTTCATTGGCTAAAGTTGTGGTTTGTTGCCACTCTATGCCCAAGGATGTCAAACTTGGACGAGCATAGTTTTGATAATAAAATTCTAAAAGGCCTCTGCTTTTGAGAATAGGTTCAACCTGGTTGCGAATGACACCTTCAATGTCGTTTAAATCACTCCAAGTGAAATCAAAACTTGGCGTTTGTGTTGTTTCATACAACAAACCATCACTGCCAAAAACATTTGTACTGCTGTACTTGCCTGTTATATCAACAAGGTCAAGGTAACGACTGGTTCCAATTGAGCTACGATTTACAGCCTTACTCTTGATAATTGTGCCGTATAATGTGTAAGGGAAGTTGTTGTAGTCTTCACCGTTGACCATTCTGTTTTGTGTATAGAATCTTGCAGGTGCTCTATTTTTAATATCTGCAATAGTTTCACGAGCAGTTGCATTGCTCACTGGCTGACTCAATCCACAGTTGAATGTAATTGCTTCTTGTCTGCCTGATCTGCTGATGTATGAGATGCTGATGTTTACGTTTTGTATGTCTTCTTGATTGATAACATAACGCAAACCATTACTCGCACGAACATAGGCTCTGAAACTTCCAACAGGAATATTGCTAAACACACCATCACCAAAATTAAGATTAATTTGATCGTTGGTTCTACTGGTTACTGCAAAAAAGTTTTTCTGTGCTGTGGTTAACTGTTGATTTTCAACAGCGTAAATGTTTTCTACTTTGGTCCACTCGTTGGTTACGTTGCCTTGTTGGTTAATTTGGAACAACCATACATCATTATTGTTGATTCCTTCAATGTTAACATTTACAATTCTATTTTTTACTCTTTCAGCAAGGCTAAAATCTAAGTTTTGTAGACTGCCTTGTTTAAAGTAAAAGAAGAAACCAGTGTTTGCACTTGCATAACCCATCTGATCATTGCGATAGAGCACGTTGAAAGCACCATTTGCCTGTGGTGCTGGCTCGTAAATGCTGGTGCTGTTTACACTGGTTGCATTAACTGCTTCAAATGACATGTTAGTGCCATTAACTGTGCTGGTAAATGGTATTACTGGTAAGAATCCATTGATCAAGTTCAAGGTGTATTCATCTGTTTGCACACCATTTATTGTTGAACTTTCTCCTGGACGTCCATATCTCTGACTGCTTACCATGGCAGCATTTACTATTGTTGTAAATTGCTCTAACCAATCTCCATTGGTTGTGTCATTCCAAAATACTGTTGTGTTACTAAGATTGACTCCATTGAAGTCTTGAATATTTTCTGTGGTAGTAACACTGTTCACCTTGAGATAACCTTGTGCTTCTTGATTACGCTTTGGCGTGTATCCAACTAGGTTAGCAAGACGGGTAACACTGTCTCTGCGTTCAGCAGTATCAAGGAAATTTTCACGGGTGTTTAAATCGTTGCGGAAGCTCAGTGACTGACCCATAAAAGCCATCACATCCAGTAGGGCAATAAATTCACTGCTTTCAATATAATCATTAAAAGTTTCAGGATAATAGAGTCTTAGATAGTCTACAAAACTCTTTCTTAGGGATTCAAAATCGTAACTTTGAAAGTCAGCTTCTCTATATGTTTGATAGATGCGCTTCCAGTCTTCGACTCCAAAAATTGCTGTTTGTCTAGTTGTCTTTGCCATAATACCTTCCGATAGAGTATTTATGGTAGTAATAAAGTGCGTATATTATGCATAGTCTGCTGTGTTAGTAATTTGGTTGAAAAACAATGCTATTAACTCACTAGCACTGCCACCTATTGCTTGCACTTGAAGCTCTACCAATATGCCTGTATCCTGAGGATACACTGTTAAATCTGTAACTACAACTCTTGGATCTTTACTGACCACTCGCATAACTTCTGTGCGGATTGCTTCTACTGTTTCATCTGTTTGAGGTTCGTGAACATAGGTCCACATTGTGGTACCAATATCTGGTCTACCAACTTTTTCGCCTTGACGTATATTGAAGTAATTGAGCAAATCCCTTTTGATTAACTCAAAGTCGGTTAGTACAAATCTTTTGTACTGGTTAATGCTGTTGTATCCTACGAAAGTTGCCATCTTATATTTACCGTAAAATTATGTGGTAGTTACCACGTATTTGTATGTTCTGGCCCTGTCAAGCTCGGATTCCAATCTTTGTTGCTTGGCACTAAGAGACTGATATGTACTGCTATCCAACCAGTCTGTTATTGTAGATCCAGGGTTCTGTGCTCTATAATCTTGAGCCGCTTGTCTGATTTGGTTTTTAATTGCTGTAATTTGAGATTCTAACTTAGCAATCAAAACAGGATCGCCAGTTTCTACAAGCTCACGCTTGGTGCTTTTAACCACTGGGTCGGTCTTAGTGGTCGTATTGGTTGTACGCACTGCTTGGTTAACTTCTGTTTGGGTGACACCACCAACTGTGTTTGTTGTAGCGGTACTGTAACCTTTATTTGCACTGCTCACAATAGTTTCTGTAAACTCGCTGGCATATTGCCCGCCTTTTACTTGCTTTTGTATTTCACTGGTTATGCTTGTGTCCAATGGTTGATTGTTGATCCATTTTTTGATATTAGCAATAGGCTCTTTGGCACTTGCCTGTACCAATCCTGCTACATTTTTTACACTTTCGGCACCACTGATAATACCGTTGCTTTGCAAGTCTTTTAAACCTTTTTGGAAAAGTTCAACCTTGGTATCATCTTGTAGTTTTGGATCGCTGAGGAAATCAGTTATTGTGGTAACATCGTTTTTACCTGACCAACATCCAGGGCTCTGTAATATACTAGTTGCATCAGTTTGTAGCTCTGTCTTGTATAATTCACTTATACCTTGTTTGAGATATCCTGTTGCTTCCAATTGATCTGCAGATAGTCCATACTTGCCAACACCAAGGGCGTTACTTACTGCATCCGCTCCTTGAGCAACTTCCTTATTTGCTTGGGCAAGCATACCAGTTACAACGTCAGGCTTGAGAATACCTACTGTTTTTTCAGTAGGTGTTTGTGAAACAAAATCGTCATTGTCGATAGCAAGTATTTCTTGTGTTTGGGCGCCATTAACTTTTTCTTGCACTTCAGGAGTTAGTGGTACACTGGTATTGTTAGCATCAAGATTGGTTTCTGTATTACTACCTTGACTGTGGAAAGGCCACGGTTCATGTGTTGGTACCCTACTGGCTACGGTGTCAATAGCATTTGGTTGCTCCACCCAACCTATATTGGCTTCAAATTTTGTATCAGGCAACTGGTTTACAGCCGCTGGTGTTGTTTTTGGAACCGAAGGCGCTTTGCTGCCATTGAGATCAATACAACTGGTTGCCCACAGAGTCATACTTGACCCGGCATCCCATGTTCCAGACTTAGCAGATTGTAAACTGAGAGTGCCATCACTTTTTAAACCAATAAACTTTTTGCTGAAAGCTAGCATGCTTTCTTCGCCAGTGAGTTGTAATTGTTGGCTCTCAATGTTCATAACACCACCAGACTTGAGATTCATACTCAACCCACTGTTAACATTGATTCCTGAGTCTGCGTGTAGATTAATTTGGCCTGCACGAACATTAAAACTGTTTGCAGCATAAAAATCCACTGTGCCTTCTGGACCAAGTTCAAACCAACTTCTACCATTGGCATGAATAATGTGTAGCGTATCACCACTGTCACTCATCATAATTTGATGACCAGTGCTGGTTCTGATTCTGAAGTGTTGATCGTTACCGTTGCTGTCCCCGTCATCCATTACAATGCTGTGTCCGCCCTGTCTACCAATAATGTTCAACTGACTTATTGGTAAAGTGCCTGGATCATCGGCATCTTCTTCTAGCCTAGCAGTTAAGTCTTCTGTGCGTAAACCTCCATCATATATTGGACGGCCTGGTGTGCTAATACCATACACTGTGCTTGGTGTTTCACGGTAACTGTTACTACCAATACTTCCTCTTACAGTATCATTAATCAAACCTTGATCCAATAATACTCCTGCTACACTATCGTGTACAGGTCTTGTGCTGTCAAAGAATCTGCCGCTGTCTGCCAGTTCTTCATTTGCATCATTGAGTTCAACCACTGGTAATTGTGTGCTTTCAGCGTAGTATGGATTGGGTGTTTCGCCTCGTACATAATTTGTTCGTGCGCCAATTGCAGGTACCATGTGGTGAGCATCGTGATTTACCACACTGCCAAAGTAGTAACCTTGGTTAGGATCACCATTTACAAAAACACAAATTACTTCTGTGCCAACATCTGGTGGTGTAAACCACATGCCATAACTGTGTTTGTTTTGCACAAAACTCCCTGTGCCTTCTTTTGGACTAGGCGGAGTGGTATGTCCATAAAATGGACTGATGTAACTAACGTCTTTCCAATACCTACTGTCTTGCTCGTTGGGTCCGCCATAAAGTCTTATAAAAACTTGTATCTTTCCCGTTCTAGCACTGTCTGACGTATTCTTTACGATACCAATATGGGGACCAGGATCGACTGGTGCTCCACCAGCGTCTGGTTTATATGCTTTACTGGTACCGCCCGTGCGGGTTAAATCTTCAGACATTTATTATCCCCATCCATTTGTGAATATTGTTCTACTGTTTGCCTTGATACTATCGCCGCCATCATCTGGTGCTGCGTTTTCGCCTGCTCCAGGCTGTGGTGCATTGCCTTGGGCTCCATAGTATTTCAGCAAGTCTCTTTCATTTCCGTACACCCTAGTTAGCTGACCATTGACCTCTACGTCACGATAAGGTTGATCTGTGCCTGGCTTTGGTACGTTAAAATTGGTTGTTTTACCAGTTGATTGTAATCTAGTGCTGACTCCTGGTGTTGCCACTTTAGGTCGGAATCCACCTCCGCCGGCATAGTCATTGCTAGGGTCTGCAAGATCATAATCATTTGGCAATTCAGGTGTGTCAATTTCAGCTTGAAAATCTTCAATGCCAGTGTTGTCGATTGGTGTACCCAATGATGCTTCAGTGTTATCAGCATCAACATTTTGCCTACGCTTACTGCTACGGAAGTGTCTATGCGTTCCTTCGATCAGCTGTGTAAATTCACCATTTTTAAAATCACTGGTAACAACTTGAGCACACCAAACCAAATTTTCTGTTGGTTCATTTACAGCAGCATCACCTTCGTTGCGACTTGAGTTTAAGTCAACCGTTGGCATGAGCCCAGTTGCAAGATCATAATCAGTAACTCGATTGAACAAAATACTAAACAGTGCTTCACTTGAACTAAAATTGATACTGCGATCAGCATTGAATGCGCCAAGATTTACATCAGTATAAAAAACATTATCTTGCTGTATCCAATCAGGATCTCCTGTGATTCTCAATCTTGCGCCGGCGACGTCTGCTACGTTATACAATCTTTCTGCAACAGTTGCGGCCGGTATTGTGCTGTTGTTTTCGCCGCCTTGCAAACTTGCATTAGGGGCACTTTGAAACTTTTGCTGGAGTCCAAACTGTCCATTGCCACCTTGGTATGCTTTTTGCCCAAGTCCTACTGCAATGTAGTAGTTGCTTTGCACGTCAATTTCAAAATCTAAAACTTCTGTGTTTTGTCCAGTGAAAATCCAGTAGTAGCGTTTATGAACTCCCCTATATTCTGCTGTTGGGAAGGAAGCCACGTTTGGTGTGTTAACTTGATAACGACTAATAGTGTATGTTGTTCGATAAGCGTAGTCACCTGTAAGTCTGTCTTTACGGTCGCTAATCGGTACTGCTTTTGATCTTACTTTGTACCAAATAAATGTAGGATTATCAGGTGTCTTGTTATCAACCTTGCCAGTTTTTTCATCAAATTCAATATTCTGTTGATCAGTAACGTAACTGCTTGTCCTCATTACCAGGTCAATCAGTTGAGGTATCATTGTGCCTGCTTTAACAGTATAGGTTCTACTGTTTTTATCGTAGAATCCTTTGTTGGACAAAAACGCACCCGCTGCATTTTTGCTTTCGTTGTTTACAGAATTCTTTTTACTTTGTCGTCCTGGCTTGGCTAATCTAGCATCTCTTAACCCTGGCGCATTTTCTAATTCAATAGCAAACTCATTGGCAAATTCTTGATTGCCTTTTGCAACCAACTCTTTTTCATAGTCATTCAAGGCTTGTGCTAGGCCTTTAACCAAAGTAGGAGTCGTGCTAGCCAGCACACCAACTGGTCGATTAAAGTCTTCAATAGCACTGCTCAAATAGTTTGAACTGCGTATGTCGCTGTCATCGTCTGGTTCTTGTGCTGCTACAAATTGAGCATTGCCATTTAGCAGTTCAGCAACTGTGCTTGCACTAAGTTGTAGGTTAAATGGAATAGCCGCTCTCTTTTGTCCGTAGGCAATTTTGGTTGCTGTGCCAACACCTGTGATTCTGTAACTGGTTGTTTCAGCGTTGATACGATAAGTGATATTGCTTATGATAAATGGAATCCATTTTTCTACTATAGCATCACGGTCGCTTCCGCGCTCGTCTACTCCAGCATCTGCTGGTGGTACTAGATTGCCATTTTCATCATAACCGTAAAAGCGTATTATCATCAAATAAGGTTGCACACCAGGATCTGGCTCGCCGCCTGCAAGCCCTTCTCTATCCTCAATGGTTTTTCTCAATCTTTCTAAAAGTGATATTCCATAAGGTTCGTTTACTGTGAAAGAGATGTCCGCAGTTTGTCCAGGACCTGACATTCCTTGAGTTCCTACTATGGTGCGGAAAGAAAGATCTTCAATGTAAAAATCAACATCAAATCTTGGACTTCTGTTTTCCTTGGCTATACCACCGCTTTGTACTAACAGACTTTCAGTGGTGATTTGTTTTTGGCCTGTGGTAAACATAAGATTCACACTGGCCCTGTCTGTCATGTACCAACTTATAGAATAGGCTACACTGCTGAATCGACTGAGTATATTATCCTGTGACACAATTTTTTGCAGGTGTTCATTTGCAATTTTAACCTGTTTGCTTACATCAACATCAGTGGTACCGTCCCCTAGCTCGTCGACGCTGAATGTGCCAAGATCATCATCATTTGAAGCGTCTCCAGCCTGTGTTTGTGCTAACGTTTTTTCTGGTGTGCTTCCGCCTACAGCCGGAGTGCCTGTTTTATTACCTAAAGCCGCATCTTCGCTGGCTGCCGTATTGGTTGTGTTTGCATTGGTATTTGCACCTGTTACTGGTTCTGAGTCACGTTTTTCTTCAGCTGTTTGCTCAGGTGATTGTGTTTGTGCGCCTTCTGATTGACCTTGTTTTTCATTCTCAACTGTGTCCCCGGAACTTTGTCTTGGTTTGTCAGAATTAAAAATTTGAGCTTCTCGGATTCGGCTGTTATTTGCTGCCTGCCTGCTGAGAGCCAAACTGTTATCAAGCAGATCATTTAATTGATCTCGAAGCCGACCTGCGTCCTCCCAAAGATCCTGTTGTTTATCAGGCGTAACATCATCTATATCTGGTATTGTTGTGTTCTGCAGGTATCTTACAAACTGAAGTTGTACTCTTATTGATTCTTGTAACCGTAGGTTTGCAGTGGCTATATCTGACACACTAGCGCCATTTTCTACTTCTAGCTTTAGTAATAGATAGTCGGAGTTAAGTTGACGATATCGTTCAAGGATCTCACTGTATTCTTGGTATGCTGCGTTATAACTTGCCACAGTTTATACTCCTAGAGCTGATTCTAGTGTGCTCTTTTGCGGAAGGTATATGTTGGTACCTGTAGTAAAATCATGCAGTGGATTTACCAGTGTGTTTGGATTGCGTTGGGCAAACACCCACCATAGAGCAGGATCACCGTACAAGTCAAAGGCAAGTAGATCTGGACGGAGATTGTATGTTTCACTGATTGTAAAACTTTGATCGTCTACCAATTTTGGGATTGGGCGATTTGCCATCATTCCAAGATAATTGCCATACTTTGGTGTGGTGAAATATGGACTGTTTTGTTTGTAATCAGCCATTACCAATATCCTCTTCTAAGCAGTGTTCCATTAGCATAGTCTTTAACACTGAACTCATTGCTGATTTGCTGTCTACTTTGCATTGGGTAAAGTTCAATTGTTATGGTCATTTTAGTTGGAACGTAAGTTGGTGACTTACCTTGTGTTAAGTCTTGTATGCCAATTTGATAAAGATTACTTGGTGCACCTGCTTGCAATCCACTGCCCTTTAATCTTGACCATACACTCGACCAAGTAAGTGCAGGAGCCTGGTTCCTTGCTTGACGTCTTTGTTGTTGTAAAAGTCCAGTACTGGTAATTTGACTGGTGTCGGCTCTGATGTAATCCACATCGTCAGGCAATTGCATGTTGAACTGAGCTAGCACACAAGGATTATTTGCAAATTGATACTGTCCAAAACCTTTGAAAAACAGCACAGGTGGTGGTGCTCCCCTTGGGGCTCCTGGCC
>Ga0222719_10002957_pt1 | contig 15248 bp, 1 predicted proteins | sample C33_34DmetaG_FD_165039 | JGI IMG/M metagenome (GOLD analysis project Ga0222719, IMG submission 165039) | Estuarine water microbial communities from San Francisco Bay, California, United States - C33_34D | ecosystem: Environmental > Aquatic > Marine > Unclassified | place: USA: California...
CCAAAAAATCAGGCGAACCTTGTGCTCCGCCACCACCGCCACTACCAGTATTTTTAGCACCCGAACCCCCATTTGCATTAATACCGCCGCCACCAACTATACCAGAACCACCAGTCAAAACATCTTGATCCTCTTCACCATTTTCACCATATATAACATTATTAATTTGAAGTCCATTAGTACCAAATTGACCTCCTGTTCCATTTAAACATCCGCCACCCCCACCACCACCTCTGCCTCCAATTCCACCATTACTTAATGTAGTAGCACCACCACCGCCGGCAGCATAATAATAAGATGTACCAGTTATATTAAACATATAACCATCTGAACCATTTTGAGTATTAACAGAACCAGTTGAACCTCCTCCTCCTCCTCCACCAGCGAAACCGGTCCCTCCTTGTTTTCCAATAGAATTATATATAATAGAATTTGAAAATATTCCTGTTGTTGTATTTGTACCTGATATATCTCCGTTATTAGTTTTTGCAATTGCACTACCACCACCACTACCTCCAGCATTGCCAGCATCAGAACCATCTTTATCAAATGCACCACTACCACCACCCATTAATTCAAGAGTATTACTAGCATTATCTGTTATATTAGATTTAAAACCATCAGCAATACCATCTTCGCTATAGTCAGATAGATTTGTAGTAGCAAAACCACCTCTACCAACTTTCAAATTATAAGTACCATCTAATGTTACTTTTTCTATATATCCAATAGCCCCCCCGCCACCACCTCCTCCACCATCATAACCACCTGCTCCACCTCCTGCTACAACTAGAATATCACATTCAATTGGATTTGATGTAGTTAATTCATACGAAGTATAATCATTTTCAACATCAGTAGAATCTCTAACCCATACACATAAACCACCATTACCTGTAATTAAAGCACCGTGTGTTACTATTTCATGACTAGCTTCACCATATACCATATAATTTGTTGCATCAGCATGATTTTCAAGTGAAATCCATGGATCTGAAGCTTCACCACTTCTATTATACCAATTTTTTGTATGTGGAGAACTATTACGAGAACTTCTAATGATGTTTCTAGCTTGATTGGTATAATTACCATAAACAGCGGTTTTAGTACAATATAACCAATAATTGAAATTATTTGTACTAAAACAAAATTCATCAAATGTACCAAAAACAATAGACCATGCATTTGAACTATCATTATATGTCCCATAAACATCAGTTCCTGCAAGATTATCAGTTGCGGGATGAAATGTGTTAGCATTATCTGGTAAAAATCTAACTAATCTCCATCCCGAAACATTAGTATATTGTTCCGCTAAAGTACTTTTATAATCATATAACAAATATGAAAACCCATTATCTTCATCAGTATCATCATTAATATTTGAATATGGATAACTAGTTGCGAGTTCTCTACCATATAAATAAAATTCACTAATTGCAAGATACTGACGCGCACCTTGCAGTTGTGTAACAACTAATGCAAAATATTGAAATGTTGAATTTGAATTGACAGATTCTTCAAATAGATTATTACCATCATAAGTAATAGGATTATCAGATTTATCAACAATTGGAAACCATGTAGAATCTTCTTTTGAAGCGTATAATATATATTTTGCTGGAGCACCAGCAGCAGCACTACCAGTTAGTCGCTCTATTCCATATTTTGTTAAATTAATAGGTTCAGGTAATTTAATTTTAATCCATTCTCCCTGATCGGGTATTCCAGTTATTGGAGTAACAGATTCTGGTGTATAATCATATGTATCGGTAGTATAACTAGATATATCTGCATCAAAACCACTATTTGAATCATCAGAATTAAAAGAACGCCATCCTCCACCACCAGGATAAGTAGAAGATTCACTAACAACATATTCGCCATCACCATAATTATAACCAGAAAGAGTAGTATTAGAACCAGTTAAAACTCTAGCAGGTGGATACATTCTAGATTCACTATAAATATCATTATTATTGATGATATCAGTTTTAAATTTTAATCTATTTTGTCCTCCCATATAACCATGATTATAACATGTATAACTAATTGTACCAAAATTACCTTTAACATCAACTGTTATATCACCTGTATAATAAGCAATTGTAATACCTTCAACAACTTTAACTTCCGAACCTTGAAATTGTGTTCCAGATGTTACCTCAAATAGAGATGTATCATTAATAACGAATCCTAATGGATGAGCTTCAGGAATATTTTTAAAAGTATATGTATTTATTTCTAATCCAACATGTGTAAAATTATCATATGATTCGCCATTAAATGTATATACATTTGTACCAGCTTGATTTTCAGCAATAGTAACATTCAAATCAGTAGTTGATAATGTCATATATATATCGGCAATTATAGAACTTATACCATATTCCATTGGATATATAACACTAACAGTAAATTCTTTTGGTCCTGAAATATTTTGAATTTTAAAAGTTGAATTATAAGGGTTTATACCTTCATTAACAGTAAATCCATACAATGTTATTGTAGCACCTTCTCTATAAATATCAGCAGAAGTAAATCCATGTTCTTGATCTGTTTCTATCAATAAATCAAATGTTGAATATAAATCGTCACCAAATGCTCCATTATCATGTGTAATAGTTAATGAAATTATATCGTAATTAGGACTGAATAATATACCTGAACTAAATTGGATACCTTTACCAGATTGATATCTAAAATATTTACGAGTTTGTCTTATAATTTGTGTATTTGGAGAATTTGTTTCAGGATTAATTTGAACACCACCATCATAAAATCTGTGTTGACTCACCCCTTCATTTCTAACATATACGAATGTTGTTTGATTTGGGTATAAACCACTGCCAGCTGGAGATTCAGCACCTAAAGTATGTAAAGAATCATTTGTATCATATGGAGTTAAAACAGCTGCATCATATCTAACAGTGTAATCATCTAAAACACTACTAATAACATGAGAACCAGTCCATTCTGTTTCATCATCTTCATCTGTATCAATTACATAAATTTTACTATTTACAAATAATGAATGAGGATATGGAAATATAATTTCTATTTTTTTTCGACCACTAACTTTACTAATACTAGTATATAAAATAGAAGCAGAATTAAAAAAATCACCAGTATATATTGTAGTATATGAAGTATTAAATTTATAAAGAGTAACACCATCATTGAGAATTGTATCAAATTCAGGATAATCTTCAGGTGATTTCAATTGTAAAGCAAATGTATTGTACAAAGGATCTGGGGCACCATCGTCGGAATCAGTAAACACATTAATAATCAAATATGAACCATCTACATATGTCGGATCAATAGTTTGTTTTAAAATAATTGGCATACCAGTATAAAATGGTCTTCCTGGTTGTACTGTATCAACAGTAACTTTCAAAATCTCTCTTTTTTCAGTGAAAAAATCAATTCTAAATGCTGTTTGACTTCCCCTAATTTCATAAGGTGATGATGTATTTCTTTTTAAAGTCCCATTAATTTTAGTATCACCTGTGCCTGTAGGCCAACGCGCTACTTCTGTATTTTGTGTTCCATCTGCCATACCTGTCCTGACATAATTATTACCGTTTCCATAAGTTCCCCAATTTCTATCATAATGTACTTCCATATATGCTTCATTTTCAAAAAATCTTACTTCGGCGTCCCATGCTCCTCTAGGATAATTATAACCTGTGTATCTATAAGGATAATATCCATTCCAATTCATTTTAACTATAAATATGCGTCCGTTACCGTTAGGATTTTGAATAGTTCTATAACCTAGTCGTAATAATCTACCTCTAGAATAGTAATATCTACCATAATTATAATAAGAGTCAGCATTTTGTCGGAAATTAAATAATTTAACACTTAATTTATTAGGTCTATTGTAAGCATATGTGTTCTGATAATAATTATAACCAGATGATCCAAAAGTAAAAAACCCATGACTTGAAACCCATATAGATGTATATTCTATACCTTTTATTTTTACAGGAAATGGTAATCCAATCCCTCTATTCTCATTCTCACCGTACCAATATCTATAGTGACGCCTATTCCATGTCAGACCACCATCGCCATTTAAATTTTGTGTAATTTCAGTAACTTTTCCTTGATCTAAAGCACCACCTAATTCATCTTTGACAATAGATGTAATAGCCGGACCCTGATAAGCAGGTTCATTAGCTCTTTGATAAATACCTGGTATATTATTTTGTAATTCAACAGATTCCCATTTTGTTGATTGAAGAGAATATTCAAAATCAGTGTCCATAAGAGCTTGTGGATTTGATACTCTCAATTTATCTACCGGATCTTTAAATGTCATATGAGGTTTCATAACACTGTTAAGATCACTTGAAAATTTAACATTACCACGTACATTCATATTTAAAGTAATTCTATTATAACAAAATATTCTAAAAAAAAATTATGTCCACACTTCTAAAGAATATGATTTCCAACTTCTATAACTACTAGAACCCAGACTACTATAAGAAGATGCTACCGCTAATGCATAATTACCTGCCGGTGTACTAGAAGGTATTGTATAATTTACATTAAAATCTCTATTTCCACTAAATGAAGCATTAGGTGCTGTAAATCTAGACCAACTACCTAACCATACCCAAAATTCACAATATTCATTATAAGTACCACTCGTATTAATTCTTCCTATCAAATTTAATACATCACCTGGTTTTGCTTGTATTATTAAATTCATATATGCTACATTATTACTTGAATTTCTGCCTGCAGCTCCTCTATTATCAAAACTTGTTGTTCCTTCCGTACGAGAAGTATTATTAGCATACAGTCCTGTTATTATTTCATATTCTGTATTACCTAATCCTCCAGAAACACCCTTATTTCCCGTTTGATTTGGTGGATTTGGAGGACCAGAACTTGGTGCCTGATAATAAAAATCAGAAAATTTAATTGCTGAACCAGGCGCTGGTATATAAGAAACTCCAGAAACATATCCACCACTAGCAATAGCAGATGGAGTACCTAAATTAAATTCTAAATGATATGATGACGCGCTACCACCACCACCACTTATCCATTTTTGATTTAAATAATTATAAATATTAGTTCTTTCTGTACTTGTTAATAATCTATTAACAATTATAATTTCATACATATCACCTGTTATACCACTAGCGCCACTATATTGACCGGCAGATGCATTCATAGCACCAAAAACTGTATTAGTTGTTCCATTAGGTGATAAACTACTAAAACTTGTATTTAAAGAATTATTTATATAAAATCCACCTGTCTGCCCACTTGTATTATATTCACAATTAACTATTACAGTTGTATTTGCAGTAAAAGTATATGTTGCATATGCTGTTCCGCCATCTCCTCTACCTACATAATGAGTTGTTCCAGAACTAGCATACATTATTAATGTTCTATCATAACCTCCATTATCCTGTCCCCATAACCATCTTAAATTAGAATGAAGAGAATTTGGTTTCCATATTACAAAAATATTCATTGTTGAATAATTATTTAAGTTTATAGTTGAATTATAAGCTTTTGCACCATTAAAAAAAAGACCAGTACCATTATAAGTTGGTGCGTATGATGTTCCATTAGATGTTGTGAAACTACTACTGCTTAAATTATTCCAACTAGTGACAGTATTACCATTTGTCAATGAACTATTATTAGTACCATCAATATTTTGTGCGTCGTGCCATAATACAACATCAGATCCAAGATTAGTTATACTACTTGTATCTGTAGATGAACCACCAGTACTAACTATATTACTTTCAGTTAATGTAATATTTCCATAAGTTAATTCCTTACCATCTTGATTATATACAATTATTTCCCATGTACCCATATCAGCATCTTGACTTATATCGCTTTTATCCCAATATATTTTTAATTTATTGAAATCATTTACTAATGGTTTTGTAGCACTTCCAACAAATTCAAATTCAATATAATAATTACTATTAATTGTAACTTGTCCTACTAAAAATCTTGAATCTGGTGTATCTAATTCTTTTGAACCATTTATCCATGCATTTAAAGGTGGTTCTGTATTACTATTTGGATCACTTATAGTATTCATATTTGTACTTATTGTTATTTCATTATTTCCTGTTCTTCTATCTCCTGTACCCCAATCTCCTAAACCATCAAATTCAAACTCTCTTATATCTGCATTTCCATCTGTTGTACCACTAACACCTTTCATTCTTATTTTACTAATTCTACTTGTTGACACATTGGGAGTACTATTTGGACCACCATTATAATATTCACTAATTGATAAATTATTAGCACCACCATATTCTGTTTGTATTTGTGATAATGAAATTTGGCCTGATGTTTGTAAAGGCATTCTTTATTTATTAAAATATATTAAATTTATTATATATTTTCTAAAAAAAGTACATTTCTTAAAATAAAATAAAAAAATAAAATAATTTTATAAAATTTTAAAAAAATTAAGAAATGTACTTTTTTATAATCCTAATTTTTTTTTTATCAATTCTAAATCCCTTTCTAAATTTTTATTTTTTTCATCTAATAATTTATTTTTATAATTCAATTCTTTAATACCTTGTAACAAAACTGGAACTAACCTATCATATTTTAATGTTAAATAATTTTCTCCTGATTTTGATATATTTCCACCAGATTCAATATCATATTCTGAATCAAATGGTGCTAATTCAACTAATTCAGGATAATGTTTTTTAATTTCTTGTGCGCTTAAACCAATTTGTGATTTATTATTTTTAAAACCAAGATTATTTGCTAAATCATTATTTTCATATTTAAATACATTTATATTATCTAATATTGATAATACATTATTAATACTTTCTGTTTTATGTTTTAATCTTTCATCTGAATAAAATGCTGTTATATCTCCTGGTACTTGTAAATTACCTGTAGGATCTATTGTTGTATTATAAGTTCCACCTGTAGTAAATACTAATTTTTGAGGATTATTATAACCTCTTATTCTTGTTTTAAAATCAGTATTATCAACTGAACCAAAATCTATCCATCCGCCACTATTATTATTTGATCTCAAATCTAAATAACCATATGTAGATCCATATATTCCTAAATTTGCTGATACAGATGTACCACTATTTGTAGCACTACCAGCTGTTGTTATACTTATTCCATCATTACTGCTACCACCACCTCCGTTTGTTGTTATAGAAACACCATTAACAGTTAAACTATTACATTTTATTTGTCCGTTAACATCTAAATTTGTACTTGGAGTTGTAGTTCCAATACCAACATAACCTTGAACTATTATTCCATTATCATATTTAGTTGTATAATATGTATCACCAATTGACATACCACCAACAACCCCAACATAAGATTTACCATGTGTACCACTGCCTGGATCTAATATTATTCCAGTATCAAATTTTAACATCAATTGAGCATAATTTCCAGACCATGCGTCAGAAGTTCGGTAAATACCATAGCCTGCACTATCATGCCAATAAATTCCTGAATTTGTTGCACTAGTTGTAACATTATTTCCAAATGTTATTTGTCCTGTTGTAGATAAATCTAATGTTCGTTGTGGACTTGTGGTTCCAATACCAATTTTTTGATCTACATATAAATTATTTGTACATTGTACATGTTTAGTTCCTGAAACTTTGATTGTAGTTGATTCATTCATCATCCACCCTCCTCCATGATCGGCCCAATATATACCACCATTTCCTTTTAATCTATACCAACTGTTAGTCCAAAAACCACCAGTATTTAAATCTATTGCTGCTCTTGCTACATCAGAACCAACAAATACAATCTGATTTGGATTTAAGTCACTATCAATATAATAATTATTACCAGAACCATTTGTTGACCAATATATACCCCACTTACTTGATAAATTTACTCTCCATAAAAATTGACTAATATCAGGACTGCATAACATTGTTCCTTCATCCGCAACATTAATAGATAATTTAGCATCTTGATATGTTGGTGCTGTTGATATACCCACTCTACTATCTGAAACATAAAGAGCAAAACCACCACTTGATCCTATTTGAGTAGTACCTGTTCCTTTAGCTCTCAAACATAATGGTCTATCCGCGTCTGCACCACATTGTGATATACCATTATAACCTATACCTAATCCTTGTGTTCTATTACTATGTTGTACGATTAAACCCATTTTATATCCTGATGTAGTACCAAGATTATGATCACTTATGCCTCCAGTTATTGTAACAATACTTCCAGGAGAATATCCAGTTCCTGTTATAGAATTATTATCATTATAAAATATATCAGAAGTATTTGTACTTGGTGATGTTGTTGACCAATAACTTGATACAAAATTATTACCATTTATTTTAAAATTACCTGTACAATTTATATCTCCATCTACATCTAATTTATGACTTGGTGTTGTTACACCTAAACCTACATTACCACTAGTCACTTTTAATCCACCAGTTATTCCACCATTTAATAAACTTGTAACATCAGAATTTTCATATTGTGTAATATCCGAACTAATTGTTGTTCCACTTATACTAATACCCGTACCGCCACTATAAGTTGTATCTGTTGTTGCTATTGCTAAACCATTAATTTTGAAATCAGAACCAGATGGTATATTAATATCTCCATTTACATCTAATTTATAACTTGGACTATTAGTACCAATACCAACATTACCATCTTTATCGATTATCATTCTTGTTTGTGCTGTTGATGAACTGGTTGAATTTGTATAAAATCTTAAGTCACTTGCGCTGCTAGCGTGCGTAGTAGAAGTTATTTTAGATCTAACAGCACTGTTAAAAGCGGGGATACCAAATTCTATACCAGATGTTTGTGCTATCGCATCTGTATCAGTTTCAACTCTCAAATATATATTATTTCCTCCTCGAACATGTAATGTAGTTTGTGGTGATACACCAATACCAACATTACCATCTTTATCTATTCTCATTCTTTCTGTTGGCAATGTATTACCATTCGCTGTTCCAAATGCTAAATAAGTATATCCATTACCTGTATGTTGTGATAATATACTTGAGAAATGGTCATTATCTCCTCCTAAATAAATTCTAGCACCTCCATTATTTTGTCCTGAAGTACCACCCCTTAATGTTAATAAATTATGAATAGAACCAGTACCACTCTTATCAACATGTAATACACTCGCAGTTTCATGTCTATTAGCGGACACAGCACCTATACCAACATTATCACTAGAATCAATAGTAAAAACTTTCACACTTGAACTATTATATATTTCCATTATATCATGATCAGTAGTATCATGTGTAATTTTTAAAGAAGGTCCATCGGCATTAGTACTTGTAATTTCTAAATTTTCTGTAGTATATGTTGTTGTATTAATGGTAGTACTACTGCCTGTAACTGTTAAATTTTCTGTAACTGTTAAATTTTGAGTAGTTAAAGTACCATTAATATTAGTATCCCCATTCACATCAAGTTTTTTAGAAGGACTAGTAGTTCCAATACCAACATTACCAGCATTTGAAATTCTCATTCTTTCTACAGAAGTTGCTTGATTATCTTGATTTGGTCCCGATAAAAATATAATACCTAAACCACCACAATGTTGTAAATACATTGCATTATCATTTGTACCAGCACCAGTAGGAAGATTACCAGTTCCTATTACCCCTGTTAAAAGATTTCCGTCTTGTATAAATTCAATCATTGGATTATCTCCTTCTCCGGCATCACTATTATTATTAGTATCAGCTTGTAATCTTAAAATAACATCGCCAGTTCCTGCTAAATGTAATAAACTTTGCGGACTTGTTGTTCCTATACCAACATTACCATTAGATGCTATTCTCATTCTTTCATTTCGTGTATTAGAAGCAGTACAAAATGATATTCCATCCCATGCATTAATTGATATACCATCTGGCGATGATCCACTAACACCTCCTCCATGATCATATATTAATATAGAAGCATTATATTTATTACTTCCACTAGCGTGAGTGTCTCTAAAAAATATACCTTTTTCAGAATTTCCACTTCCATAAATAAATAAATTTAATGAATCATAAGTTTCAATTTTTCCACTAGTAACTTTTAATCCACCAGTTATTCCACTATTTAATAAACTTGTAACATCAGAATTATCATATTGTGTAATAGTTGAATTAATTATTGTTCCAACTATACTAATACCAGTGCCGTTACTATAAGTTGTATCTGTTGTTGCTATTGCTGAACCATTTATTTTAAAACTTGATCCTGTTGATATATTAATATCACCATTTACATCTAATTTTGATACAGGTGAATCAACCCCTATTCCTACATTACCATTATTAATAATTGTAATTCTATTAACACCATCATAAGTTTGTAATTTTATTCCATCTGATGTATTATTATCAACAGCTCTAATAACTGTTGAACCTCCACTATCAAATAATATAAATGGTCTTTCTGTTGATTGTGACATATGATAATAACTCATACCACATGAACCATCAAACGCACCTCCTTGAAATGCTATTTTACCATCAACGCTTAAGTTTTCTTTAGCTTCAACACTTCCAAGATTAATACCTACATTAGCATTAATATTAATTGAAGTATTAGTAATAATATCGATATTACTAGTTTTTGCGTCAATAATATTAATATAATTTGAAGTATCATTAATATCTGAAATAGATGAATATAATGTACTTAATGATGGAATTCTATCAATATTTAATATACCAGTTTCAATATCATTTGCATCATGTTTATGTGAATATTGTGCAAATGTATTTGTAGTAATTGAAACATTATTATTGTATTTAACTAAAGGACTTTGAAATGTTAGATTATTTGTAGTTATTTGTGATAAATCTACAGATACTGTATTATCAATATTAACTAAAGGACTTTGGAATGTTAAAGCACTATCACTAGAACCATTAATAATATTTTGTATTAAAGAACCTTGAATAACAGTAGTACCTGCATTAGTAAATGTAATATATGAAGATAATTTTGAAGATAATTTATAATTAGATTCAAATATTAATATATCATTTTCTTTCAAATTTAAATCTACACTACAATTTAATGTTGAAGAATCATGTCCTTCATAAGCAGAAATAGGAGGTAAATAAAAAGTTCTAATATATCTAGAATTAAAACCACTTCTATCTAATCTAATATGTAATTCACAAAATTCTGTTGCAAATTCTAAATTAAATATTGCTGAAATTTTAATAGTAAATATATCTGTAAATGGAACTGTTATTTTACTATATTCGGAAGTATTATCAATATAAATTGATGAATTATCAATATCGCCACTAACATTAAATTGTAGTAAATTATTTAATTTAGTAAATCCAATTGCTGTTGTTGGAATTGTACCAATATCAGTTTCTTCTTCATTATATAATGTAAAATGATTTTCAGTTGTATTAAAAACTCTTCTTATACCACCTCCATTAACTAAAATTAAATCTCCACTGGATACTTTTTCTATATCAGGAGTTGTAATAATATAATTAGATGTATTAGTTGTTTTCAATGTATATTTAAATATACAAATACCGTCACCTCCATTGCCTGAATAAGTTGCTGAATTATAACCTCCTCCTCCTCCTCCATCACCATAATTAGTACCATGTGAATTAGTTCTAGAATTATCAGTACCATTAATACTACCAACACCTCCCTTAGAATATCGGTAAGATACTCCAGATATTGAATATATTACACCATTTGTATTTCCACCATCTCCAGATTTAATAGATGAAACTACAGATTCTCCAATTGAACCGGTATAAGTTCCATTAATAATAATATTACCATATATGGGATTAATAAAAAACCCACCAGATGATGTTTGAAAACCACCACCTCCACCCGAACCACCAGAACTACCACTTATATTTTGATAATTACCTCCTCCGCCACCTCCAAATACAATAGTTCCCATTACATCAGTATATATACCATTATTACCAATTTTATCAATTTCTCTTTGTACTTTATCACCTCCTTTTCCAATTCTTACTATATAATTGTTATTAGGAAGGAAATTTTGTGTTTTATATAAAACACCGCCACCCCCTCCACCTCCTCCTAAAGTACTTCCACCTGAACCACCGCCACCAACTAATATAACATCTGAGAATATACCTTCTGGAATATTTATATTATAAATAGTTTGAAATTTAGATTCGTATAATATTTTAATTTCATTTGTGGATAATACTTTGTTATAAATACGGAAATCATCTATTAAACCTTTGAAATTTTGTATTATTGAATAACTACTTCTACCCAATACTTTAACATTATATGTTCTATTTGGAGGACTAAATGTTATATTTATAAGTTGATCTATATTATTTAAATAAACACTCCATAGTCCTGATTTATTTACAGAAAATACTAAATTATTCCATACATTCATATTACACGGTATTGTAGCAGAACCATTTGTTGTATCTTCTTTCCAATAAATTTGTATTGCATCCCCACCACTATTTCTCATTATTCCTAGACGATATTGACTTTCGTTATTAAATTTTACTGTTTGATAAGCAAATTCTAAAATTCTGCCATCTTGATCTGTATTAGAAAACATATTAAACCAAATTGAAAATGATAAACCATCACCAGTATTCCAAATATTATATAAATTAATTGTGTCTGGAAATTCTAAATAACTTTCACCCTGAGAACCATTTAATTGTACTGAACAGTTATCATAAACTTTATTTTGATATGTTAAATTTGTATTATAACTAATTAAATTATGATTATTACCGGATTCATCATTAAAATTATATTCAAAACTATATTTGGATATTAAATTAATTGTATCTGTTTGTAAAATAGGAGATACAACATTATATTTAGAACTTGTAAATGTTTTCTTGTATTTTATAATTACTATACCTGGATTACCATATTCTCCCGCTCCTATTGATGTTTCATTTGGAGCTGCAGCCGCACCACCACCACCACTGCCATATCCTGAATCAGAATAATCATTAGAATATTGCCATCCACCATATCCACCTGACGCATAATTTGTTGCAGTACCTGTAATCATTGAAGTATAACCTCCGCCAGGATTTCTATTTGCTGAACCAGCTCCGCCGGCACCACCCCCACCTCCAGCCTCTTGTGCTACACTTGTTCCACCATCATTTCCTAAACCACTAGCATTATATTTAGATGATTGAATAGCTACATCATTGTCACTTCTTGATCTACCACCAGCAGAACCTCCAGATGTAGGAGGCCAACTATAGGTACTACCGCGTTTTCCGAAACCTCCACGACCACCACCTTTAACAAGAGCAATAACTTGACCTTTATCATTATATATTCTACTATCTTTACCTTCTTCAGCAGGAGCGGTATCTGTATTTGATGAAAATCCGCCTCTTCCAACTCTAATTGTATATTTCATTAAACCGTCAAATGGTATTGATTGTTCTAATACTTCACCAGCACCACCACCTCCACCAGCATTATATCCTTGTCGAGTACCACCAGCGCCTCCACCTGCAATAATTAATATATCTGTTTCAACATTTGTATCATAATCTAGTAAATAGTCTGTATGATCTGTATTAATTGGATTATGTTTTAAAACAATAGCATTATAATCGCTATCAATATTAATATATTCAATAAATTTAGAATTTATTAATTGTTGTATTTCATTTGTAGATAATGCTCTATTATATACACGCATATCACTAAAATATTCTGTTCCTGAATGATAAGTTGTTCCTGTATTATGTGTATTTCCTCCTAAATATAAATCTTCACCATTTAAATAATCTGTTTTATCATGTATATCATTGTTATCTGGTGTGCTATATTCATTTGTAATTAATTGCGATACACCATTAATATAAATTTTAGAAGGTTCATTATGTAAACTAACAAAAGCAATATGAAACCATTTCTCAATATAATCACTTGATAATACACATGATATACTAGCATCATCTTCTTTATTACCTCCTGAATCTCTTTTATAATTTCTTGTCCAATGTAATGTTGTACCTGTAAGTTGACATACATATCTACTATATAATCCACCACCATAATCTTTATTTGCTCCAAATATAGCTTGACCGTCATCAGTACTTGTATCAACTTTAACCCAAAAAGCAAAAGTACTATTATTATTAGTATCAAAAAGAGGCGCACAGGCATTTGCTGGCATCATTAATGTTTGTTCGCTAGGAACTTTTACACTGTATAATTCATTATTAATAAAACTACTATTAGCACTTGCTATAACATTATAATTATTAATAGAATCAACATAATCATTCATAAATATATAATGAGCATGTAATCCATCAGTCAAATTATTATAATAACTAATATTATTTTTATTAAATTCTAAATTATTTGAATCAGTTATAGTATTTGTATATATTTCAGTTATTTCATAATTTGTTAAAGATTTATTATAAACTCTAAAATTATCTATATATCCGTCCAAATCATAAAGACCTGGCGTAGGACCTCCTACATCCCAAGTACCACCAGTTTTACCACCTATATATAATTTTCCCTGTGGTAATCTAGTTTGTGTTAAAGGATAATCTCCATTTATTGTTAAAGTCATTTCAGAACCATTAATAAAAACTTGCCATGTACCATTATCATTAATTATAAATACTAAATGATACCATTCTGGAGTCCATGTAATTGGTGTTGTAGAAGATATTGCAGGTGCAGTCCCATCTGTTGAATATTGATTCGATATATATAAAACACTACCTACAGCCATTATTATAAAATCTGATCCAATACCCATGAGGATATCAGGATTATCACCATCATTATCTGCATCAGTTCTTTTAAACCAAAATGAAAATGAAATATCGAATTTCATAGGGAAATCAACAGATGTTGATAAAAATTCATCATTAGCATTAAAATAAACACTTTGTCCTTCAATCATAATAGATGATAATTCAGGAGTTCCTGAAGCAGATAAATGATACTTTGTTGTTGTTGGATTTCTATCAGTATAAAAATCACCATTAAAAGAATAGAATGCAATTAAACTATTTGATAATGCAAATGAAATTTTAGGTTCATCTATTATTTTTAGATTTGTTATATCAGAATATGGCAAAGACATAGAATATGTATCATTAGAAGCATCGACTAATATAGGGGTAATATTAATATCTTCAACACCTATTATTGAGAATTCACTCATTGCTAGATAT
>Ga0222719_10002958_pt1 | contig 15235 bp, 20 predicted proteins | sample C33_34DmetaG_FD_165039 | JGI IMG/M metagenome (GOLD analysis project Ga0222719, IMG submission 165039) | Estuarine water microbial communities from San Francisco Bay, California, United States - C33_34D | ecosystem: Environmental > Aquatic > Marine > Unclassified | place: USA: California...
TCGTCCCGCGTCGTCGTCTCCGTCGGCCGCGTCGGCTCCGCCTCCGCCTCCACCTCCTTCGTCGCCTTCGTCGTCGTCGCCTTCGCCTTCGTCTCCGCTTTCCGCACGTTATCTGGCTTCAAATACACCTCCTCCATCTTCCCTTCTCCCGTCGTCGCGCCGTCGTCGCCGTCGCTCACGCGCACGCGATATCTCGCGCGCGCCGGGACGTACTCCATCACCGTCCCGACGCGTCCGTTCAGCTCGGGTTTCGCCTTGATCCCGTGAATCTCCACGCGCGTGCGCGGTTCGATGTACTCGAACGACGTCATCGCGATCGTCCGCGCGTCGACGCGACGCGACGCGTCGCGCGTCGACGTGTGACGGCGTCGCGCGTCGTCCCGGGCGCGGCGTTCGGAATTCGTCAGTCCGCGGCGCGTTCGCGCGCGCGTCATGGCGCACGCGGCGCACGTCATGGGCGCGCTCGGTGCGGTGCCGTTCGTCGGTCTCACGCCGCAAGCGCGCGACGCGCTCGGTCTGCGCGCCGTGGCGAGCGGCGAGACGTGCGCTCGAGCGCAAATCGCGTACGGGGCGACGATTTTGAGCTTTCTCGGTGGCATCCACTGGGGCCTGGCCGCGGTGAAGCACACGGTGGTGAAGCATTGGAATCCAACGCCCGCGCAGCTCACGGCGAGGTACGCGTGGTCGGTGACGCCGAGCCTGCTGGCGTGGGCCGCGCTGTCGGCGCCGAGCGAGGTGGCGGCGTGCGGGACGCTCATGGGAGGTTTACTCGCGTGTGCGGGCGTCGACACGGTGTACGCGCGCGCGGGAGGGTACCCGCGATGGTTACTGCCCATGCGCTACGGGCTCACGGCGGCGGCGACGCTGAGCCTCGCGGCGACGGCGTTTCGAGGCGCGGACGAAGGCGAGCGCTCGAAATCGAAACGTCGTTGAGCGCGTACGTCGTTCGTTCAATTCTCATTCTGTACTGCTTACACACACACATTAATATAATTACCAAGGCCCGCGATTGACGATCACTCCACGACGACCGTGATTCGCTTTGCGAACTTTTTCCCGAACGACCGGTGCTTGGCGTCGGCGAATTGCAGCGTGAGCGTGTGTTCGCCCGGGCTCAATTTCACCGTTCCCTCTTTTTGCGCCTTCCCGAAGTGTAAATGCGTGTCATCGAACGGGATCTCTTGTCCTTTCTCCACGAACGCCGGTCCATCGATGATCAAGTGGTGATGTCCCGTGCCCTCTTGCAACCCGGCGGACGCCGGGGCGAGCTCGTAACCCTTCACACCAAACTTGGCGACGAACTCTTGGCCGACGACGGGGTTATCACCGCGCGGTTCGATGAAATACACTCCATTTTTACCGTCCTTGGCGTGCGCGTTCGCGGGCGTCATCACGAGCGCCAGCGCGAGCGATGCCGTGGACGCCAACGCGCGTCGACGGGTGGTCGAGTCGGCGGCGTGGACAGCGTGCGAGGGCGTGGATGACGCCCGGACGACGCGCGCGTCGGCGTGAGAGTGCGTCCTCGCACGTGTGGGCGCCTGAACGCGAGCGCGAGCGGTGTGCGTCGTCAAAGTCGTGGCGAACATGTCGACGAGAGTCGAGGTGTGCGACGACGCGAGCGCGAGCGGCGTTTGCGGAAGTCGAAATCTATGCGTAACAAACAAAGCGTGGTGCGTATGTGCTACATGATAAATCTATCACGCGGTCATTTTCTTCGCTGTGACGACGTACATGGGATCCGTCTTGCCGGGATTGGGCGAGATGTCCTCAGCCGCGGGCGGCTCGAAACCGCCGGCGAAATGGTAGTACGCGCCGACGATCCAAACGTGATCCAAGTCCCCCGTGGCGGTCCAAATGGCCACGGCTTTGGTGGGGAAGCATCTATTCGAGAAACTCATGATCGCCGTGCCACCCGGTTTCAACACTCTGCTCACTTCTTTCATGACTTCCAAAGGTCTGGTGAGGTAGTCGACGCTCACCGTGTTCGTGACGACGTCAAAGGTATTGTCCGCATACGGAAACGTCGGATCTTCGTTCAAGTCCCGGACGGCGTAATCGGTTAAAATAGGGTTCTTCTTCAACTCGTCCTCGTTCATCCCGATCCCAGAAATCTTCCCAGCCTTGTATCCTTCGGGATAATGGGAGATCCAGCTACTGCACACGTCCAAAATCGCCACGTCTTCGCTCGCCGGTGGGAACGAGCGCTCGTAATACTTCGTCAACGCGCCGATCGCTTCGTCGTCGATGTGCGTCACGAATCTAGGTTGAGAGTAAAAGATAAAATCAGAGCTCTCGTCGTATCTCGCCATCTCTTTCTCTCCGAACGGGTATTCGGCCGGGAAGCCCGGGTCCTTCAGAACATCCGCAAAGGGGTCCGCCTTCGCGCGCGGCGCCTTGGCGTACGCCTTCCCGCCCCCGAACATCGCACTGCCCGCACCGATCGTGCGCAAGATTGCAGACGCACCAGGCGCCACGAACGCGCTCCGCCTGGACGTGCTCCACTCCTTGACCGACGCTTTACCAGCGTCCACGCCGGTGGACTTGCGAGACGACGCGCGAATCGTCGTCGTCGTTCGAGAGCGCGTCGTCGCCGTCGTGCACGCGCCGACGTTCGCGCGTGATGCGAAGACTTTCATCATCACCCTGCGTCGGGGTTTCGGTCCGGTTCGGTCGCGCGCTTGAGCTCGCGCACGCGTCGGTGTGTCGAGGAACGTCGACGTCGTCGTCGTCAGTCAGGCGCGTGTGCGCACATCGACGCGCGCTCGAGGCGCGCTCGGCGTGAGTCTGAGCAACGACCAGGGGCAGCGCGCTCATCTGCTCGCGCAGACAAACGCCACGGCCGCGGAGTCTTCGCGTAGCGTCCGCGGCGCGCGAACATGCTCGGACTGGACTACTCGTCGTCGGACGACGACGCCGACACCGACGTCGCGGAGGGCGTCGGGAAGGGCGTCGCCGAGGAAGACCAGAGCGCGGTGCCGGCAGTGAAGAGCGTGAAGCCGACCGGGGGGCTACCGTCCGCGGCGGCGATGTTTTCAAACGAGGCCGAGACGGTTGAGCGGGAATTGAGCTCAACACGGGCGGCGGCTGGAGCGCCGACGACGATTGGAACGAAACGCACCGCGCCGACGCCCGCACTGAATCCACGACCGGCGCAACAGAAGTATTCGAAGTCTTTAGGCAAGATCAACACGCTCCTACCTCCGCAGCTAAAAGGTCGAGCGAACAAACCAACGCAAGACCTCGAGGCGTTCGGCATACGGACAAAGAAGAAAGCGCCTGTGCGTGAGTAACGGTGCGCGAATGCATAGAACGCGATATAGATTGTAGAAAGTGTAGTGAATTATTCAATGGCGTAGAGAAACCATCAGACAAGCTAAGAGCTCTGCGTGCGTCGCCCTGTTGCTCGCTAAAATGGGGCGCGTGGTCAAGTCTGTGCGCACAGGAATTTATTTAATCAGTCCAGTTATCTTCGATCGCGTGGACCGCGCGTAAGTTCGCAATACCGTCGTATTTCGATCGCTCGATTTTTTATCTGACGTACCGTACTCCTCGCCGACCAAGTTCGTCATTTGCCCGCCCGCTTCTCTGATCTGCATCGAGAACTAATTAAATTCTGGTGAATTAAATTAATAGAAATACCCACCAACAAAGCTCCACCTGCGGTGTCCCAGCTATTCAAATCAGCCTCGAAGTACGCCGTTACCCTTCCACAAGCCACCCACGCAAGCATGATGGCTGCACTTCCTAACATGCGGATCGTACGAACGGGTAAATTCGCCAGCGCTGCGAGCGAAATAATTAATTGGTCAGAATATTTTGTCACGAAATCAATTTTCGACGTTAACGACACGCGAGCGCGTGTTTACCTGTCATCCCTTTGAGCATCACATCTGTCGATGCATCCGTGGGTGCGTATCCAGTGACGACGACTGCTTCCAACGCAGTACTCTCCTCTCCCACCTTCATGGGCGAACCATTTAATTTAGCGCCACCACCGAGCGTAGCGGTGAAGCATTCGTCTCGGAACGGATCTAAAATCACAGCCGCTTGTAATTCCCTGTTTTATGAATTATTGTCAGTACGCGTGTGAAACCAGCGCCTCGAAAGGCCACGTGCGAGCGACGTTTGCGCGTGAAACAACCGACGGGAAATCATTTAATACTCACCCTTTGTACGCCACGCCAATAGAAATCGCGGATAATGGCATGCCGTGCACGAAGTTCGTCGTGCCGTCGATGGGATCGACAATCCAAAGCCAGTTCGGTCCTGTAAATGCGATGAATCGTCAGTCGCGTGCGTACTCGCTCGTCGACACTCGTTTATTATATATAAAAAATTAATTAAATTATTCCCACGAACCCCTGAGTCGCGCACAGCTTACCTTGTCGCAGGACGTCTCTCAGCGCGTCCGCGCTCGCGTCTTTGCCCGCCGCGACGCTTTCTTCACCCTACGTCCATCGTGAGTTTCATACCGTTGCCTTCGCTCGCGCAGTACTCACCAAAAATCCGTGTTCTGGGAAAGCCTCAGCCACGCGTGTCTCTATGATGCGCTGCACCTCTCCGTCCACCTCTGTGAGCAAGTCACGCGCGTTCACTTTGGTTTTAATCACATCTGCGCCGACTTTTCGAGCCATGATGATTCCACCCTCCTTCGCCGCGCCCACGGCCACCTAGAAAATTCGCGAGCGTCAGTCGAGCGCGACGAACTCGTCGAGCGCACGCACCTCGAGCACGCGCGCGAGCTCAGTTCCGTCCGGGGCCTGCGCCGCGGCGATGACGCGTCGCCCGCGATGCGAGACGGACGAACGCGATGGACGTCGCGTATTCATTTCGTTGCGCTCCCGAATCGCCGTCGGCTCGCATCCGAGCGCCCGAGCGAACGTCGCCATGGTTTGGTAGTTATCGAAACGAGCGCGCGAGAGTGTGGGCGTTTTGAATCGAAGGGCCTCGACGACGCTCGGGCGACGAGCACCGCACTCGGCGGCGCGCTCGAACTCGAACGTGGTCGAAAACGCGCTCGCAAACGTCTTCGCGCGCGGTAGACGATGTCTAGGCTCAAGCTCGTCGCGCTACCGCTCGACGCGGACGACGCATCGCCGAGACATGCCGCTGGGCTGCGAGGCGCACCGGTGCTCGAGGACGCGTCGAAGGAGGTGAGAGATGGGAAACTGTACGACGGTGGACACGGTGACCCGAACGATTGCACTTTAGTCGCCGTCATCGAACACATGGGGGTGTTGCGCACGATCAGGGTGACGCAAGGCGATAGCAAAGTCAGGCGGTTCCAATTTCAAACAGCCAAGGACGGCGTGGCGACGCCGACTGGACGCCCGTGGTGGCAATTCGCTTTCATCCCAGGCCAACCGGGGGCCATACTTGTCGTCCAGGCGGAGTCACAAAATTTGCTCTTCACGTCGCTGCCCCAGAGCGAGTCCGAGCCTAGTTTGGTGTATCTTCTTGGGAAGCACAGCGCGCCCGTGACGAGCTTAGCAGTGAGCGTGGATGGAAGCATTACAGCGACTGGAACTGAAGATGGAAGCTTAGCGGTCTGGGCTTTGGACGACGGGCGACGAGTGGCAAGTATGACGACTGCGCACGATGGCTTAGTGCGATGCGTTGCGCTTTCGGGGAATCGTACGCTCGTCTCCGCCGGAAGAGACGGTGTGGTGAGAATTTGGAGTGTCGCAGCAGACGGGCCTCGGTTGCGAATGATGCACAGACTCGCATCTGAACAGCTGAAGTACGTCGTGTCGTTAGCAGTAACGCAGAAAGATCCTGATATCACTGTAGCCGCTGGGTCTTCTGATGGATGCTTGCACGTTTGGCGTGTGAACACCGAAGCAGCGAGCGCTCGTTTGGAAAAGGTGTTGGATCATAACGAAGGATTAGCTATCACTTGCCTGTCGTTCCGCGCTGACGAAGCCATCCTCGCTTTAGGTACGCAAGAGATAGGGGAAACTATCGGAAAGGGAACGGTGCAACTTTTCGACACGAAGGATTGGTCCACAGTGGCGTCGCACGAGCTCGTCTCGGCCTGCCTGACGTGCGATTATTTGGTATCTTCGAACGACCGACTCTTGGTGTGCACGCCGCAAACTCCTCCTCAAATATTCGAAGGAGCGCTTCAGATCTCTGCTCTGAGGAAAGACAGAGCCGCCACGCCATCGCGAGCGAAGGTAGCGACGCCTGATGACGTCCCATCGAGCGTGCCGCAAGTGAACATCAACGACGGACAAGAGGAAGCGGTTTGGGAACCGGTAAACACGGCGGTCGAGGACGATTTCGACGTCGAAGCAGAATTGATCGATCATATGGCAACTTTAGGGGTAACTGATCCGGACGAAATCAGACGTCTGACGGAAGCACACATTCACGCCAAGGCGGCGGCGAAAGTTAGTCGAACAATCCCGCGGGACGAGCGAGTGTACCCCAATGTTCTCAAGATTCCTGAAAAGGTGGTACTGAAGACACAGCGAGCACCGATGAAGTTGGATCAAAAATGGCTCGACATCAAAGATCTTGGGCCAAAGTTGGAAGACTTGTGGGAATTCAGAACTCGCGAGGAACAAATTGTTGATACGTACGGCATGCGAGCCGGAACGTTGCTCACGCCACAAGAACGAGGAGTGGAATATTAGAAGTGATAGCATGTAGGCATGTTGTATATATATCTTACATCAAGGTTTAACATTCGCCATCGCGTCTATCTATCGTACTCGTATTAGAGAGCACTTTCCTGAGAGACGACGTCGAAGCGCGAAGTAAAGACGATCTCGACGCCTTCATGGCTTCCATGGCCAGTCTACCTTCACGAATAGATCGTTCCATGGCTTGTTCCGATAACTTCAACGGGCTTAGAGGTGGCTTAATCCGTCTCGAAGCTAACCTTTCACGGATATTTCGAGATTTCTCCTCCAGCAATTGCTTGCGAGAAGGTTGTTCAATGGACTCTTGCGTCGCTTCTTCGGCGACGTCATTCTCCTCCAAGCGGCACAGATCATCATCACTGCTGTTGTCCATGCCCGCTAAACTCGCCCATGATCCCAAGCACACTAAATTATTATCTTGCTGAGTACAAACGCCTGGGCTGGAGTGCCTTCTCGGGAGTAACTTCAACCAGCTTCCTTCATCCGTCGTTTGTTGTTGGTTCGAGGTTCGAGACACAAGGGACGACTCGAGCTCGCGATTGGCGATTTTCGTCTCATCCAACTCCAGTCGGCTCGTTTCGACCTCTCTGGAGAGTATTTCGTTTTGAATTTGCATCGTCGCCAGCTGTTCTTTGGTTTTCGTGACTTCCAATTCGATTTCTGCGACCTTGGAGGCCCACGCTTCGTTGTGTCGCGTGAGCGCCGCTTCGTATTCTGCCTTGGAAATGCTTTCATTTTCCGCCGCGAGCTTCGCTTGCACGAGCTTACGATTCATTTCACCAAGCTTCTGGACCTCGAGACGAGCAGCGGCCAACAAGGCGTCGCGTACTCGAGACGGCGTCCCTGAAGGACTCAGCGCTTCGACCGACCCGTCGTCGTCCTCCTCGTCACCGCCAAGGCCCAGGGCATTGGACCAGTCATCTTTACGCGGAGACCCACTGTGACTGTGAGTTTGTTCAAGTCGCGCTTTCAACTCTCCGATTTCTATCACCAATGCCGCGTTCTTCGATCTTTCCGCGTCAAGCTCGGCGTCCTCTGTCGAACCGATGCGCTTTGGAGTGTCGGTTTGTATCGCGCCGCGCAATTCAACCTCCAACGCCTTTCGACCAGAGCGTTCCTGCTTCAAATCTGCGTTCAGTCGCGCGATTTCATTACCCAAATGCTCTCGCACGCGACGTAATTCTTGATCGTAGTGTGCAGTGCCGTCAGACTTGACCATCTCTTCGAGCTCGTTCGCGCGTCCTTGCAGAAATTCGTTGTGGCGCATCGTCTCCGCCAAAGATTCTTTCGCTTGCTGGGCCTCCTTCTCGGCCGCCTGATACTGACGTATGGCTTTATTTGCTGATTCATCCGCCCCGCACAATCGATCGGAGTTCGCTTCGGCGTGTCTCAATCTATCCGTGAGCGAGGCGATTTCGCGAGCGTCCGAGCGAATGCGCATTCGCGCTTGCTCCAGTTCCATCGATAGCGTAGCGTGTTCAGCCGCAGAAGCCGCGGAAAGCGCGGCGACAGTGTCTTGTAATTTTTTGCAGTCCTGGCGAAGGATCTGAACCTTACGATCGGCCGCAGAAGTCATCTTTACGGCGTACGAGAGTTCAACCGTCGCTTCCTTCAGCAGCCGCCCTCGCAAAGAGTCGAGAGAACCACCGCTCTCGGCGCCCTTCGCCAGCGTTTCAGCGCCTTCGAGCGACCAAACGCGCGCGCGTAAAGTGGCCGATTCAGCTTCCGCCGCTCGTTTCGCCCCCTCCGCGAGTTCTAATCGATTTTGCGTTCTATCTAGCACTTGTTCCGCCGTTCTCAAGGCGGTTCGCAGCTCGCTCACGCGCTTTTGCAACCCATCGTTCTCCGCGCTCGGCGCTATCGGGCGCATCAATCTCCCATCCCGTGACCTCTCCTCGCGTTCGTCGCCCTTCGACTCGAACGAATCCGTCGTCACCGCCACGTTTCGCGCGCCAAACTTCCGAGTCTCCTCGCCTCCCCGTTCGAGCCCGTCCCGATCGCCATCTTCGCTCGTCTCGGAGCTCGCGCACGAGCCCGCGCTCAGGACGTTCGTCGGCGAGCTTTCCGTCGCGCGCTTGCGCGCGAGCGATCCATCGCGCGTTTTCGCGCTCGAGCGGTTCGATTCGATCGCGCTTCGCGCCCGTCCCGCGCCGTCGTCGCGGTCAAAGTTCCCGCCAATTTCCCATCGCCCGTCGTCGCCCGTCGCCGTCGTCGCCATCGCGTTCGCGTCGCGTCCGCGTCTTCCTCGCCGTCGCCTCGCCTCCGCGCGCGCGGGGCGTCTCGAGCGTTCGCGTTCGCGTCTTCCTCGCCGTCGCCGTGCGCGCGCGCGTCGCGTCGCGCTGTGCGCGCACCGTCGCCCGCGCGTCGTTCGCACCGTCGCGCGCGCGCGACGACGACGGACGCGCGGACGCGCGGACGGACGGCGGACGGCGCGCGACCGGCGTCGGCGACTCGAATCGCGCCACATGGCGCTCCGAACCGCCGGTGTACGCGTTTCGAATCTCAAATCTCAAATATCGCGTCGCGATCGCAAAACCGACGCCCGCACGCGACGCGTTCAAACGCGGCGCGACAGCTCGGACATTCGGACGCGCGAAGGCGCGAAGGCGCGAAGGCGCTCGATCGCGACGCGCGCGCGCGTCGACGGCGCATCGCGACGCGATCGGACGGGCGCGCGACGGTCGCGACGTCGCGTGATGATGATGGTGATGCGCGCGAGCGTCGCGACGGTGGGCTCGGCGCGCGCGCCGAACGCGGCGCGGCCGTCGTCGAGCTCGAGCTCGAGCTCGACTTCAAAACGCGCGCGCGGGCGCCGAACCCACGGTCGCGGTGAAGCGATCGTGACGCGCGCGCGGAAAAGCGCGGCGGTGAACGCGAACGATAAAAAGAATAAAAAGAACGTCAAGCGAGGGAAGAGCGATGGGAAGAACGCGAAGACGTCGGGGAAGAAGAGCTCGAAGCACTTGAAACCGCCGACGGAGGGGACGAGGACGCTGAAGATTGGTTCGGTGGCCGTGGACGTGCCGGAGGGGATACCGCGCGCGTTGGAGCAAGCGCCTCGACCGGTGGTGTACGCCGGAGGAGCGTTGGCGCTGTTGATTTTGAAAAAACTCTTATTCGGGCGACGTAGTGGTAGCAAAGGATCGCTCGGAGATTTGGAGGAGCGCGGGATGTTGGACGAAAACCGAGAGGTGGACGAGGAAAAGTTCTTCAAGGGCATGATGAAATCCGTGCGAACGGTGGAGATGCCCGAACTGACGGAGGAACAAATATTGGCGGCGCGCGAGCGTCGTCGAGCCTCCGCGGTCGGGAACGATAACTTTGAAAAGTCCCTCTCCGAGGCGGAGATTCCTGCAAACCACCCGTGGGCGACGAAGGAAAAGTTGACGCCCGAGGAGGAACGCGCCGCTGAGCAGCGCGTTCTCGAAGCGAATCGACCGCGCAAGCGCCGAGGTGTGCCGCCGCCGCAATGAACGGCGCGCGATTCTTTACGCTAATATGTAATTTACACGACTAAAACGACGCTAAATGTCTAAAGTTCGCCGTCGCCGCGGCGCGTCTCGACGCCGATCTTGTACGGGTCGTCTTCCTCACCGACACCAGATTCCCCGCTCACCGCACCATCGGACGGATGCTGAGGAATTTCGAACGAATACGCCGATTCTTTGGAAGAATCACCGAGGACCGGTGCCACAGCCGCGGTCTTTGAAGACCACTTGTAGTACAGCGGATGAAACCTCGCGAGCACGGGTGTTCGCTTCCACAAAATGTGTATAACGACCAACAAAAAGACCGTGAACCCGAACCAAAGGATGATTCTATCCATGAATGTTTGCCTCTCGATCGTCGTCAGCAAACGGCGACCTGATTTAAGCTTTGTGGTTTGGTTTGAGTACTCTGTTCCGGTTCGCTCCATCGTCGCAGTCGATTCCGTAATCGCCGCCAACGTCTTCTCGCCCTTCTCCAACTCCGTCGCCATCATTTGTCGAGCCCTTCGTAATCCCTCCGTGGCTTCGCTCGCGATCGACACCGCGCCGCTGGCCTTCGTCGCGTCGTGTCGACTCGTCCCGCTCTGTCCCGTCAGCAGCGCCTCGCGTTCTCGAGCTTCTCTCGCTCGCCCTTTCGACGCCGCCTCGATCACCGCGTGCCTCATGATCGCCCGCGTGTTCTCTAACGCCAACTCCCGCTCGCTCACCGCGCTCGCGATCGCTCGTCGCGCGTCCACGCTCTCCGCGTCGTCACCGATTTCCCGCAATTCCTCAATCAGCGCTCGCACTCGAAGCGCGCACGCTTTGGCCCTCGTCAGCGCGTCTTCGCGCGACGCTTCCGCGTCTTCGCGCCCGTCATCGAGGGCTTCGTTCACCCTCTCCAACGCCTCCCGCTCCAGCGCGCGTATCTCTTCGTACACCTCTCGCGCCTCCGCATCCATCGCGCGCGACGACGACGCCCGCCAGTGCCGCGACGCCGCGCGCGCCGAACGCCCGAACGACCGCGCGACCGCGCGCCGGTGTCGGGGTTTACGATTTTTCCGTCATTTTTTTTGTCCATGATCGGTTTAGGCGTAAATGATGGCGTTTCGCGTCGCTCGAATGCGCGCATCGAGGGATCTCGCGCGCGCATCGGGGGATCGACCGCGCCCGCGTCGCGTCGTCGGCGCGCGAGCGCGGCGATTTCGAGTGGGGTGGATTTCGTGCGTGCGCGTCCCCGCAGTGCCGCGCGCTGGTGTTGAGATAACGCACGCGCGCGATGTCGAGCGGATTCCGCGTGCTGCACCTCGTGCGCCCCTTCTTGGGCTTCCTGCCCGAAGTCAAGGCGGCCGATCGCAAGATTCCGTTTCGCGAAAAGACGCTCTACACGTGCGTGGCGTTGTTCGTGTTCTTGGTGTGCTCGCAGCTGCCGCTGTACGGGATCAACACCGCGAGCGGAGCGGATCCGTTCTACTGGGCGCGGGTGATCATGGCGAGCAATCGAGGGACGTGCATGGAGCTCGGGATATCGCCAATCGTGACGTCGGGGCTGGTGATTCAGCTCTTGTCGGGGTCGAAGATCATCGAGGTGGACGAGAGCGTGAAGGAAGATAGAGCGCTGTTGAACGGCGCGCAGAAACTTCTCGGGGTGTTGATCACCATCGGTGAGGCCGTGGCGTACGTCGTGAGCGGGATCTACGGTGATGTGCGCGACTTGGGGGTGGGCAACGCGTTGCTCATCATCATTCAGCTCTTCTTTGCGGGAATAATCGTCATTTGCTTGGATGAATTGTTGCAAAAGGGCTACGGTTTAGGGTCGGGGATCTCTCTGTTCATCGCCACGAATCAGTGCGAATCGATCATCTGGAAGGCGTTCTCGCCGACCACGGTGAACACCGGCCGAGGCACCGAATTCGAGGGCGCGATCATCGCGTTTTTCCACTTGATGCTCACGCGCACGGACAAGATTCGCGCGCTCAAGGAAGCGTTCTACCGCACCAACTTGCCAAACATCACCAATCTGCTGTCGACAATCCTTATCTTCCTCATCGTCATCTATTTCCAAGGATTCCGCGTCGACTTGCCGATCCAATCCAAGCAAAACCGCGGCTACGTGCAAAACTATCCCATCAAGCTCTTTTACACGTCCAACATGCCGATCATCTTGCAGTCTGCCTTGGTGTCAAACTTGTACTTCATCTCCCAACTCTTATACAAGAGATACGGTGGTAACTTTTTCATCCAACTCTTTGGTCGCTGGCACGAGAGCGAAAGCAATGGTCAGCTCATCCCCACTGGTGGTTTGGTATATTACATTTCGCCGCCGACGTCTTTGGCTGACGTCGCGGCAAATCCGCTGCACGCCATCTTCTACGTCACCTTCATGCTCTCCGCTTGCGCGTTGTTCTCTAAGACTTGGATCGAAGTCGCGGGTTCTTCCGCCAGAGATGTTGCCAAGCAGCTCAAGCAACAACAAATGATCATCAAAGGTCATCGCGACGTCAAGATTGAAAAGGAGCTCAACAGGTACATCCCCATCGCCGCGGCGTTCGGCGGTATGTGCATCGGCGCGTTGACGATCGTGGCCGACTTCTTCGGTGCGATTGGTTCTGGTACTGGTATCTTGCTCGCGGTCACGATCATTTATCAATACTTTGAGACGTTTGAGAAAGAAAGAGCGTTCGAGATGGGCATGAACGTCTTGAGCTAACTGGCGTGCGCGCGAAGTGAAACTCAAGAGACGCGCTCGGGCGAGGCGCACTAATAAAAAATGCGCCACAAACCCTCCAATAGTTATATACGGGCCTAGGTGATCATTAGACTGATTTTGTTATGAAAATCCTTCATCTGCGCTATGTTCAAAGCGCTCGGACGCGACGCGAAGCGCCTCGCGCGAGTTGCGGGATTCGCAGCGCTGAGTTTATCCGAAACAGCTTTCTCTCGTTTTACAATCACTCGATGCCGTGAAACAGCCGAGTATAATCGCTACGTAAAAGCTTCGTCTTCTAATGTCGCACACAGCTGTGCCCAAACTAATTTCAAGGCGCGCTCGCCTACACATCCCCCATACACTCTGAGAACCAAGCCAAAAGATTTACATAACCTTGTTCTTGGCGCCACCACGGAGCTTCTTGACACGGTTCTTCTTCTCCTTGATGTTCTTGCGGGACTTTTGGACGGCATCCTTCAAGCCAGCGCGGATGAGGCGGTGCTTCGGTTCGAACTTCTTGAACGCGTCGAGGTTGTCGTAGATCAAACCAAACCCGGTGGACTTACCGCCACCAAACGCCGTGCGAAACCCGAAGATGGACACGCACTTCTCATCGGACACGTTGTACATCTTAGCTAACTTCTCTTGGAGCTCAGCCTACATCGTTAAACACCAATCAATCGTCAGTCGTCGCGTTCGAGTCAGCCGCGTCGCTCGCGCGGGCATTTTAGGGTCAAAAAACCCCAAGCCGTCACGATGTTGGACGCACCTTGGCGACGTTGGCGCGACCCGGGTGAAGCACATCGAGAATCTGTGCGCGTGAAAAGTATTCATCGTCAGTATTCATCCATCGCGCGTCTCATCCATCCGTCGCCGCGCGCGTCGCGCGCGACGCATCCGCCCGCCGCGGGATCGCCCCATCGTCCCGTCCTCGTCCTCGTCGCTGGTTCTCGCGTTCGCTCGCGCGCGCGACACGTACGAATTGACGGCGCTGCAGCAGGCGGTTCGTCATGAACTTGCGCGTGCGGATCGTGCACGACGTGTTGGTCATCGCGTCTGGTTCTCGTCGCGCGCCTCGGAAAGACGGCGCGCGCGTCGATCGCGCGCGCGGTGATGAGACTGATTTTCGAGAACAAAACACGGACCGACGGACGCGCGTCGAAATCGAATCGCGCCCTCGGTCGCGATCGCGCGCGCGTCCGCACGGTGCGTCGCGCGCGTCGATCGATCGATCGATCGCGGAGGCGACCGAGCGGGACACGCCGAAGGGCTCACTCTTTCCGGGACGCGGGACGGAAGTCGCGGCGTCGCGATGAGCAAAGCCGCGTTCGCGGGACTGAAAACCTTGCAAGAGCTTCGCTTTCACCTGTGTCAGACGAGCAAAGGGAGCGAGGGCGTGAGGAATTTCTTGATGTCGAGCTATAAAAACTTGAAGGCGGCGTCGCCGACGACGCCGGTGCTGATTCGCGAGGCGAGCGGGATCGAGGGGAAGTTGTACGCGCGGTACGACTACGGCGTGGAGAAGTGCGTGAAGCTCGAGGGACTGGACGCGAAGGAGGTGGAGAAGTGCCTGCGCGATCTCGTGTCTTCGGCGCCGTGAGGGAGGGAAATTTAGATTGTAACGTTACACTAGTCACTGCTATACGAACGAAGATGCACACTTCAACGCGGGTCTATTTTCTATCGACTAAAATCGGTCGCTTCGTCGTCGAGCGCCAATACGCCGCTCGCCGCGGCTTTGAAAGCGGCGTTGATGACGTCTAACTCCGCCTTCGCCTGCGCGATGACGGTTTCTAATTCTTTACTCACCTTGTCGTGCTCCGCGTGAAGCGCGGCGATGCGTTTACGCGCTGCTTTCTCATCCGTATCGATCTCCGGCAGCGCGCGCGCGATTTCCATAATCACTCGGTTCGCCTCGGCGATCGTGGCTGCCATTTCGTCTATCTCCGCTCGCGTCACCCCACCCTCGGTGAGCGCATCGTTGAGTTCACCGTTCGGTCCGATCGTGGCCTGTTCATCGGCGCCGCGCGCGGCGTCAGTCGTGTCGCACGGGCGAGAGTTCGCGCGCGGCGTCGCGCATTTTTCGAGCGGTCGAGCGCGTCGGTCGTCGCACCGGCTTGGCGTCGCGCTGCAGCGTCCCGGCGTAGTTGAACATCAACTGACACAGAGTGTTGATTTGGTTCTGTAACTGCGTCACCGAATCCGCCATCGCGACGCGTGCGCGCTCGACGCGCGCGCTCGAGTGTGAGGACGGGAGTTCGGAGTTTGCGCTGTTCAATACAATTCGCTAGCGCACGCTATTTCACGTTTGCCTCGTTAAACACGTCCAAATCGACGGCGGAGGGAGATCGGCGTCTGATGACACCGCACCCACCGCCCGAATCGTGTTCAGAGACTGTTTGTAGTAATAT
>Ga0222719_10002959_pt1 | contig 15232 bp, 16 predicted proteins | sample C33_34DmetaG_FD_165039 | JGI IMG/M metagenome (GOLD analysis project Ga0222719, IMG submission 165039) | Estuarine water microbial communities from San Francisco Bay, California, United States - C33_34D | ecosystem: Environmental > Aquatic > Marine > Unclassified | place: USA: California...
CTTCAGGCACACAGATAAAAGTATTACACAAGAAAGGACAGGTTTGGTACACGGCACTAGATGGTAATCCAGCGGATGGTAAAGGATTACAAGCATCAAGCACTCAACAGGCTAAATTCATTGCTAACGAGCCCACAAACGCACCTGAATAAATACACTAGATGACACAGGACAACAAACCAACAGAATCAAAAGAAGAGAACAAAAAGCCTCAGGATAACACAGGTGTTATGATGACGGGGCACATAAAGATTTCAGATCCAGAGACGGGTGAGCTTATCGTAGACAAGAGAAATGCGATACACTATGAGAACATGTCTCAGGCATTGGCCAATTCATTGGCAAACAAATCAACAGGATTCGTGCATGAGATCGCACTGGGCAATGGCGGTACGAGCGTTGATCCCACAGGTATAATAACATATCTTACTCCAAACTCAACAGGCACCAACGCATCATTGTACAACCAGACTTACTATAAAGTTATTGATGACAACTCCGCAACCAACAAAGACACCACAAGGAACAAGATGGAAGTGAGACACACGGCAGGCAACAAGTACACTGACATCGTTGTCACCTGTACACTGGACTACGGGGAACCAACAGGACAGGCGGCATTTGACAACACCACAGATTTCAACGGTGACTATGTGTTTGACGAGCTAGGACTTAAGAGTTGGGAAGGAACAGAGAACGGATCAACCAACAAACTGTTGACACATGTGATATTTCACCCGGTACAGAAGTCACTGAACAGAATGATACAGATTGATTACACATTAAGAATACAGAGTTTAACAACATTCACCGAAACCAGTTCAACTGCACTGTCAACATCGAACACAGTGAGTGGAACAACATCAGGTGGTAACACAGGATATTAATGGCATACACTGTAAACAAGTCAAATAGCTCTAGTTCACCAAACCAGTACACGGTACAGGATGGTGTTGTAAACACACAAACTGATTTAAGTTTTATTGGCAAAGGATATGCAGGCTATGGAGAAGTCATAGCGGAAAACTTCCTACATCTACTTGAAAATTTTTCAAACACATCGGCACCTACCAAACCCATAGAAGGACAATTATGGTGGGATTCGACGAATGCCAAACTACAAGTGTACAATGGAACAGCATTCCAAACTGCAGGTGGAAGTGCACCTTACCAATCTGATGCCCCATCCAACATGGCGGCTGGAGATATTTGGATAGACTCGGATACAGGACAGATGTACTACTACAATGGGACATCATCTGTATTAGTGGGGCCACCAAGTTCCACAGGAACAACAAATGGATTTACATACGACACCATACTTGACTCAGGAGACAACAGTCAGAACATAACAAAATTATTTAATGATGGAAATCTAATTGCAATAATATCAGAGGACACCTTTACACCCAAGACCACACTTACAGGATTTGCCTCAATCAAAAAAGGTATAACATTGACCACTGCAATAGCAGACACAAAATTCCAAGGTACTGCCTCAGATGCGGATGCACTAGGTGGGGTAGCGGCGGCAAATTATCTAAGATCAAATGCTAACGATACAACATCGGGCCACATCAGCATTGCTAATGACGCCGGACTTGTAGTTGGAGTAGACGCTGACATCACAATCACTGTAGATTCTTCAGGAGGCATTATTACTAACACTGTAAACAACACAGACATAACCTTCAAAGTAAATGACGGTGGAGTGACAACCACTGTGATGACCATAGACGGTTCAGAGTCTAGAGTAGGCATTGGGACGACAACGCCAAGCACAAAACTGCAGGTAGCAGGTACAGTCACAGCAACAGAATTCTCAGGGCCACTAACAGGGGCCGTGACAGGAGACCTGACCAGCTCGGGTGCTAACTCAATGGGCACACTGACCATGGGCGGCAATCTAACATCAAAAGCGATATTGCCAGATACAACATTAAGTTACGACATAGGTACTAGTGGTAAAAAATACAACACAGTGTATGCCAAGGCAACATCGGCGCAGTACGCTGACTTGGCTGAGATATATGAGTCAGATGCTGAGTACGAGGCAGGAACTGTTGTCGTGTTTGGAGGTGAGAAAGAAATCACAATATCAACTGTAGGAAATGACACAGCCATTGCAGGTGTGATAAGTGAAAATCCAGCATATCTAATGAACGATTCAGCAAACGGCCTTCCTGTGGCACTAATGGGTAAAGTCAAGTGCAAAGTTATAGGACACATCAACAAAGGTGATATGTTGTCAGCACACCCACAACACAACGGTGTGGCTAAGAAAACTTTTGATCCACAAGTTGGAGAAGTGATAGGAAAAGCATTAGAAGACTATGATTCTACAGAAATAGGCACAATTAATATAGTAGTGGGAAGGTGCTAAATACAAGCAAATGGCGTACACAATTAACAAAACAGACGGATCAGTAGTAACAACTATCACAGACGGAACGGTGGACAACACCACTTCGTTGCAGTTGTTTGGAAAATCATATTCAGGTTTTGGTGAAGCATTAAACGAAAACCTAGTGAAGTTGTTGGAGAACGCGGCATCAACCGCGGCACCCACGGCACCTCTAAAGGGTGAACTTTGGTTTGACACCACAACAAATCAGATCAAGGTGTACGACGGCACAAGTTTCAAACCCACAGGTGGGGCAAAATCAAGCACTTCACTGCCAACATCACCATCAGCGGGTGACCTCTGGTTGGATGCAACGAATGATCAAGTGTTCGTTTACACAGGAGATTCGAGATCACACCAGGTCCATGACGAATGGGAATTGGTAGGTCCGGCATTCACAGCAGGGCAGACAGAATCAGGATGGAAGATAGAGACACTTGCAAGTTCGGGAGGCAACAAGGTTGTTTCTTCCATGTACGCAGGTGGTACTAGGGTAGCGATACTCTCAAAAGAAACATTCACCCCATCGGCATCTCAGGCAGGGTTTGCAACAGTTAAAGCAGGTCTTACACTTAACTCTACTTTAGGTGCGGTGTTCGAAGGATCAACGACAGAAGCATCATCGATTGATGTGTCTAGCACGTCTAACATTTCAGCAACAGTCATCGCAGGCGGAAATTTCCTAAGATCAGATGCGGCAGACACCACAACAGGTGCATTGACAGTGGACAATGACACAGGTGTCATAATAGGTGACTCACAAGAGTTAACAATTTCAGTTTCAAGCAACAACGTAACAGTTGCACAGACATCTTTGGATAAGGATTTAAGTTTCACAATCAATGATGGGGGTGTAACAAAGACTCCTCTGGCATTCACGGGTGCATCAGGAAACATCGCATTGACAGGTGATGTAACAATCACGGGTAACCTGAACATATCAGGAGAGTACAACAGTTCGACTTCTAACGTATCGACCTATGATGACGCATTCATCAAGGTCAACTCTGGCAACTCAGAAGTCGATGCAGGACTCATAGTTGACACATCTGACACAGATGATGCAAGAATGTTCTACGATGTATCAGAGAACTATTGGTCAGCAGGTGAGAACCAGAGTTACTCACAGGTGATTAGATTGGCGGACGCAGTCGAGGATGGTGATGCCAACAAGGGTAAAGTTTTGAAAACCACAGCGGGCGGAAATGTCAAAGCAACATCAATGACATTGGGTGCTGTTGGATCTATCACATACACAGACACTTCAAACACCAACGTGCCAACTATAGGTGCGGTGGCCACTCTAAGCAATCAATGGGGTGGATCCCAAAAAACAGTTTCTACTGCCAATCCAACAGGCAGTGACGGAAACGACGGGGACTTCTGGTTCGTAAGGGAGGCGTAATCCCATGCCAACAATAACTAAGACGTTCAATTACAGCGGACAACTTCAGTTAGCGGACCTACCTGCAGGCACAAACAGCGTGACCATGCACTTATGGGGTGGAGCAGGTGGTTGCGGTGGTCCTGACACAGCGGGTGATGGAGCAGACGGTGCCGCGGGACACTATGTGACAGTAACAGATTTAGATATTTCAGCATACGCCGGAGTTAAGAAAATTGCCGTAGGCGTTGGAGGTGGAGGTGAGGCCGGAGGAATGGGCCAAGACACCGATGGCGGCAGGAACGGTCAAGCACTTACGGGCTATTCAGGCGGAGATGGTGGTAGTTCAGGAAGAGGTTCAGGTGTATCAGGTTCAGGCGGAGGTGGCGGAGGAGCCACGACAGTGACATTATACGAATCAGGACAGGCCGCAGACACAATTAAATTAGCCATTGCAGGCGGCGGTGGTGGAGGCGGCGGCACAGGTGAATCATCACGAGGTGGTGCAGGTATAAACACGAATTCAGCGACAGGTAATACACCAGGCACACTGGGAGAGAATGGTGCAAACCATTCCGGAGATGGTGGTGGTGGTGGAGCCGGTGGTGGCGGAGCCGATGGCGGAACAGGTGGTTCAGGAGCCACGGGTGATGCAGGTGGATTTGGCGGCAAGTCAGGATCAAACACAGTGCCATCTGGAGGTTCGGAAAACAACGGTTCGGGAAGGACACCAGGTGCCACAGACAACGCTTACTATTCAACCGGAATTGCCCTAGGTGGTCTAGGCGGTAACGCTGGCGGAAACGGCAAGGCAGTATTGATATTCAACATACCTTCCGAGTCCAAGTTCAAGGATTCAGGAGAATGGAAAAGTTTTGACAGTATTAATTACAAAGTGTCAGGTGTATGGAAGAAAGTTACGGAAGGATACTACAAGGTCGGTGGTGTCTGGAAGAACATATTCACCACGGACATTGAATTCAAGGGCAACTCGATAGGTTTCGGAAACGTGTCGGGAGGTTCAACATCAGGGGTAGAGGGATCGGGTGGAATACCAACACCGGCCACTATTCCACCACAGGATAGTGAGGGAGGAGGTGTATTCATACCACCACCACCTAGCAAAGCCAACTACAAGTGCCCTCAGACGGATCAGGTCATTGACGGAAACACGAACGAGCCAGTCAGTTCAAAAAGTATCGTGTGCACCATGATGAACCAAACCGCAGGCTTTGGTACCTTCAGGAACAGGATCTGGCACAAGTTCTGGCTAGAAAAAGGATCCAATGGCAAGAAATCATTCACACAAGATCACAGGATGGAAAAAGGCTATCACGCAGTGTTCCTACCTTTGGTGAGGTTTTCCAAAAAAGACGGAACCGTTAGTTTGATCGTAAGGAATATCCTTACACACATGGGAAAACACGTGACGGCGGATTTCTACGGGGAGATGAGAAACAAAAAAAGAGACAATTTGGGTAGGGTCTATAGAGCAATATTTGAACCCATGTGTTGGGGAATAGGAAAATTTAGGAAGAAAAGGACCAATCTACACCGTCTTGGGCAACCAATAAATAATCACAAGGAGAACAAGTAATGACTACAAAACAGGACGTAGCGGACTACATCAATGCTAACCTTGAGAGTGCATTGAATGATAATGAAATAGCACACTTACAGGAAAGGGTAGATCCTTACCTTGCACAGGCATTGATCAAGGTATGTGGAGATGTGGCTCGATTAATAGAGATCAGAGACAACGTATCAAGGGATCAAACAAATAGAAATTTATAGAGAATGGCATACAAAATCAACAACACATTTGGAACCTTGCTGGTCACACTGGCGGACGGCACGATCGATGTCGCCACTACAGACCTGACGCTGATCGGGAAAGGCTACGCAGGATTCGGTGAGAAGTTGAACGAGAACCTCGTTAAGTTACTAGAGAACTTCAACAACACATCTGCACCATCTAATAAGATACAGGGACAGATGTGGTACGACAAGACCAACAATCAGATCAATGTATACACCGGATCAAAATGGAAACCGGTGGGATCAACGACCAACTCTGCTACAGCACCTTCAAACTCAGTGCAGGGTGACATGTGGTTCGACACCACAAACACACAACTTTACGTCTACACAGGCACCGCATGGACACTAATCGGTCCAACAACTGTTGCTGGTTCAGGGGTCACGCAGGTAATAACAGAATCACCAGAAGACAACACAGGTGTTAAAAGGAGTATACTAAAATTAGTAACCAATGACACAGTAGTAGGTGTGGTATCTAATCTAGCATTCACACCAAGTTCAACAGAAACACTCGGTGCCGCACTGATCACCGATGGGTTTTCAACAGTTGCACAAGGAATACAATTATCAAGTTCGGTGGCATCGGTAAAATTCAGAGGAACTGCAACAGATTCAGATGAACTAGGAGGCGTGGCCGCGGCCAACTATCTAAGGTCAGATAGTGATGACACCACAACGGGAAAATTAATAATACAAAATGACACAGGATTGGTATTGGGTGCCGGCCAAGATGTTACAATGTCATTCTCTAGCGATGATTTCACGGTTGCCCAGACCACACAGGACAAGGACATAATATTCACGGTCAACGATGGAGGGACCACCAAAGAGGCACTGAGGATAACAGGATCAACTGGCAGGATAGAACACCTGAGGGTGGGAGATCTCACAGTCGACGGAACCAACACCATAATCAACACGAGCACATTGAGTGTTGAGGACAACATCATAGAATTGAACAGGAACATATCATCTAACGCAGGAATGCCAAACTACACTGGACTTAAAGTCAACAGGGGAGAAACCTCAAGTGCCACAGAGCAGAACCTGTACTGGGTATGGGACGAGACATTCGCAGACGACGGATCAACAACATATGGAAACGCAGGCGGTGCCTGGACAGCGTTCAAGTCTGCACAGACAGATTCTGAATTAGAAGCACCCACGCTGGTAGACATCAGGGCAAACGTGGTACATGCGACCACAACTAGCGCCATGTACGCTGACTTGGCAGAGAGATATGAAGCGGACTGCGACACTGAAGTGGGAGATGTGGTGATTTTAGGCGGAAAAGCAGAGATCACTAAGTGTATGGATGAACTTTCAGACGCTGTATTTGGTGTGATCTCGGAGTCACCAGCGTTCTTGATGAATGCACAAGCCGGCAACAACGATTCACACCCCATGGTGGCCTTGAAAGGACGTGTGATGGTGAAAATACAGGGCACAGGTAAAGCAGGGGATCGTGTGGTTTCGGCCGGAGACGGTGAGGCAAGGGTGGCTGAAATTGACGAATGTACCGCTTTTAACACTTTGGGTAGGCTGATCAAGGATAAATACAACGTAGAAACAGCATTAACAGAATGCGTGATAGGAGTAAAATAATTTATGGCATACACAGCAGGTGATACAATTTTAGACGACGAATACAACACGTTCGTAAACAGTAGTTCAAGCCCATATGGGTACAACCACTTCGCCGGTCCAGGGTCAGGCGAGTACGGATTGAACCAATCAACGATCTCAACAGTTTCAGCGGGCGACACCATCGCGGCATCAAGTTGGAACGCACTTTTCACAGGCTTAGACAACATTGCCAATCACACAAACACATCTATCACAGCATCATCAGTGTCAGCGGGAGACACCATCGCCATAAGAGCGGCACTGATATCAGACCTAGCCAGCCTGGCGGCGGCTGTGGCGGGCGGTTCTACAGGTGCTACAGCGATCTCAACCAACGCGGTTGGATCAAGCACTAACTCAGGCACATGGAACTCAACATCGACCATTGAGAGATCAGTGACATTCGCGGACAACGCCACGATGAGGGCGTTCTTCAACGCGGGAGGGTTCATCAGGATCGATCCAGGCACTTCAGGATCAGTGGACGGCGACAAGGACACTGTGTTCCAAGAACTGGAAGCGGCCATGGGCAACGTGGACCTCAAGGCACACTCAACCGCAAGATCAGGGTCAGGCGAGACTCTTACCACGGACGGTCTAGCAAATGGTTTCCATGACCTAGGCACAGGCTACACAGTATTATTGAAATTGACTTCAGACAATGGCGGTTACACATCCAACACATTGGAGATATCTGCCAAACTTGACGCGGCGGTAGGTTCAGCGACAGTGTTGACGATCAAATCTGTGGCCACAGATCCAGCGGATGACACCACTTACACCTCGCCCAACACGTCAGGTGTTCCGGCCAACCCCAACGAGGCACCGGCCATGGTACTTGCGTTGACAGAGCACTTCCCAAATAACACAGAGGGATTGGCTTCAAACATACAAGTCAATACAAACGCGGAAGTCGATAACTCCATATCATAATAATTTTACCAGGTTGATTTTCCACCATAATTATTGTATAATTGTGGTATGGACATTCGTGAACTAAAAAAACAATCTGACCTATCTTACGACATTGCGGTAGCCAAGCGTAATGCACTGGAGAAGGCCCACACTAGACTTGTGGTGGTGTACAACGAACACCTGTTCCGTGCTGATCCCGAAACTATCAATCTAATCAAGACCTTAAGTGAAGTGCATACCTCACCGTTCTATGTCTTGGATTCAAATGAAAATCCCGTAGAGATTTCAAATCCCAAAGAATTCCTACAGATTTTAGTACAAAGAAACCAGGAGGCCATTAGTTCATATCATCAGATGTCAAAAACGTTTGAGAAGAGAAATGACTAAGGGCGTATTATTGTTCTGCTTTGACACAGCAGACACCAAATATCACAGCATACTGGAGCGTTGCGTCACGCTTGTCAAGAAAAATTTAAAATTGCCGATCACGGTCGTTACAAACTTCAAAACTTTCAAAAGAATGAAACCAATGGGGTTCATAAACTACAAATTCATCGAACCAGAGCCGGGCAACACCAAATTGGGCAAAGAATGGAACAATGTTGACAGGCACATGGCCTATGAACTGTCTCCCTATGAAGTGACTCTAGTCATGGACATAGACTACTTCCCCTTCACGGACAACCTTAAACAGTTCATGGACACCAAGTATGATTTCCTCATCTCCAAGAGTGCCTATGATTTGACCGATAGGAAAAGTTTTGATTACAAAAGATTCAGCATGATAGACATGGTGTGGGCAACTGTCTTTGTGTTCCGCAAGACAAGTAGAGCCAAGCGTCTGTTTGACATGATAAAATACGTGAAATCTTTTTATCCGTACTTCATAGAAATGTACAGGATAAGGGACAAGAAATTCCGTAATGATTATGCCTTCGCCATTGCTTTGGAGCAGGCAAACGGCATGGTATCATATGACACACTGCCGATTACACTGCCAACTTTGCCACCAGACTGCAAGGTATTGAAGATAGATCAACAAGGAATAGCATGGCAGTACGATGATCAGATAGACTACACCCGTGATCAAGACGTGCATGTGCTCAACAAGGAGGTGGCCGATGTCTAAAGGGTTTCTCTGGTTCGCACAGAATAACAACACCACTGACTACGTGGAATTATCCATAAGCCTTGCCAAAAGCATAAAACGTTGGAACAGCGACAACAAGGTGTGCGTTATCACTGACCGATCTAGTAAATTTTCCAGCGAGCATGTGGATGTGGTGAAAGTCATGAAGGAGGACGAGAGTGCCTCGCATGATGTCAAGTGGGCCAATGAATACAAAGCGTTCAGTCTTACACCGTTCACACACACCATAAAACTCGAGGCCGACATGTTATGGACCACCAACACAGATTGGTGGTGGTATCATCTGTGGCAACACGATTTAGTCTTCAGTGTTGATTGTTTTGACTACAAGGGCAATGTGGTGAAGCATACCCCATATAGGAAACTGTTCACGAGGAACCACCTGCCCAACATATACAATGGATTGATGTATTTCCGTAGGAGTGCAAAAGCACAGAGGTTCTACCGGATAGCAGAACAAATTGTGAAAAATTGGCAAAGAGTAAAGACAGAGATGTTGGTAGCATGCCATGACAGGTATCCCAGCACGGATGTTGTATTCGCCTTGGCACACAGGATCATGGATCCAACCTCAGCGGGATTAATAGATTTCGATTGGTTCAAATTCATACATCACAAGCCAGGGGTAAATGATCTTGTGCGTGTAAAAGATCAAAACAACTACCTATACCCCAACAGATCAGGAGATGCGGTTTACATAGGAGAAAAACGTGTGAGCAGGGTTTGGCACTATCACGACAAGGAGTTACATGCCAGGATTGTTTGAAGCGTTGGGCAAGATGTCCAAGAGGGAACCTAAGAAATTCTTCATCACGGTGGAGGGCAAAGACTACGAGGTCACACTTGAAAAAAAGCAATGGGCACGACAACACGGTGAAGAGAACCTGATGGTCAAGGATGGGGAGATAGTGTTGCGACCAAAGCCTACCGCAAAGACACAGTACAGCACATTGAAGGAAGCAGAAAAGGGATATGTGTTCCAGGATGATGACATACACTGGCCCACAGCAATCGCGGACGGAGGAAAAACATGGCTGATAGAACGAGAATAAGCGATCTGGACTTCGTGTACATCTCCTTCAAGGAGCCCAACAAAGAAGAAAACTGGGCAGACCTCAAGAACAAGGTACCATGGGCCAAGCGTGTGGATGGTGTCGTGGGTTTTGACAACGCACACAAGGCCGCGGCGGATGTTGCGGAAACCGATTTCTTCATCAGCGTGGACGGCGACAACGTTATAGATGAAACATTTCTTTTACAAACGCTAGACTTTGAAAAGACAGACAGGAAAGCGGTGCATAGGTGGAGAGCAAAAAACACCATCAATGGTCTTGTGTACGGCAATGGTGGGTTGGTTGGTTGGAACAAGGAGACGTGTCTTAATATGCACACACACGAGAACGCAAAAGATCCACGAGCCAAACTAGATTTCTGTTGGACAGTGAAACATGAGAATTTACACAACTGCTATTCCGACACGGTCATTAATCACACACCAAGACAGGCATTTGTGGCAGGATACAGGGAAGGGGTTAAAATGAGTTTAGAAAAGGGAGAAAGGATCGCGCCATCAGAATTCAGACAAAGGATATGGGCGGTAAATTTAAAGTATCTCACAACCTGGATGTCGGTGGGTGCAGATGTTGAGAACGGTCAGTACGCCATGTTGGGTGCAAGAATTGGCTGTTACAAAACCACACTTGGAGACGACAGCCTGCATCAGATATCTGATCTCGACATGATGAAGGAAATTTATGACCAACACCTGCAAGACCACATGACAGACATAAATGAGGAAATAAAATTGTACGGAGAGAGCCTAAGGACCAGATTGGATATTCCAGTGGCAGAGCTAGACGCAGAGCAGAGTCGTTTCTTCAAATACTGCATGCCACCGCACATCAACAGAGGAGTGCAAGATCGTGAGCACTAGTGATTACAAGTCAGACGCACTGCTGGCCAAGGAAAAATTGAAACAAGTTTCTCCCACCATGTGCCTGGCCAAGTGGAACCAGACCTCACTGCACCTGCCAACAGGACTGACCAACAGTTGCTACCATCCACCCCTGCACAGGATAGATGAAGGCATGCTCAAAGACAACCCAGCCGCCCTACACAACACCCATGAGAAACTGCAGGAACGGGCAATGATGCTGGACGGAGACAAGCCAGATGGCTGTAGTTACTGCTGGAACATAGAGAAGACCGGAGAGATGTCAGACAGGCACTACAGATCAGGTGAACCTTGGGCCATGCAGGACTTCGATGACATCAGGAAGAATCCGATAGATGAAAATCACACCCCTAGGTATGTTGAAGTGAACTTCAACAACGCCTGCAACTTCAAGTGCAGTTATTGTTCGCCACAGTTTTCGACCACGTGGGCCAAAGAGATCGACAGGTATGGCCAATATCCCACGTCACCACCACACAACGCACCAGAGCATTTCCAGGGCAGGAGGAGGCCCATCCCACACCGTGAGGACAACCCCTACGTGACCGCTTTCTGGCGATGGTGGCCCACACTTTACAAGAACCTCAAGCACTTCCGTATGACCGGAGGAGAGCCCATGATGGACAAGAACACATACCGGGTGTTCCAGTACATAATAGATCACCCAAAGCAGGACCTACACCTCAACGTGACATCGAACATGTGTCCACCAGACAAGAAGTTAAAAGAGAAGTACTTTAACATGGCACAGACGATATGTATGCAGGAGAAGGTCGAACACATGATGCAGTTCGTCAGCGTTGACGCATTCGGCAAACGGGCGGAGTACATCAGAGATGGACTTGATTTCAACCGCATGATGGACAACGTGGAGGAGTTCCTGGACAGGATCCCGGGACGTAATTCGATCACGTTCATATGCACTTACAATAATCTGAGTATAACCAGCATGGACAAACTGCTGGAAAAGATCCTGGAACTACGAGTCAAGTACTCAAAGACCTATCAGAGGGTGTGGTTCGACGTGCCCTTGTTGAGGCAACCAGCGTGGCAACAGATCACAATGCTACCAGAGTCATACCAGAGCATACACGAGGACAACATCAAGTACATGCAGGACAACTCCGGCGAGTCGAACGGACTACACATATTCAAGGACTTCGAGATCCAGAAGATGCAGAGGAATCTCGCATACTGGCGCGAAAACGCGGACGCAAGTACGCAAAACAAAAAAAACTTTTACGCTTTTTTTAACGAACACGATCGTAGACGCCTAACAAGATTTTTAAACACATTTCCTGAGATGGAAGAATTCTGGGAGGAGTGTAAGAATGCATAAGACTATTGCACACGGATGCAGTTTCACTAGATATGGTTGGCCATGTTGGCCAAACTTCGTTCCTTGGTTCAATGGTGGGATCACTATGTTGAACAAAGGCAGGTCTGGTAGTGGCAATGAAACAATATCACGTGTGGCAATTAACAGTGCTATGAAATATAAACAGATAGATCACATATACATAATGTGGTCAGGCACAGATAGGTATGAAGTGGTGACTAAAGACAGAGGTGCAGACGATGTCAAAGGTAGGGCCACGTACTACGTGTGGGATGAAGACTTTCAATGGAGCACCTGGTATGGCGGACACCCGGAGAAGGACAAGCACGAATACTACAGGCGTCACTTCTGGGATGAAGAGCACCAGTACTACAGGACACTGGAACATATTTTAAGGACACAGATGTTCCTGGATAAGAAAGGGATACCTTACACCATGATGATATTCAAAGAGGACGTGTTGCGTGATAAATTTTACAGTGAGAGTGAACGTGCTTTGCACAATCAAATTGATTGGACGAAATTTTTGTTCTATAAGGATAAAGGTGGCCTATGGGAGTTTGCCGAGGAGCATTACAAGGAGTATTACATACCCGGTGAATCACATCCTCCGCCCATAGCACACTACCATTGGGTCAAGGACATGATGTTCAAAAGTGACATACGCTGTCCGGAAAAGGAATACAATAAGTTGAAAGATTATTTCAAGGGAAAAGATGGAAGAAAAAATTAATTGTAGATTAGATTATGAAGCAAAACACAATCCTAAATGTAGGATAGTGGTCAATGGCAGATCTGTACACGATTTCGTGGCAGATGGCAATACAGAAAGTTTCAATTTCGAAGTGGCCAACGGGCCGTTTGACTTCCGTGTTTTACACTATGGAAAAGATATGAAGAAAGAAGTTGAAAAGTTTGTTGAGATAAAGAAAATATATTTTAATGATATAGATTTTAAAAATATGTTATGGCACACAGTACAAGTGGCCGACCTGCCAACATGGCAGAACAAGGACGATTTCAAATGGGAATCTAATTTATACCTTGGACATAATGGCTACATAGAATACAATATGCACTCACCCATATTGGATTTCTTGTTAGATTATCACACAAAAGGTGCTAAGGTTAGCAGTAATATGGGTTCATACAACATGGATCTATTGTACGAAATGAAAGAATACTTTGGGAAGATTGTAGAGGAACAAAATGAAAAATCATAACAATTGGCCTTTAGAACATTGGCACATAGAGATAAGCGGTAAATGTCCACTCAAATGTCCTAGATGTACTAGACAAGAATTGCCGGGTTATGTCAACAAAGAGCTGTCTTTAGAATGGTTTCAAGAAAATTTTACATTCGCAAAGCATGTGAAAAAGATCACTTTTTGTGGAGATGATGGCGATCCCATCTATGCTAAGGATCTGCTTTCAATTATTGGGTGGTTAAAAAAACAAAATTCAAAAATACAATTCGTGATTGTAACAAACGGCAGTTTCAAAACTCGAGATTGGTGGACTAAGTTAAATTCTTTGCTTGATGAAAATGATAATGTGCATTTTAGTTTGGATGGGTGGGATCAAACATCAAATAAAATTTACAGAATTAATTGTAATTGGGATTCAATCGTCGATGGCATAAAGCAACTCACTAAACCATACAAGACATGGGCCGCTATTGCTTTCAAATTCAATGAACAAAAAATTGAATATATGAAGCAATTGGCAATGTCTTTGCGTTTTGACAGATTCCAACTTACTCTAAGTACAAAGTTTGGAAAAAACTATAGTGGCTATCCCTCTGATGATCCTTTACAGCCTAGTGACGAATATGTGGCCCATGGAAGATTTACTAGACAATTTACTGCTTTGACAAAACGCAAATGGACCGATTCTACTCTTGATATCTTTACTAAAAGATTCCACAAAGTGGATATTTCTAAGCAGAGTGTGATTCCATTATGCATGATCGGAAATAAAGGCCTTTATATAAACGCTGAGGGTAAGTTCTTTCCATGTTGTTGGACAGGCCTTAGATATTCTCATAACAAAAAACTTTTTGATTACATAGACTTCGATAGGAAATTACCCGATATCCTTGAGGATCAAAAATGGAAAAAATTACAGTCAGATTTATTGATCGGCGAAGGTCCTAAAGAATGTTTTGAAAAATGTTCATCGGCAAAATGGAACTTTAATCATGCTACTGAATGGTAGTTAATAGGTTTTGTTCTTTATCTTTTCGTAACTTGCTTTGATACGTTTCAAGTGCATATCAGCATTCCATACAGTGTATTTTAGATTTATACAATGTTCTTGAATCAACACCCTACGTAATATTCTTTTCTCTATACTGACAGGATTGTTTAGACTTTGCCAATTCAACCCGTGAGCGTGTTCGGCCGGCAATATAGGAGTAAGTCCCAGTTCGTCACTGTTCTTATACAAGGGTGTGCCGTCATCTATGCTGGCCAGTGCTCCGAGATTCACTCCATACAGTGTGCCTTCGATGGCATACTTCTGATATCGCGTAAACATATCTAGACTTTCTTGGAAGTCTTTATCTGTTTCGGTAGGATACCCTATTATCATAAAGAAGTAACAGTGCATGCCTACTCTGCTCATCTGTTCCATGCAGT
>Ga0222719_10002960_pt1 | contig 15231 bp, 14 predicted proteins | sample C33_34DmetaG_FD_165039 | JGI IMG/M metagenome (GOLD analysis project Ga0222719, IMG submission 165039) | Estuarine water microbial communities from San Francisco Bay, California, United States - C33_34D | ecosystem: Environmental > Aquatic > Marine > Unclassified | place: USA: California...
TGCCCATTCATTGATGCGACGAACCTCATCGACTGGAAGACCTCGCCCGTAACCCTGATAGGCGAGACTTGAGTAGACAGATCGATCGCTGACGACATGTTCACCGCGCTGTAATGCTGGTCGGACGACCTCGGCAAGATGCTGTGCTCGATCAGCAGCAACGATGAGGGTTTCGGCATGATCATCGAGACCGACGGTGTCAACATTGTGAAGGATTGAGCGAAGCTGTTCGCCAATTGCAGTCCCACCAGTTTCACGGGTCAGGACCGCACCAATTGATTCGGCAAGGCGCCGTGCCTGCGTGCTCTTTCCGCAGGCTTCCGGCCCTTCGAACGCGATGTACACCGGCTGGGTCATGTCAACTTTGGTGCGGCTTTTTTGGCCGCTGGCTTCTTCGCAGCTGACTTTCTTGTGGATGGCTTCTTTGCTGCTGTTTTCTTCGTCGCCGCCTTTTTCGCTGGGCGTTTCTTTGATGGGCCCTGTTCGCGCCGGATTGCGAGCAGCTCGAATGCCCGTTCAGGCGAGATCTCTTCGATGCGGTCACCCTTGCCAATGGATGCATTGGTTTCCCCATCGGTGACATACACGCCAAAACGACCATCTCTCGCAACCACTGCGCGTCCTGAGATTGGGTCGTCACCGAATTCGCGTAATGGACCTGCGGCTGCCATATTTCGCGCGCCGCCACGACGGAAGACTTTCGGAAGTTCGTAAATCTTGATTGCCTCATCAAGGGTGATCGTCAGCAATCGTTCTTCAGAGTCGATTGACCGGAAGTCTTTGCCTTTCACTATGTACGGGCCGTAGCGACCATTTGCGGCCGAGATAACTTCGCCATCAGTTGGGTCGGTACCAACCTCACGAGGCAACTGCAGAAGTTCTTTGGCATCGTCCAGCGTGATGCGCTCGAGACTCATTGTTGAGAACAGGCTCGACATCTTCGGTTTCGCAAGGCCAGGAGGCAGATTGTCTGGGTCACCCCACTGCACGTAGGGGCCATAACGACCGTTTTTTGCGTAGACGGGTAGGCCGTCAAGGGTGCCGATGGGTTCGTCGCTTTTTGGTAGAGAGAGCAAGCGAAGCGCCTCATCAAGCGTCAACTCATCGGGGGCAAGATCGTCCGGAATGCTGGCAGTGTCCTCGCCACGCTTGATGTACGGCCCATATTTGCCCGGTTTAGCAATGATCTCGTTGCCGTCAGGGTCGAGCCCGATCGGGAATGAGTTGATACTTGCTGCGTCGATTTGGTCGAGATTTTCTTCAACGAGATGCTTGAGGCCAGGAAGGGTGTCGCCACCGAAATAAAAACGGTTGAGCCAATCGGATTTCTCTCGGCGGCCACCGGCAATCTCATCGAGATCCTCTTCAATTTTTGCGGTGAGTTCGTAATCAACGAGATCATCAAAATGATCTTCGAGAAGGCCCACAACTGCGAAGGCCGTCCATGTTGGGACCAACGCCTGACCCTTTTTCCAGACGTAGCCGCGATCTTGGATCGTCTGAATGATTGATGCCCACGTTGACGGCCGACCAATGCCGAGTTCTTCGAGTCGCTTGACCAGGCTCGCCTCGGTGAAGCGCGCAGGAGGATTGGTGTTATGCCCTTCCGGAGTGCAGGACTCGACCGGAACCGTGTCACCAACGGCCAGTGCAGGGAGCAACTCCTCTTTTTCGGTCTCGTTGTCTGCATCGCTGTCGAGATCAGTCAGCACTGCGCGGTGACCTTCGAATTCGATTGTGGTTCCGCTTGCGGTGAATTCGCAGTCAGTGTTTTCGTGAGTTGAGATTGCTCCCAATCGGAGACTGAGCGTGGTGCCTCTGGCATCAGCCATCTGAGAGGCGAGTGTGCGTTGCCAAATCAACGTGTAGAGCGCAAGTTCTTGGCGATCAAGTTCGTTCGCAATTTCCCGTGGGCTTCGCATCGGAGTTGTCGGCCGGATTGCCTCGTGTGCCTCTTGCGCATTCTTTGATTTCGAGGTGTGACGACGTGGCTGGTCAGAAAGAAACGTCTCGCCATAGGTCGATCCGATGATGCTGCGAGTTTCTGAGAGTGCTTCAGCCGAAAGGATCACATTGTCGGTACGCATGTAGGTAATGAAGCCGCGTTCATACAAGCTCTGCGCAGTACGCATGACCTGCGAAGACGACAGACGAAGACGGCGGCCACCTTCTTGTTGGAGCGTCGATGTCATGAACGGTGCCTTGGGTGACGACCGGTATGGCTTGGTATCGACACTCCGAACTGACACCGTCGCATCACGTAAACCGTCGGCCAACGCGTGTGCTCTCGATTCATCGAGGGCTGCAACCTTGTCGCTCGGTTTGCCATCGGCTCCAAAATCTTTGCCGGTAGCAACTTTTGTGCCATCGACAGCAACAAGTCGAGCAGTGAATGTTGGTGACGTCGCAGCGTTGAGATCAATCGACCAGTAACCGGCAGAGACGAATGCAATGCGTTCACGCTCGCGTTCAACGATGAGACGAATTGACGGGCTTTGGACACGTCCGGCGGAGAGGCCACGGTTGACCTTGCGCCACAGGATTGGTGACACTTCGTAACCGTAGAGCCGGTCGAGAATACGTCGGGTCTCAGCAGCATCGACGAGGCCATCGTCGATCTCGCGAGGGTTATCAACCGCGTGGTCAATTGCGCTTCGGGTGATCTCGTGGAACACCATTCGCTTGACAGGAACCTTTGGTTTGAGATGTTGCAACAGGTGCCAAGAAATTGCCTCACCCTCGCGGTCTTCGTCGGTTGCGAGATACAGCTCGGATGCGTCTTTAAGAGCCGCGCGTAACTCTTTCACCACTTGGCGACCGCGATCGGTGAGTTCGTAGGTCGGCTTGAACCCATTGTCGACATCAACTGCGAGACCTTTTGAGGGAAGGTCAGCGACATGGCCAACAGAGGCGCGTACGTCGAACTCGGAGCCCAAGAACTTCGAGATCGTCTTGGCCTTGGCAGGCGACTCGACGATGACGAGTGGGCGACCGGTTCCGGCGCTGGAGGAAGATTGTTTTGTAGCCATTGGTTCGGTGAGTGTGCCTCAACACAGCGATGCAGGCAACCGGAACGGTACCTAGTGTGGGGTCATGTCGTCACGTCTTGCGAAGACTGTCTGGGTTCTTGGAGACCAATTGAACCGGAATTTAGGGCATCTTCGCACCGCTCAGCCCGATGAAACGCGCGTGTTGTTTGTTGTTTCGCTCTCAAAGTTAAAGAGCGCCCCGTGGCATCAACAGCGACTCCATTTCATTCTCACCTCAATGAAACGATTCGCTAACAGCCTTGCGAACGATGGTTTTTCTGTTGATTGGCAAGTTGCGGAGACGATGGGAGCAGGGCTTCAGGCCCATGTCGATGAGTTCTCTCCTTCAGAAATTTCTGTGATGCAACCAATGAATCGCTCAGGACAGAACCTCATAGATTCTCTTGCCAGCACATTTCCCATTTCTGTGACCGCATCAGACCAGTTTTTGTGCTCACGCGAACAATTTGCTGAATGGGCTTCGGAGAACACCCGAAAAGATGGCTCACTCCTCATGGAAGATTTTTATCGATGGCAGCGCCGCCGTCTCAATATCTTGATCGACTCAGATGGTGAACCGGTCGGTGGCCGATGGAATTACGACGACGAAAATCGACTTCCCCCACCAAAAGGTGAACACGAATGGCCATCAATCGACCGTCGAGAGCTCGATGACATTGACGCCGAAATAACCGATTTCCTTCAGTCAATTGATGGCCTTGAGTTGACGGGTGACCCGCCGACGGGACTTTGGGCCACAGATCATGACGGGGCACTTCAGCAACTCAGGGAGTTTTTGAGAACCTCGATGGCGAATTTTGGGCCCTACGAAGATGCGATTGTGGACGACGAGCCCTATCTCAATCACTCGCTCCTCAGCCCGTATCTCAACATCGGGTTATTGCACCCAGGTGAGGTGATTGATGCTGTTGCGCAACTCGGCGATGAGATTCCACTCAATTCAAAAGAGGGATTCATTCGCCAACTCATCGGTTGGCGTGAATACGTACACGGCCTCTACTGGTGGTTTGGACCTGACTACGTGAGTGAGAACTACTTCGATGATGACGCACCAGTTCCGCCGGCGTTTACCGGTGGCACTACCGAGATGAACTGTGTTGCCCATGTTGCGAAGTGGGTGGAACGTGATGCATGGACCCATCACATTCCTCGGCTTATGGTGCTTGCGAATCTGGCGACACTTGCCGGAATTGATCCATCAAAAATGATGCGGTGGATGTGGGCATCATTTATCGATGGTGCCGAATGGGTGATGGCACCGAATGTGATCGGCATGGGTATGTACGCCGATGGTGGGCGGATGAGCACCAAGCCATATGTATCCGGTGGCAACTATCTGTCGAAGATGACCAACTTTTGCGGTGATTGCACATTTGATCGAAAGGCTCGAACGGGCGACAAGGCGTGTCCGTTCACCACGCTTTACTGGGATTTTCTCGATCGAAATCGAGATGCTCTCCGTTCAAATCATCGGATGGCTCGCGTCTACGCCAACCTCGACCGGCTCGCCGACCTCGACCAGGTTCGTGAGCGTGCCGTTGAGGTACGTGGACGATTGATCGCAGGAACGATCTAACAGCGATACCGTTCGCGGTGATGCCTGATGTGTTGCTCGGCTGGGACGAGCACCTTGATGCCGCTTGGCACGAGATAGGACAACCTGCCGCGCACGGCACTCCGGGTCGGGTCAGCCGAATCGACCGAGGATGGAGCACTATCCTCCGACACGCCAGCGATTCTGATCCGTTGCGAGTGAGGAATATCGGTGCTGATGTCGCAGTCGGTGACTGGGTGATCGTCGATGAAGAGGTCGAACGTGTTGCTCATGTGCTTGCACGGCGCTCAGCATTTGTTCGTCGTGCTTCTCATGAAGGTGATCGAGCTGAGGCTGATGTGCTCGCAGCCAACATTGATGTTGTCTTTCTCATTCATGCGTTGACCGCGCCTCCGAACCAGCGACGACTTGAGCGTGAGCTTGTGCTCGCATTTGATTCGGGTGCGCAACCACACATTGTGTTGACAAAGTCCGATGTTGCCAAAGCAATAGATGCGACGGTTGCCGAGCTACGAGCTGTTGCTGCAGGAGTCCCAGTTCACATTGCAAGTGGAGTCACCGGAGTTGGTCTTGAACCAATTCGAGCTGCCTCTGAAGGTGGTCGCACGCTTGCGTTTTTCGGTGCATCTGGAGTTGGAAAGTCGACATTGGTGAATGCGCTCATTGGCCGTCAAGAAATGGCAACGTCGGCGGTTCGTGAACATGACCAACGTGGCCGTCACACCACGGTTGCCACCCAGCTTCTTCCGCTTCCAGCCGGAGGGTGGCTCATTGACACCCCAGGTTTTCGTGCGGTGAGTCTGTGGTTGTCAGGCCGCGGAATCGAGCGTGCGTTTGTTGATGTGTTCGACCTCATGGACGACTGCCGGTTCAGAGACTGCAAACACGATCAAGAACCAGGATGCGCAGTACAGGCAGCGATTGTCGCTGGTGATCTTGATCCTCTTCGGTTTGCAAGCCTTCGGCGCCTTGTCGCTGAGGAAGCCGCTCTAGAAGAGGAGCAGGCCCGCCGCGAGCGAATCGCAGATCGTCGAAAGGGCGGGCGGGAGCCGATCGACGATCCCGATGGGGAGGAATTGACATGAGATGGCTACTGTCATCTCTATGACAGCTTTGCCATCAACAGTAGACATGTATGACTTGCGGATGTCTGAAAGTGCACGTCCGCTCTACGAAAAAGTGAAGAAGTTCATCGCTGAAGAAATCGAGCCGAAGACGGCCGAGTTCTTCCGCCTTGGTGAGGGCCGTGAGGACCATTGGGGATACGGCGAGGGTCAACTTGAACTCCTCGACTCGATTAAGGCGAAGGCGAAAGAAGTTGGGCTGTGGAACTTCTTCCTCCCAGACGCTGACACCGGTGAAGGTCTTTCCAACCTCGACTACGCCTACATCGCAGTTGAGTTGGGTAAGAACCCAATCGCGTCAGAATGCCTGAACTGTTCAGCTCCTGACACAGGCAATATGGAAGTGCTCGAGCGTGTCGGCACCCCCGAGCAAAAAGAGCAGTGGCTCAAGCCTCTTCTCAATGGTGAGATCCGCTCTGCATACATCATGACCGAGCCTGATATGCCGTCATCTGACGCCAAGCAACTCGCATGCCGAGCCATTCGCGATGGTGACGAGTACGTAATCACCGGCGAAAAGTATTGGTCCTCAGGTGCTGGCGACCCACGATGCAAAATCATGATCGTCATGGTGCAGACCGACCCAGACGGACCGGTGCACCGTCGTCAGTCGCAGATTCTTGTTCCACGGGACACCCCAGGTGTTGAGATTCGCGGATCAATGCACGTGTTTGGTGAGGATGATGCTCCACACGGTCATATGCACATTCGCTTCAACAACGTCCGTGTCCCTGCATCAAACATGTTGTGGGGAGAAGGCAAGGGATTTGAAATCTCACAGCTCCGTCTCGGACCAGGTCGTATTCACCACTGTATGCGATCGGTTGGTGCAGCGGAGAAGGCACTCGAACTCATGGTGAAGCGTGGTATCACCCGCGAGGCCTTCGGCAAGCGCATTGCGAACCTTGGCAAGAACCCAGAGGTGATCGCAAAGGCTCGTATTGAAATCGAGTCAATGCGCCGCATGGTGCTAACCGCTGCCAAAGCAATGGATGAGCTTGGGAACGCTGAAGCCCGTGTGTGGGTGAGCGCAGTCAAGGCGATGGTGCCAATCCGAACCTGCCAGATTGTTGACGAGGCAATCCAGATTCACGGCGGCACTGGTGTTTCTCAGTGGACGCCGCTCGCCCGGATGTACGCAAGCCAGCGCACGCTGCGTCTCGCCGATGGCCCAGACGAAGTGCATTGGTTTGTTGTCGGTCGCTCAGAGATTGCCTCCATGGAAGAAGCAGCTCGCGACTACAACCCGAAAGAGACGTTCTACTCGGAGAAGGGTTCCGATAGCTCGGGCGTCTTCTCCGGTCCCTGATCCGGAAGTATCCAACCGGTTTCCCCTCTGGTCCACTGTCGAACACTGCGTACTGCGGTGATTGGCAGTGGACCATATATGTGGGGGAACAGTTCAGATACACCTGGTGCAGGTGGCTCCTCAACGATGTCTGATTCGACACGTTCAGGGTCGACTTCGAGAAGTAGTAACTCGCGCAAATCTGCGTAAAACCGTTGTGCCACACCCTCAATTTGTTCGGGCTTGGAGCAGTGGATGTATCCCACCTCTTTAAGTGTCATTCCTCGAGTGCTGATTAAGTACGAGCCTGAGAGTTGAGCATCTCGCCAGTCGTCCTCGAGCGCAATGTGCCAAATCATGTGTGGTGTGAATCCTTCCGAGCTGTCGTCGGGTGTAGTTAATCATGGTGGCTCTAACGGCATTGTGACGCTGGCACTGAGATCACTCGCACCGACTACCCGTAAGACAGCGGGAATCTCTCGTTCTACCCGAACCGTGATCTGTGGATTGTCGAGGGCAACCTTCACGGTATCTGACCCGTATGACTGAACAACTTGGCTAGCTGCGCGGTAAGGGTCTGCAGACCGTGCTGCTGCAAGGGCGGCCTCACGCGCGATAGCAGTGATATCGATCTGGTGTTGCACCGCCACGATGGAATTGATACCGAGTACCCCGATCGCTGCGAGTACCAGAAGCCCAAAGGCGAACTCCACCGTCGCTTGACCCCTATCACGCTTGTTCAACGGCGGCTCTGATTACTCGACTAAACAGGCGACTGATGAGCTCCTCACCGGAACCACTCGTCGCCCAACCAATGACGAGCAGACCGATAAATGCAGCGGCGAGTAGGACGAGAGCGTATTCGGTGGTGGCTTGACCTTCGTCGTGTTTGTTGCACATAAATTCTCCAACTCAAATTGACGAGATAGGGCTGGTTGAGAGTCCAGCGAGTGAACTTGCTAGAGGCGGCACGATTGCGAGGCATACAAAGGCGGGCAGCGAGAAGCCAACTAATGGTCCAGCGAGGCGCACAGGAAGTGTCTTTACGTAGTGTGCCTCGCTACGTTCTCGTGCGGTGTCGATTTCAGTGACGAGGTCGCTGAGCACCTGGGCCATTGGGCTTCCATTGCGTTGCCCTTCGATGATTGGCGCCACAACGTGCTGGTCAGGTCCACCAACGTTCTCTCCGAAGGTTTCAAGGGCGTCGGCGAGTAGGGCCCCTTGGTTGAGTTCCCATACCAACTGTTCGAACATCGGTTGAACCGAGGCCGGTGCAGTTGGGGCGACATTTATGAACGCAGTTCGAAGCGGTACGCCTGCCATCACGACGAGAGCTATTTCTTCGAGTGTGTCGGTCAACTCTTGAGAGGTCTGGGTGCGCCGCTGGCGATGTGACGGAGAGATGACGGAGCGCATCGTACGACGGCCACATTCATTGAATAGAAGACCAATGAGAAGAATCGCAATACCGAACCTTGTCCGCATGAAACTGCGGACGTCTGTTGATGTCGTGGCAAGTAGGACAAGCACTGCGATTGGCAGAGCGACCAGCGACCGTGCGGACAGTCGAGCCGGTGCCGAATGAAGTTCTCTGTCGTGTCGTAGTTGCTCCCGCGCTCGAAGTCGATCAGCGGTGCGTTCGAATGCGGCGCCACCAGGGATGCCGAAGGTTAATACTGAGTGCGTGACCCACAGCAGTAATCGCACATCTTCGGATCGGGTCGACATGAGTGCACGGTGAATTCGGTTGGCAGTCGTTCCCTCGCTAGGCAAGTCAACTGGAAAGTTGCAGTTGATGATGTCGCCAATAGGGGAGCCGGCACGGAGCTGTCGCGCAGTCTGTGCTGACCACTGCGAAAGTGAGATATCCGGTTTGGCTTGCGGCTTGGTGTCGTGGGTGGTTCTGATCACTCGCGAAGGTGGCTTGCTGTCGATTGCAGAGCGAATACCGGCCGCCCCGACGATTGAGGCCAACGCGTGAACGATGGTGTCACGCATAACGCTGGTCCCGTGATTGGAGTGATCCATTCACCTCACCCGACGACACAATGGAGGTGAGTCCGTTGATGGTTGGCTGCACGATGTCGGTGACAACGCGATTGCCCTGAGGGGTTTTCTCAACCTGGACAATCGCATCAATCGACCTATGTAACTGGTCAATAATTGATTTCTCCGGCCAATTTGGTGAGTGCTGAAGAACGAGTTGGCTGAGACGATGTATGGCATCTGCCGGGCTATTCGCGTGACATGTCGACATCGACCCGTCATGGCCGGTGTTCATGGCGTGGACAAGTGTGATGACCTCGGCACCTCGTACCTCGCCAACCACGATGCGATCAGGGCGAAGCCGAAGAGCGGTTACGAGCAGGTCCTGAAGGGTGACTTCCCCCGACCCGTCGGTTGATTGTTGGCGAGCTTCAAGGTGAACAATGTGGCCCGCGCCCTCGTTTTGCTGTGGTTGAAGTTCGCATGTGTCCTCAATGGCGACGATTCGATCGCCGTCGGCCAACGCGTTTGTCAGCACTGCCGAGAGAAATGTTGTTTTACCTGAACTCGTGGGACCACTCACGATGATGTTGTGGCGCTCGTCGACAAGGCGGTGAATGAGCTGTATAACAGGTGGATCTGCAAAGCTCGCGATTTTTCGGTGCTGTTGGCGGTGCCGACGTATGGAGAGCTCAATTCCATCGACTGCGATTGGAGGAATGACAGCGCAAAGCCGCGAACCATCCCTGAGTCGGGCATCGACCATCGGCGTGAGGCGATCAAGGTGGCGACCGGCCTCTGAAAGGGTTCGCTCCAAGAAGAACTGAAGCTCTGTTAGTTCAACTACTCCGCAAAACGACAATGAGCCGTCGCGGTCTGTCCAGACTTCTTGACCCCGATGGACAATGACTTCGTCGACAGCGTCGTCATTGAGCGAAGCCGTGAAAACTGAATTGTGGTGAAACACTGAACCATGCTTGAACTCCGAATCGTTGTCTCGACGCGGTAGGTGATCGAGACTCACAATCGAGAGAGTGGGTCAAGCGATCGAGGCGGTCGAACCGACAGGAGTCCGGCATCAACTGCACGCGCCACTCGTGGGTCGTACGGAATCTGAGCGATCACGGGAGTATCAAGACAATTTGCAACATCATGTGCCGATAGCGCTCGGCCAGGCTCATCTATCAGGATGATTCCATCAGGGTTGAAGTGAGAGGTCAGGCGGGCGCGCCGCAGTGCGAGATAGCACGGCCGCAACACAATCAGCCGTTGATCAGCATGTTGAAGCAATGGCATCGGAATGTCATCTGGAGATGTCACCGTTCCGGCATCGATCGTGTATGAACCGGTCCTTGCGAAATGAAGTGCACATTCGTGCCACCTCTGCGGTGGCACAGCAACCGCATTTCCGCGTCGAATCAGCGAGTGTTGTTCGCTAATCGGAGTTGCTAGGCGATGTAGTTCGGTGCTGTTGGTGTCGTCGGCGAGTGCGTCACGAATTCCGCGATCGCCATCGTTAAGGCCGAGTACCGCGGGCAGATCTCCAGCAAGGTCAACAAGTGTGTGTGGACCTTGGTGCCGTAACGCAATGGTCGATGCAACGACGGTGGTTCCACTGCCACCCTTTGGTGACCAACAGACGGTGTACATATTCCTCCACGAAGACAGAGTGGAGAGAAGGTCGGAGATGCAAGCGTACGACCAAGGTGTTGGCCAGAGGCCTGAGGCTCAGGTTGTCTTCTGAAGGTTTTCTATGAACGCGTCTTCTGTCCGACGGATTGAACGATCAGTGGTTCCTGATGAGTGCGGGGAGATGAGCACCCGTGGCATCGACCATAGAGGGCTCTCTTCAGGAAGTGGCTCCACTGCAAACACATCGAGTCCGGCGCCACCGAGATGTCCCGACTTGAGGTGAGCGATCATCGCCTCCTCATCAACGCAGTTGCCACGCCCCACATTGATGATGATTGCTCCCTTGGGCATCATCGAGAATTCACGCTCGCCAATTGAGTGGTGAGTCTCATTAGTGAGCGGCATACACAACACGATGACATCGGAAGAGGCTAAGACCTCATCACGACGAGAGTCAGGCCACGTTTCACAAGGTTCGTCTCCTCTCGGCGTGCGCCTAACGCCAATGACTTCTGCACCGGTCACGGAAACAAGTTTTGCGACTTCGGCTCCGATTGAACCCATCCCGATAATGCCGACACGAAGATCTCCAACATCAACCGTGGACCGGACTTCCCATGCCCGACGCTGCTGGGCATCGAGTAACTCGGGCAGCCCTCGAACCAATGCCAGCAACATCATCATGACCGTCTGAGCAATTGAAGGCGCGGACCCACCTGGCGTAAACAACACCTCGACACCACGATCCTGAAATTTTGCAAACACTGGGTGATCACCACCAGCTGACGCGCTTTGCAGCCAACGTAGATTGGAAGCAGCGAGACACGCCTTGAGAAATGGCGTACTGCGATCGGGCCAGCAGTCTGCAGAAAAGAATGCGTGGGTGATGCTGTTGAGCTCATCGTCAGAGAGTTCGACCCCATCGACCAATTCAAGAATCTGAAGGTCAGGGGCGATCGATGCGACCTGCTCGCGAAGATTTGCCGCTGCGGTATCTGTCATGAGCAATACATCACCCATTACACACCTCCAACTCGTCGATCAACTCCCTGCCAATAGGGTTCACGTAGAGTACGTCGCTGGACCTTGCCGACCGGGCTTTTTGGAAGCGGCTCAGTCCGGAATTCGATAACGCCCGGCTTTTTGTACGAACCCAATTGGTCGACACAGAGTTGAACAATTTCGCTTCGGTATGCGTCATGGTCGCCGTTGTCATCTTCGGCGATAACACACACCGCAGCAGGGGTCTCTCCCCACCGCTCATCAGGTACTGCAAAGACAGCGACTTCGATGACCGCAGGATGCTCAGCAATGGTGTTCTCGAGTTCGGCGGGCCAAATGTTGTAGCCACCCGAGATGATCATGTCGTCTTTTCGATCAAGAACGTAGAGGTAACCATTTTCATCAAGGCGTCCGATGTCACCTGTGAGCACGAAACCATCACTTGTAACGCGCTCTGCAGTTGCCTCAGGGTTCTCCCAAAAGCCAGTCATCTGACCATCGCATCGAATCGCGATCTCACCCTCCTCGCCGATTGGCAAACTCACCAATGAATCTTCGGGATCACGAATCTCAAGCAAAGCGAATGGAAGTGCCCGACCGGTCGACCGCAGCGGGTTCGACCCCGGAACCTCCGAGAACCATTCGTCAGGACCCATCATGCACACCGGAACTGCTTCAGTCTGGCCATAACCTTGGAAGAGCACTGGGCCGAAAACCTCACGGCCGAGAAGTGCTGTCTCATCAGCAATGGGGGATCCGCCGATTTGGAGCACGCGTAGCGCCGACCAGTCGCGTGAACGAGCACTTGGCTCCCGAGCGAGTGCATTTAACATCGCTGGAACCGCAAACATGTATGAAATCCGCTCGCGTTCCATCACCTCGAGAGTTTCGGCTGAATCAAAATGATCGAGCATGACATTGGTGCCACCACTCAACCATGTTGGTGTGTAGAGATATCCCGAACCATGTGAAATCGGTCCGACGTGCAGGCAACGATCTCCGGCCTCCATCGGTGGGAAGTTGTAGAACCAATCTCGACCAGCAGCCAACCAGGAACGGTGGCTGTATGCGACACCTTTTGATTTTCCAGTCGTGCCGCCTGTATGGCGAATGATGTACCAGTCGTCAGGCTGAATGGCGACCTTCGGATCTTCGTCAGAAAAGCCGGCGAGCCACGACTCATAATCATCACCGCGGACGATTACGTGCTCAAGATCTGGTAACTGCTCACGAACGGCATCGATTTCGTCGAGGTAGTGACCGGCAACAACTACTGCTCGGCAACCGGTGTGACTCAGCATGTGATGGTGACTGTCAATGCTGTTTCGGGCGTAGAGCGGAACTCGAACAAATCCGCCAGCTGCTGCGCCAGCGAAGAAATCTTGTGCACCGATCGAGTTGTCCTCAAGAACGCCAATCCGGTCACCAGGATTGAGGCCTAGTTCTAAGAGTGCATTTGCCATACGAACACCACGAGTCCACGCATCCGCAAATGTGAGTTGCTCCGACGTTGTGCCGTCGGTGTAGATGATTGCAGTTCGATGTGAGTTGAGGTGCGCGGCTTGGCGCATCAGGCTTCGTACGTCCATCACCCGAATGTAGGTGCCGGGATCTCGACGGATCCCACTGAGCCCAAGGGGTTCCGGTTTTTAGGCAGTGAATCCGTCAAGACGCGCAAGCACTTGCAACATGACTTCATCAGCGCCGCCACCAATTGATGACAGTCGATTGTCGCGGAAGAATCGCGCCGTCCAGGTTTCTTCGACGTAGCCCATTCCTCCGTGATATTGCAGGCAGGTGTCAGCAACTTTACGGATCAGCCGGCCAGCGGTGAGCTTTGCGATGGTTGCCTCACGGGTGGTGTCGATACCTTGCTGATACTTCTCAGCTATTGAGTAGTTGTAACTGCGCAGCAGGTCAAGTTCTGCCGAGAGCTCGGCGAGGTTGTACTGCAGGTGCTGATTCGCAAGCAGTGGCTTTCCGAAGGCGTGACGTTCACGAAGGTATTGAGCGGTTCGCTCCAATGCCAACTCACATGCGCCGACTGTTGAGTACGCAGCCCACATTCGCTCGACAACAAACTGTGCCATTTGCTGCTGGAACCCTCGACCAATTTCACCGATGGTGTTGCTCACAGGAACGCGGCAGTCATCGAATGAGAGTAAACCGGTGTCTGATGCTCGCATGCCAAGTTTGTCGAGCTTCTTTGACACCGAAAAGCCTTCTGTATCTGTCGGCACGATGATCTGGCTCATCCCGTTGTAACCGCCATCATCTGATGTTCGTGCCAGCAGACAGAGCCAATCAGCCTGCAGCGAGTTTGTGATCCACATCTTTGAACCATTGATGACCCACTGGTCGCCATCTCTCACCGCGCGGGTTCTCAACCCAGCAACGTCTGAGCCAGCATCAGGTTCACTGACAGCGATGGAGCACACGTTCGTGCCTTCGAGCGCTGGTTTCAAAAACTTTGCCTTCTGTTCAGCTGAACCAAACTTCGCTAGCGATGGTGTGGCCATATCAACTTGAACACCAAGGGCCATCGGCAACGAACCGTGATCACAACGGCCAAACTCCTCAGCCAGAATCACTGTGAACAGGTGGTCAGCGCCTTGGCCACCAAATTCGGGTTCGTATTCAAGACCTAGAAAACCGAGCGAACCCATTTTCGAAAAGATGTCACGAAGCGGCATCATCTCGGCTTCTTCCCATTCCGGAATTCGAGGATTTACCTCTTGCTCAACGAATGATCGGACAACTGAACGGAACTCTTCATGTTCTGCAGTGAAGTTCATGTTGTAGACGCTACGCGCCCGGCTCGCTCAGACTGATATCGAGTCGCGTAGTTTGCAGACATGACCATTCAGCATCAGCAGCGAGCAATTGACCTCGGGATAGTAGTTCAAGACTCAGAACGCTCACTTGCGTTTTACCGTGACCTTCTGGGAATGAACCATGAAGGCGACATGCCAATGCCCATCGGTGGTGGCGGAACAATGCATCGTCTCCGCTGTGGCGATTCGCTGATCAAGTTGGTGTGCTTCGATGCAACTCCTGAGGCACGACCTGGGAGCGGTGGTATTGAGGGCGGAACCGGTTATCGGTACTTCACCATCCACATGGAAAACATTCACGAGGTCGTTGCAGCATGCGAGGCAGCGGATGTGAAAGTGGTGACACCAGTCGTCGAGCTACGACCAGGTGTGACCATTGCGATCGTGCGAGACCCAGATGGGAACCTCGTCGAATTCCTTCAGATGGGATGAGTCAACAGGTGTCACCCAACGGCGGGTGGCACCAGTTCATTCGACCAAGGTGTTGATCAACGCTCAGACGGCGAGGAGGTCGCGGGCACCAGTATCGCTTGACGGGTGACGCAACTTTGACATTGCGCGTGCCTCGATCTGGCGGATGCGCTCACGGGTGAGATTAAAGTGCTCGCCAACCTCTTCAAGGGTGCGAGGTTCACCACGGTCAAGGCCAAAACGAAGTTTTAGTATCTCGCTCTCACGCTCATCGAGCGGAGCAAGCAGACGCGAGATTTCGTCGGGAAGCAACGCAGTTGCTGCAACCTCGAACGGCGATTCAGCGGCA
>Ga0222719_10002963_pt1 | contig 15223 bp, 20 predicted proteins | sample C33_34DmetaG_FD_165039 | JGI IMG/M metagenome (GOLD analysis project Ga0222719, IMG submission 165039) | Estuarine water microbial communities from San Francisco Bay, California, United States - C33_34D | ecosystem: Environmental > Aquatic > Marine > Unclassified | place: USA: California...
CCAAGAAACCCAGCGACGCAGAGTTGAAGATAATCAAAGAAATGTTTGAAGCCAGTGTTAATGGCGAAGCATATGATGCAGAACGCTGGGGTGCATACTACAAGCCTGCAGGGTTCCAAACTTCCACAGCAGACAGTGCACCACGTACTGAAAGTGCACCTGCACCACGTCCTGCGCCTGTAGTAGAAGATGTAGAAGAAGAAGCAAGTGAGCCAGTCGCATCGGCTCCAGTAGAAGCCAAACCCAGCAGCCAACGTGCTGAAGATATTTTGGCAATGATTCGTAACCGTCAAAAGTGATCTAGTAGTCGCTTGTGTCAATCTAGTAGGGGAGACGGTCCCCTACACTTATATAATATGATCAATTCACCATTTATTGTTACTCGATTTACACACGGTTCGGCTGGTAAATTTTTAAGCACTTTGTTACAAACTAGTAAACGAGTTGATCATTGGTCTGAAATAATTCAAAGTTGTAAAAACGACAGCAAATTAAATCACGATGTGACTCTTGAATATGTTCGCCGTAGTTTCCCTCCTGACCATTCTTTGCACTTGCAAAGTGAACCAATGGTTCCATACAATACAGATCTATATAGTGCAGGGTTTGACCGAGGCAACGATGTATCATACGAAGACTATATAAATAACGCAGTTATAAAAAACGATGTTCGTTGCTTAGAATCAATGAAGGATAATTTATTTTTAAATATTATTTTTAACAAACCTGTTATTCCTAATTTTTGTCGAAATGCAAAAGTTGTCACCATTTTAATAACAACGGAGTTTGAACAAACATGGGTTAAATGTGCGTGGCAACAAAAACATTTTTTAGAAACTGATGATTCCATTATATACATTCCGTACTCACCCACACACTGTAATTTTTTGTCTTTGCCAGCAGTATTAAAATATAAAAACAAGTACAAGTTTAAAAAATCTGAAAAACAGTCGGTGATCGATATGATCAATTCTAATTATAAAAATCGAGAATGGTACACCGACTCTGCTGTGTTTACAGAATTCGATAAATCGTTAAATCTGAACAACCAATTTATAAATTTGTCTGATATACTAAACGTAGATAAATTAATTGCAAGATTAAGTTATATTTTTGATTATTTTGAATTAGAACAACTTGACGAAAAATTAATTAGATGCATGCATAAAATTTATTTAGATAATCATGCAACAATTTAAAGTCTCACATTACTCAGATATACTAAATGACAAAATTAATTTTGGGTCTGATACCATACAATTAATTGATCATTTAAATGGATTCGACATATTTCGCCAAAACGTTATATTAGATTATTTAAGTAATCAAAATATAAAAAATGATATCGAAACTATGTATATATTTGATAATTTAGATGACAAGTATGTTAATTTAAATTTGAAATTTTCTCCATACTTACAAAATAGATACAATTTACGACATTTTAAGGATTATCAAAATCATCCTGAAGTAAACATAAAAAATTTTTTGTGCAGTTTCAATGGATCAGATCATGTAAGTAGAAAATTATTAACTGCTTGCTTATATAAAATGAAATTGTTTAATCCTATGTACTGTAGCAAAAACTATGCTTATTCCTTAGATAAATTAGATGGCCATATTACCGACTATGTGGGTATCGACGATAGATATTACAGAAAGTTTTTTATATCTGAGGACAGCGAAAACTTTTTTCAAACACTTTATTCTTTTGGATATGTAAGATTCGATCACGCTAAAAATATATACAACTTAGAGAATAAATTAACTGAAAGTTTTGTTCACATTGTGAGCGAATGTATGGCAACTAGTTACTATCCGTTTGTTACAGAAAAATTTTTGTATAGTGTTGTTACTAGAGGATTGTTTTTAGCCTACGCCCAGCCCGGATGGCATGCACATATCAAAAAGTATTATGGATTTAAATTATACACTAAACTTTTTGATTATAGATTTGATACAATAAAAAACCCAGTAGAAAGATTGGTCGAATTAATAACCATGGTTTCGAAATTTTCAAAATTAAGTAATGATGAATTGTATGATTTGTATTTGATGGAACAGGACACTATTGACTACAACTATGATCATTATTTCAGTGGCCGCTACTTAGAAAAATTAAAACAGTATGACGACTGATGACGTAATAATGATGTTTCCTGCTTATGCGGGTGGTAAATTTATTAGTAATTGTTTATGCCTTAGCAGACAGTTTGTGCCTGGTTTTTTTAATTTCGACTTGAATAGAATAACAGACATTGATTACAGATTGAACACTATACTTAAAACAATACCAAATAAAGATCAAATGTCAAACTGGCTGAGATACGAATTCGGAGAACATGACCGGGATAGTGATTTTTATAAACTTGTAAAAAGAAAGAAATTGAGGTGCATCAGGACATCTAACGGATTTGATATTAAACTTATAGAACAATGGAAACCTGGAAACATTGTTAAATTGATAAACTATGAAAAATTTAGATTACTTGCATATGGATTAAAAAAGACTCATAGATCTTTGGATGATGAAGATAATCAAGGTAGATATAATCGACTATGTGGAACATTATGGCCAACCTACGATGAATTTGCAGCAGTTGGATTTGACAGTCGAAAATTAAAAGTAGACGATGCTGTCAGGTCCGACATTAACCAATTTTATCCGTTAGGATCGATAAGTATTCAAACAAATTTATTTGACCAAAGCACAATTTTCGATAAACAACTTTTTTTAAATGAAATGAAAAAATTATATCTTGTGCTAGGATTGGACGATTTTAACGAAGAAGCTACTAGCATTTTTTATACAAGGTATGCTACAATACATAACATATAAGGAACTAATCATGGCAAAACCATTCGACGTAAGTAAATTTAGAAAAACAATCACAAAAAGTATTGACGGTATCAGTATTGGATTTAGAGATCCTGATACTTGGGTCAGTACTGGCAACTATGCATTGAACTACTTGATTAGCGGACAGTTTGACCGAGGAGTACCAATTGGTAAAGTTACAGTATTTGCAGGTGAATCAGGTGCAGGCAAAAGTTTTATCTGCAGTGGTAACTTAATCCGTAACGCACAGGAGCAGGGTATCTATGTTATCTTAGTAGATACAGAAAATGCCCTAGATGAAAAATGGCTACATGCGCTTAATGTAGATACCAGTGAAGCAAAATTGTTAAAACTAAACTTGGCAATGATTGATGATGTTGCCAAACTAGTAACTGACTTTGTAAAAGAATACAAAACACTACCAGAGGATGATCGTCCTAAGGTATTGTTTGTATTAGATTCATTGGGAATGATGTTGACTCCAACAGATGTTAATCAGTTTGAAGCAGGTGATCTTAAAGGTGACATGGGCCGTAAGCCCAAAGCACTAACAGCACTTGTGCGTAACTGTGTAAACATGTTTGGTGACTTGAATATTGGATTGGTAGCAACGAACCATACTTACGCCAGTCAAGACATGTTTGATCCAGATGACAAGATCTCAGGCGGACAAGGCTTTATTTACGCAAGTAGTATTGTAGTCGCTATGCGTAAACTCAAACTCAAAGAGGATGAGGACGGCAACAAAGTGTCAGAAGTTAAAGGTATTCGTGCAGCCTGTAAGATTATGAAAACACGTTATGCCAAACCATTCGAATCGGTACAGGTCAAAATCCCTTATGAAACAGGTATGAATCCCTACAGTGGACTTGTAGACCTGTTTGAAAGCAAAGGTTTATTAGAAAAAGAAGGTAATCGGCTTAAATATGTCTTAGCAAATGGCACTGAAATCAAACAATTCCGAAAAGCTTGGGAAAAGAACGAAGAGGGATGTTTAGATCAAGTAATGGAGGATGTAGTAAAAAATCCCCATAAAGATCGCGGTCAGGCCGTTTCTCTTGAAGAGGAAATTACCAATGACGATTGATGTTGAAGTTCTGACAGAAACTTATTCAACCCTAAAGCAATACATTCCACAAAAGGATAGACAAGAAGCTAGCGATACTCTTATGAGTATCCTAGTAGATTATCTCGGCGACACAGAAATAAAAGAGTTTAGCGGCATTGACTCATACACAAAACGCAGTTACGATGAATATGCAGGTCAATTTGATGACGATGAGGAATACGAAGACTACGAAGAATGACCCAAGAAAAGTTTTTTCCAATCCATTCTGCTACTGCCTGTAAGAGTAAATGGAACTGGAGCACTATCTGGTTACAACTTGGAACGACTGCTAGTTGTCATAGAGTAGATAGGGACGTAATCCCAAAAGAAAATTTTGCCTCCTTTCATAATTTGCCAAATAAAATTAAAGACAGAACTTTGATGCTGCAAGGTCAATGGCCTGGCAGAGGATGTGAATACTGTAAAAATATAGAAAACTCAGGAGGGTTCAGTGATCGATTATACCACAGGACTATTCCCGATAACATTCCTGATGAACTACTAAAAGACACTACTGCGGTTGAAGTAACACCAAAAATAATTGAAGTTTATCTAAATAACACTTGTAATTTCAGTTGTGTCTATTGCGTTTCAAATTTAAGTAGTAAAATTGATGCCGAAGTAAAAAAGTTTGGAGAGTTTAAACACAATTCAATATCAATAACATCCTCACAGTGTGACAATCAAACACAATCATTATATTTTACACTTTTTGTTGATTGGCTTAAAAACAATATTGATAAAATTGAACGATTAAATGTATTAGGTGGGGAACCTTTTTATCAAAAAGATTTTGAAGAACTACTGGATTTAATCGGAACGCACGGCCATAGAAATTTGGTACTGAATGTAGTTAGTAACATACATGTTTCTAAATTTAAAGAAAAAATATACAGAATAAAACGACTTATCTTAGATAAAAAAATTAAAAAATTTGCTTTAACAGTAAGCATCGACGGATGGGGCAAGGAACAAGAATATCAAAGGTATGGCCTAGATTGGAAAACGTTCCAAGAAAACTTTGAATATGTTGTAAGTGAAAAATGGATCGAAATAGTTTGCAATTTAACTATTACCAGCCTGACATTTAAAACTATACCAAACTTGTTAAAATACTTGTACGGGATAAGAAAACAAAGATATCTTATGATAAATTTTGCCGAAGTAACTTTTGCCCCTTATTTGCACCCAATGATATTTGGCTCTGGTTTTTGGCAACAGGATATCGAAAGTATATTAGATAAAATGTCAACAGAAAATGAAAATGATAAAAATTTAAAAAAATATATGGAAGGCATTTGTAATCATATTGACACATCACCAAAAAATCAAAGTTTAATCGAAGATCTAAAAATATTTTTAGATGAAATAGATCGGAGAAGAAATCTTAATTGGAGGAAGACTTTTCCCTATTTAGATGTTAAAATATAACCATGTGGTACAACCGTGTTGTTCAAGATTTAGGCAATATACCTGAATTCATTAACTTTTATGAAAATGAATTACAGGAAGCCAAATACGACTGTGGTGTCAAAGGACACTTAGAACGTAACATTGCCAACTTACCTGGTATTACCGAACACAGATTTAATCAACTGCAGGAAATAGAAGCAGTATTAAATTTTCTAAACATACAGTTACGTAAAATTCGTAAAAAACATTTTCAAAAGTATCTTGAAAACTATGCTAGAGCCTTAAGCAGTCGCGACGCAGAAAAGTATGTTGACGGCGAAGATGAAGTTATAGACTTTGAAACTATCATTAACGAAGTAGCACTTGTACGCAACAAATGGTTAGGGCTAATGAAAGGTCTTGAAAGCAAAAACTTTATGTTAGGGCACGTTAGTAGACTAAGAACCGCCGGTATGGAGGACATCACTTTATGATAAGTAATGATACTGTGCAAGATAAGATAGTTTTAGTTACCGGAGGCTTTGATCCACTGCACTCTGGCCATATAGAATACTTTAAGGCTGCTCGTGCCTTGGGCAGTCGTTTGGTTGTAGGTGTAAACAGTGACCAGTGGCTGGTGCGTAAAAAAGGTCAACCATTTATGCGTCAAGAAGAGCGTATCTTGATTATTGATGCACTAGAATGTGTGGATGAAGTTTTAGTTTATGACGATGACGATGACAGCAGTATTGATGCTATTCGTAAAACACTTAAACGTTATCCCTCACAGGACATAGTGTTTGCCAATGGCGGCGACCGTACAAAAAACAATATACCTGAAATGGCTGTAGTGGATCCTAGAGTTATGTTCGAATTCGGTGTAGGTGGTACTGAAAAAATGAATTCCAGTAGTTGGATCTTAATGGATTGGAAAATGCCTAAAGTTGAGCGTGATTGGGGTTACTATAGAACTATCCATGAACCTAACAAACAAGTCAAAGTCAAAGAACTTACAGTTATGCCAGGCCAGCGTCTCAGTATGCAACGACACCAGGACAGAGCAGAGCATTGGTTTGTGGCAGAAGGCACAGCAACAGTATATTCACTGAATCGCAGTACGGATCAAGAGTTATTAGGTGAATTTCACGAGCATCAGGCATTGCATATAAGTCGTACACAATGGCATCAATTATGCAATGAAGGTGAAGTTCCCTTAAGGGTAGTTGAAATACAGTACGGCGAACGCTGTGAGGAAGAAGACATAGAGCGCAAACAAAAAGGGCAGTAATTGCCCTTTTTTTGTTATGTCATTACAACTGCAATAAACGCCATTAAGAATATGTTAAACGCACCAAACAAAGGCAGTATGATATGCAAGGGTGCTTTTATAGGCAGTTCTGCTGCATCGTCCTGATCCTTCTCAGTCACGGATGCACCTCAAAATCCTGCCATTTCAGTAACAGCCATAGACCAATCATAGGTAGTAACTTCTTTTGATCTGTTCTACACGGCTCGCAGCCAATTTTTCGCACCACGTAAAGAACCAAGATTTAAATGCGGCCATGTTGTGTGCCTCCATAGTTACGCATGTCAAATTCACGCATTAGTCGCTCAATATCTGCTACAGTGCTGGGTGCACGACAAGAAATATAATATTCCATTTGACTTTGATAAGTCGCAGTTTTCAATCCAAGCTTTTGTAAAGCCTGCTTTATTTTTTTCAACATTTTGTGTTTTTCCTTATAAATTTAAAAGTCTAAAATTTTGTATGCTTCACGTGCATCTACTCCGCACTCAGGACAGTTAGCATACTTTGGTAAGTCCTCAAACTTGCCCATTGTTTCTTCGTCGTGAACGTGTCCGCATATTTCGCAAACATATTGGTTCATTTCATTGTTCCTATATATTAGTAGAAATTATATCAGTGTTTCTACTGAGTATTTAGCTCAGTGTTTCTACTAATATAAGATATGATTATTCATTATCCCTAATTGTTGGTAAATATATAATCACTATACCAATACTATGAGATTTTCTGAATTTGAAACTAACTTAACCGAAGGCCGCGGAGTTTTTGCAAGAACCCCCAATGATCCTCCTTTTAGCGCAGTTGCTGGCAACAGTTTTGGAGCTAAAGAAGGCGATCCTTATAAGTTTTTGGGTGTACAAGCATTTCCAGAACAAGGCAGTTTTGAAAGCCAAGAACAGTTAGAAAATCAAATCGCAGAAGTTGAAAAATTATTGAATGCACAACTTATTTGGCGCAACCCTCAGACAAAAAACATGAGTTTTGCTGTCACAGGATTTATGGGACCAAATAACAATCCTGTGTATTTTGGCAAATTCTTTAAAGAAATACAGGGCAACATGCACGGCAAGTGGGACAACGACGAACTGCCTGGTCTACGTCCTGAACTTGCAGCCAGTAAGAAAGGTCGTGTGGGATTCAAACCTCAGGACATTTTGGGCGAAGGTGATCAAAGTTTTGCCAATGGTAAATCACTGTTGGATGCAGTCCTAGACAGTTCAGGTCTAAATGAGGATATCAAAGCCGGCTTGGGTGATTTTGCACAAGGCCAACTTCCAACTTTTCCAAACAGCGCAGACAATTTTACCGCAATCCGTGATAATCTAGGTGAAGTTATACAGACATTGGCTCTGACTTCAGGACTTGTAGCGGGTGACGCTGACACTGCTCGTAAAACGGTGTTAAAAAATGCAGATTGGCAGAGCCTTGCAATACATTTTCCCGGTGGCAAAACTGCAGGGCTGGTAGACAGTTACTTACGTAAAGGCAATCTAAGTTTAGGCATTAGTAGCAAAGGCGGCAAAGGCGCTAATGCCAGTATAAAAAACATTTTTGATGCTTTGAATAGTGCTCGAGAAAAAGGCAAAGATCTCAGCAAAGAATATCCTGAAGCAGTAGAAATTGTGAACACTATTGCTACTAATTCAATGATAGGCGGTCCGTTAAAGTTAGCTATCAAATACAATATCATAACCCCAGAACAGGCGAATGAAATTTTAGATTTGATTAAATCTGCATCTACCAATGAACAAGATTTAACGCCATGGGCTCGGGACATGATCAGCCGGTATCCATCCAAAACTCCTCAGGGTTGGAACTATGGCTTTTGGCTGTTATCAAATGTGGCCAAAGAAGTTGGTGCTTATGTGAACACAAATATTCCAGAATTCAGCAAAGGCTGTTTGGGCATATTGAACAACGCCGACATGATGCAGGTCTACACTAACGCTGTATTGGACAAACAGGATGGCAGCGTAAAAATTACTGGATTCAAAACAGTATATCCGCCCAGTTTTTCGGGTACGATTCAGTTAGATCCTGGAAAGGGCTATAACAGTCGAGGCGCAACTCAGAGAATTGCATTTAGTTTTTCATAATAAATATCAGTGTAAGAATAATGAAACTATTAAGTTGTTAATATGATTAAAGTTACTAAAATAATGAATTACATTATAAGTGTAGAAGAACAAAAAATATGGACAAATAAACTTTTTGAGTTATTAACCGCCGGAATTATTAAACCAATACCTAAACCTCCTGAATGGATTGCCGCAGATGGGACCATTCGCCCAATGCCTTTAAATATACACACAGACATATCGCCTGGAATAGGGGATAAATTTATTCAATATTGGAATTCTGAAGAGGAGTTTAATATTTTTTCACAAAATATTCTCGAGGCTATTCCCGCCACATCAGTTAATACTGTTCTGTCTATAGAAGAAGTTTAAACAGATTGTTAAAATGATTAAAGTTACCTCAGTAATAAATTATGTTGCAACTAAAGAAGAACAACTAACAATAGCAACAATCTTCAGAAGTTTAGTCCAATTCATTAAACGTACCGAATGGGTAACCGCAGATGGAACTATTCAACTATTACCAATAGATCCCGAATATTTGGGTCCATTGCCTGGAATCGGGGATAAAGTTATCCGATACTACAATTCAGAAGAAGAATTCGTTGCTTATCGTAATGCTCTTTTTGAAGCTGTTCCTGCCATGTCAGCTAATACTGTTCTGTCTATAGAAGAAGTTATTGATTAAAAAATAGAAGAATCCCGAAATCCCTATAATAGGGATTTTTTTTGATTAAAATTTCTTTGACACAAAATCTCTGTTTGTATATAATAACTGTATTGCGCTTGTAGCTCAGTTGGTTAGAGCAGTGGACTCATAATCCATTGGTCGCGGGTTCGAGTCCCTCCGAGCGCACCACGTTAAGGTATAAAATGAAACTAGAAATTGCAAACAATGGCGGCATGCGTATTTGGTTAGAAGTTGCGCCGGTTACTACACTATCCGGTGATCATCATTTAGTTAAATTTTATACCAAATACGATTCTAGTAAAGATCCCGACTACGAACATGTTCATTTCAAAATGATTTTAGAACGAGATCAACTTGACAAGTTTGTAGAAACTTTAGTACAATATAATCAATAATGTATGATTTATTACGCTGTTAGTGAGAGATGGCATGAAGATCATTCAACTGAGTTTAGAATTGGTTTGCATATTAAATTAGACGAAATGCGTGATCAAGGAAAGTTTATTTGGAATACAATAAACAATGATAGATCTGTTTATGATATTAAAGGAAGTCCTACAAAAATTTTCACCTCAATTGAGGCGGTGAATGAATACATTGAATGGATTAAACTTGAATATTCATATTTCAATCCTACTATAAATTCGTTTGAAAGTGAAGATGAACTCTATACTTTTTTAAGATCTATTCATAACCCCAATCACGTCCAAGGGATTGGCACCTCCTACACAGAGAAAGAAAAAGAAGAATACAAGATTAAGCATATCATTGTATGAAAGATTAAGCAGCCCGGATGGTGAAATAGGTAGACACAACAGACTTAAAATCTGTCGCCCCAAACAGGCGTGCCGGTTCGATTCCGGCTCCGGGCACCATTGGATTATTATGAGTTTAGGTTCATTGTATCTCTTAATTCTGCTCTTTAAAAAAGAAACAGCGTGTTTTTGGGACATTCACCAAAATTGATTTTTGGATAAGTACACTACTTCAAGGAGAACTGTATGGCAGCAAAATCGAAACTGGGTGATAAACCCCAAGGAAAACTGAAAGTTGAAAAGCGTACCAGTCAAGGCGGTAAAGCAAAACGTGCCAGCATGAACAAAGGCAAGAAGCGTGGATTTAAGGCCTATCGTGGACAGGGACGCTAAGTAAAAAGTTCCCCGTGAGCAATCTAGGTGAAGGCAGCGGACTGTTAATCCGTGAAGCGTGGTTCGAATCCACGACGGGGAGCCATTTTTGTTGACTTATAATAAAAACGCATATATAATAATGCTTTAGCCGGATTAGCTCAGTGGTAGAGCAACCGCCTTGTAAGCGGTAGGTCGTCAGTTCAAGTCCGACATCCGGCACCATATTAAAGCATATCTAGTCGTATGTTGAGCCTAATAGGTCTACAACGGCATACGATGAACTTGCTGTGTTGTAGTGGCATGGTATGCTTTAATATGGTCTTATAAATAAACAATCAAGCAAGGTGTTTATTTTGGCAAGTAGAATTTTTGAAAATATAGTTACTGATGAAGAAATCGAATTCTTTCTCAGCCATTATGATTATAGTCTGACAGAAGTAAATAATAAACGCACTCCCTACAGAATTGATAGATATTCTGATTTAGATTTAAAAAAATATTTTAATTATTCTAATTTAGAAAAATCAAAGTACCATGAGCCATTACAGTCTATCTTAAATAAAGTTTTAGACGAACCATTTACAATCGAATTGGTTATGTTCTATGAAAACAAAAGTTATCTCGAACTTCATGTTGACACCGGTGATACACATCTGCATCAACTTTATAAAAACGTTTTAATACCATTAGATTGGGAGGAAGGAGCGGCAACAATTGTTTTTAAGAATAGATGGAATGGTAAAAAAACATTCTTTCATAAAAGTGAAAATTTTTCTCAGAGTAATTGGCTAAACGATAATGCGAGGCCTCACATTCCTGATAATTCTAGTAAAAACTCAGTCCATCCTCTTCTTATAAATCAGACATATGGCGTAAGCCGCGAAAAATATTATACTGAAATTAAAAAAGAAACAGAAACTAATACTCGTACTGTAACACCTATTTCTCTTGTGGAAAATTTTGATCCTAATTTAAAATTTGATCAAGAAATACATAAAAAATATTTTTCGAATCAAGAAATTGGTGAGTACGACGGATTAACTGTACAAGAAATTTTCGATTGGACAAAAGGTAGTGTTTTGACTTTTGATAGACAACATGTACACACTGGGGCACAATCCGGAGATTATTCAGTTACATCACGCAGAGCCATAATAATTCATACAAATCGAAAAATTTAGATTGACTTAAAAGAAATTATTAAATATAATACTGAATTAATGCCCCTTTGGTGAAATTGGTAGACACGCCAGATTTAGGTTCTGGTGCCGAGAGGTGTGAGGGTTCGAGTCCCTTGGGGGGCACCATATAGTGTGCAGGATTCGTATAGTGGTAATACCTCAGCCTTCCAAGCTGATGCGAGGAGTTCGATTCTCCTATCCTGCTCCAAGTTGGGGTGTAGCGCAGCCTGGTAGACCGCTACGTTTGGGACGCAGATGTCGCGAGTTCAAATCTTGCTACTCCGACCATTTATATAAAATGCAGGATTATCTCAGGGCAGAGTATATCGGTGACACCGATAGGGTCTGCGGTTCGAATCCTTTCACTCCACTAATTAAGTTCGTCACTTTTGCAACAAAAGTGTAAAGCAACTATTCTTTAATTGGTTGAATGCTGAGTATTTTGTTTATGTTAGCCCAATCAAATAATTTATTTGGAACTGCTAGAACAACACCCCCCCACTGATGAAGAGGCGTCCAATTACAGTGATACTTTTTATACCAGATATCTTTATACTTGCTGAACCAGGTGTAAAAATTTTGATCAAAAGTGAATGTTTGATGTTTTATTATTAAATTAAATTGTGCTCTGAATGTAATATGCGGAATACAAGTCTTTAAAAAATAATCTATATCGTCTTTTTCGCCGTCTCTCCAATATTCCCATGGGGTTTTTCCAAACTCTGACCATTTTAAATTTATGACTCCGGGTACAGATTCTTTATAAAATTCATAAGGCAATGAATTAAATTTTGAAGTTAACGGGCCTTCTTTTTCCCCCCAACCAGCGTACAAAGTTGAAATTTTATTGTATTTTGGATTTTGTTTTTTTAATTCTAGATTGTGTATCAAACGATGCATTTTGTGAAAAATTTCACGAATTTCGAAATCAAAGGAATATTGTGTTGATACAGTAATGTCGTGTAGAATGTTACAATCGTTTTGGTCATACGACTCTTTTAAAGGAAAATTTAAGTCTATCAAGTTATTTAATTTGCTTAAATTCTCTCTCAACAAGTGGTTTGTTTCAAGAATAGAAAGACCAGATACTGAATTGTTATAGTGATTAGAAAAAGGCAATCGATGTAAATGTAAAATTTTTTTATACCATCTTTTTGCTATGTCGTTGTCTTTTAATTGATACGGTATTTCATGTATCACAAAATTATTGTCTAAGACAGTAAGATTTAAATTGTTCATAAAATTAGAATTATAAGTATATATCTGTGTATAGGAGGTCGCTATGCCTTTGTATGAAACAACTGTAAGAACTCCAAACGGTGAAGAAAAGAAACAGGTTTATGCTGAAAATGTACAAGAAGCACGAAAACTGTTTGAACAACTGTATGGTGGTCCTAGACGTGTTCCATATATACCGCATGTAATTCCTAGTTAGAGTCGGGGTGTAGCGCAGCCTGGTAGCGCAACTGGTTTGGGACCAGTGGGTCGGAGGTTCGAATCCTTTCACCCCGACCATTATGTGGATATCGTTTAATGTTACAAAAAAATGTTTATATCATTTACCCTGCAGGATATGGTGGTAATTTTTTAAATTGGGCTATCAACATTTCTGACAAAGAGTCTAGTAGATGCACTGTTAAAAATCCTGTTCACACACATTCAAATGGACATCTTGGGGGGCAAGGTACATCTCATTTACACAAAAGAGTGCCCACGCATACAACTGTTGATATGCAAATTAGATTCCAAGTGTTGCACAAAATCACTGATAAACGAGTTTATATTTGCAATGATACGTGGAAAAACATACATAAAGTCTTAGAATGTGATCCTACTGCAATTTTCGTCAGTATTACTGATAAAGATGACGACCTACAAAAATCTTTTGGTGCTATACAATGTGGTACAAAATGGCCAGTATATATGGCTGTCTACTGTGCAAAGGTGTTTAATGGATTTAGTGGAATACACAAAAATTTTAATCCGTACGATTGTGCAAACGATATATTATTTCGAAATTTTGTTGTAAAAAATTATTTGTTTCCTTCAAATAGCGCAATTGAATACAGTGTTATCGATAAAGAACTTGACCTTTATGAACGGTGGTATAATGCTAGAAATGCCGTTAACCCACATGAAGTAAATGAAAGATACTACCTTTCTAGATTGAACTATGATGGAAGAATATTTGAACTTGATTTAAAAACACTGTTTTCAGATTCATTCGTCGAATGGTTTGAAGATTTTATGGAAAAGTCTGAAGTTAGCGATAATTATGATACAAATCAGTTTAGAAAGATTGCACCGTTTTACTTAGAATATCAACAAAATCTTCAATGGTATGATTCGATGTTAGCATGGGAAAAAACTGGCCAAGTCGACGATTACCTACGAAGTCATTCAGTTATTGAAGCAATGTTTATCAAACATTTGTTTATGAAAACTGGTCAATCAAAATATTTCAATTTTGATTTAGAAAAATGGCAATACGGGTATAACCTTGTTAAACAGCCGCCATGGCCAGATACACCAAACAGCATCTATGAATTATTTTCCTTACCGGGTGGTATTCAAACTGATATGTACGAAATTTCTAAAAATTTAAATATTGATTGGATGCCATTGGCAGATAACGCTCGATCTGAAGTAATAGACTATTGGCCATGCTATCAACTTGATTGGGAAAACAGTTCAATTGATGTTATTAATGAAGTTTACCAAACTGCAAAAAATAATTTGAGTTATTAATAAAAAACATATATAATAAATATTGGATCGTTAGCTCAGATGGTAGAGCGTCGCGTTTACACCGCGAATGTCGGCAGTTCGATCCTGTCACGATCCACCAATTTGGGGGTATAGCTCAGTTGGGAGAGCGTCTGATTTGCATTCAGAAGGTCATCGGTTCGATCCCGGTTACCTCCACCAATTAAAGGAATAGATATGAAAAGTCTAATTGCAATTCTAAGTTTGGCACTAAGTGGTACAGCACTAGCCGATCAGGCACTAGCACAGAAAAATATGTGTTTGGCCTGCCACGCTGTTGACACCAAGTTGGTAGGACCCTCCTACAAGGACGTTGCCGCAAAATATCGAGACCAAAAAGACAGTGTGTCATATCTTGTCAACAAAATCAAAAACGGCGGCTCGGGTGTTTGGGGAGTTATTCCCATGCCGGCACAGCCACAACTCAGTGACAAAGACGCTGAAACTTTGGCTAAGTGGATTTTGCAAAAGTAATACTTAAGTGTTACATTGACAATAATTCAGATTTCACATACAATACATTTAAGTTGACGCACATTAGAGATAAGACGGTACTGGTTCGAAACGGGACTCCTCGTCTAGTGTGTTTCTTGCACGGTTCGTCTATCGGTTAGGACACTGGCCTTTCACGCCGGTAAGAGGGGTTCGATTCCCCTACCGTGTACCAAATATAGTACGGTGGCAGAGTGGCCCAATGCACGGGACTGCAAATCCTGAAAACCGTCGGTT
>Ga0222719_10002964_pt1 | contig 15223 bp, 4 predicted proteins | sample C33_34DmetaG_FD_165039 | JGI IMG/M metagenome (GOLD analysis project Ga0222719, IMG submission 165039) | Estuarine water microbial communities from San Francisco Bay, California, United States - C33_34D | ecosystem: Environmental > Aquatic > Marine > Unclassified | place: USA: California...
CAATTTTTAATTTGTTACCTACTGCACTGGCCACGACATTGCTTATACCTTGATAAGCAGGATTATCACTTCCGTCTGCTAGTTTCAATGTAGCAGCATCATTGATATCTATTACCACTTGTGCAAGTGTACTTCCAGTAAACTCGATGTTAACATCATTGATTCTTATGCTGTTTCCAGGAGTAACACTGCTTACATCACTGCTGCTTTCAAGTAAACCGTAAGATCTAGGTTGATTTACAAAACGTTCTACACTGCCGTGTTCTGGTCCGTCTACACTGTTTTGTGGAGCACCTATATAGATACTGCAATTTGTAGGACATTGATCTACACTGTAACCAAATCTTGCTTTATCGCTTGGAGAATTAGCTGTAAGTGTTTGCATCAATTGGAAATTGTTTGTTTCAATACTAATTCTGTCACCAGTATCAAGACCTACACGGATTTCTCCTGTAACAGGATCTTGATATGGAGGTATGTTACCTGGTACAAAACTTTCGGCATGATTCATGTTACTGTTAGGCATGTAGAAAGTTGTATCAGGATACTCATCAAACGTGTGTGTATGAGTGCCTGGACCATCGGCACCTGTACCCTGGTCTGCAGCAAGGGCTGCCGATTCTAAAAGATACAGAGGGTAAAATAATCCAGATGTTCCGGATGTAGGCCCTGAGGCACTGGTGCCATTTACATAAAATGGCCCTTGATTGGTTTCTTCAATAAAGGTTACTGTTGAACCTGATACAGTGTAACTACCGTTGACATTCTTGTCTGCGTCTAGTTGCAACACATTGTTGAGATACACAGAAATTTCTCCATCTGGAGTATCTAAAAGTGTTACTGTGCTTGTTGTATCACTTTTTATTACTGTGTTAAATGCACTTCTATCGAACACATAAACTGTACCAGCAGTTGCATCACTGCCAGTGCCACCTGGTGTTCCAACTATAACTTGGCGACCGTCGGTGGTTGTTGTTACACTGTGTCCAAATCTAGCTGAACTGTCTAACCCTGCTACTGTGATAGCGTTAGACATTTTGTTGTAATAACTTTGTGTTGTAAAAACTATTTCGTGTCCATCTGCAGGAGCAGTGTCAAACACAACTGTGCCTGCAACAGCCATGGTATAATCTACGCCTGATTGTTGTTTTTCATCGTTGACTGTTATCAAGATACTGTCTGCATTATCAACGCCAAACAAATCTTTGTTATCTGATCTACCTGTAAGGTCAAAACTAACAGTACTACCGTCGCCTTCATCGATACAGGTATTGCGTCTTGATATTACAATCAAGTCGCCATCTGTTGGAGCTACATCCAAAGTAACAAGTTCATTGCTTAAATCCACTGTGTATTCAGAGTAGGCTAATTCTGCACCATCCACTGATACTGATATTTCAGTAGCTAGATCAACTTTTATAACACCCTGGAAGCTAAACACTGTGGTTGTAGCATCGCTGGTATAGGTAATACTTTGCTGTTGTAACTCAATTAATTGATAAGCATACACAGTGTTTCTGCCAGGTGCTCCTACATAAACCCACCGGCTATCTCGACTCATTGCTGTGCTGTAACCAAACTCGTGATTGTCGGCAGTAGGAGTAGGAGGAGTCAGCAACTGATGACTTGTAAACTTAACTTCGTTGGCTGAACGATTCAATATTAATGCAACACCGTCAGTGTCCCCTTCGTCAGGTGCTCCACTTACTGCCCATTGGCTTTGACCTATATTAGTTGTAAATCCTAATTGATTAAAGTTAGCTGCATTGGTGTAATCATCAAGATCAATTACATCACTCTGGCTGTATTCTCCAGTTTCCAACAAGCCAAAGTTTATTACTGCACCAGTGTTACCATAATTGGCTGCACCTACTAAGTTGAAAAGATTGTCTACAGTTTGTGCAATGCTGTGTCCAAATTGTTGATTGTCACTTGTTGCTTCGGCTGTTAAACTAGCATTGAGAGAAGTATAAGGTTCGTTCTTTTGTATGGTAGTCCAGTGCCCACTGTTGTTTTTATCGACCCAAATTGTGTCGCCTGTTACTAGATTTTTTTGGAAACTTAAATCTACAATATCAGATGCTTGTTCGACTCGAACACTCTTGAAGGACAAGCAAACACCATCTCCTATAACTGTTGGTTCGGTGCCACTGATTGTGCCTTCAACTGTTACTTGCAATTGGTTATCTACTTCTAAAACACTGTACACACTGTTTAGATTTGTTTGGAAATACTTTATACAGAATAAATCTTGTTTTTGTAAACCATGTTCGTTGTCAAATGTAATTTTTAACAGTCCTCTAAGAGTGTCGTCTATTTGTATTATTTTTGCACTGTTTCTAGTTGCTCTATAAATGTTCCAATCGTAACTGTTTTTCTTTGCCAACCATACCACTGTACCTGCTTGCACATTGCCTACAGATATATTCTGGAATGCATTGTTATCAAACACTTGTAAATCTACATCTTCACTGTTAACATAACCAGCGGTTGGGAATCCTCTTAATGTGCTATAAGTTGTAGGTAGTAAATTGGTATTGGCATATTGCTTGCTGGTTTTGTACAAATCATTGAGAAAAACTGTTTGATTACTTTCTATTGTTTCGCCCGGCTGAATAACACTAACAACACTTGGATTAGTGGCTAACAGCTCTGGTTCTAACAATATTTCAAAGTAACTGCGATTATCACTGGCACCGTACTCAGCTCTTTTAAGAGCCCAGTTTTCAAATATTCTATACTCAGCTTGTTCTTTTTCTAAATCTGCTTGACGGAACAGTTCTGCTGTAGGTATCGTTCCTTTATTTGCAATAAAACTACTGTAGATTCCTACTTGGCTAACATCGTCAAGATTGATATTGGTCATATAAGTTCTTGGACGGAACCCTATCAAGCCTGTGGCTAACAAATCAGCATCTCTGTCCAAAACAACCTGCTTGTTATCGTAATATTCAGACAATTGTTTGCCTCTTGTAGCCAAATTAGGCAACAAGCCTGTGCTTATACTGTTATAGTCACTTTGTATCCATTCATCATACACAAAAGTTGCACTTGGTTGAATAATTTTGCTGGCACTCCAGTATTGATTTTTGAATTCAACTATTTCGCCTTTGCTATACTTGATATTCGGCTGCCATTCTTGTATGTTGTCTTCGTTTAGGAAATAACCAGGTATGTCAACTTCGCCGTTCCAATTGCCATTTATTAAACCAGTTAGTTTCATTCTGTCTTGTCTGTCGCCAGTAACTGGTCTGTAAATCAAATCGTTGAATACAGTGTTGTTGTCAAACACAGCAACATGTTCAGTGTTAGCGAATTCAAATTCAATGTAACCGATCAACTTTTCATTGAGCATTCTAACCGTAATTTCGTTGTCAAATCTATCAACTACACAATCTCTGTTGCTTATAGGCTCAAGGTTGGCATCTAAAAATCTATTTTCTTTGAGGAAAATATTTCTTGCAATCTGTATTGGACGGTTGATTCGCAACTGCTTTGCGGCAGGATTCAAATTAATTGCAGCACCTGGTTCCCATTCTTGATTGCTCCAGGTTACAAATTCTGTTATCATTTGATCCCAATTTAATTCAATACCGTTGCTGTTTGCATCAAAGATAAATCCATTGTAGGCCAATCTTTCGCCATAGGAGTTTAAGAAATCTATAACACCTGTTCTGGTACGGAATTCAAATCCATAAGGCACCAAGCTAATACGATCCGAGAAGCTTGAATTTATTCTGTAGGTATCGCCATCTACTGTGATGGTTTTGTAATTGCTATCAACAGCACTTACCAGTATTTCAAAATTTGGACGTTCAATACTGTTGCCAAACACTGCAAAACCTGTGCTTGTTCTTTGCACTAATACACTGCTGTAGGATACTTTTTGTATGGTTTGGTTTCTGTGCTTTAAAAGCGTAAAACTTTCGTCTGGAATCAAGAAACTGGTGTTACTGCTATTTGGACTGGTTTTCTCAATGAGATATTTAATATAGGTTTTGTCGGTGAAGCTGGCCATTCTATATGCCAACCTAACATCAAAGTTATTAACCAAATTAGAAATAGTAGTTGCAGCATTTATGCTTCTTCGTTTGTTGAAATCAATGATAAAGTTAATGTAACTATGTTTTGCAGTACCGCTGCCATAAACCACCACGTCCTGTACATCAAAACGTCCTCGATTGTTAACTAGATATTGATTAAATTCTGTGTTATACTGATAGATGTCGCGATCGATGCACAAACCATAAAACTGACTGGGTCTAAGAGCCGCAAACATTTGTACTACAGCAAATCTATAACTACTGCTTCTACGCCAAGCTGTTTCAGTTGGGCCTTGATCGCCTACCACGTAATTCTTCTCAAAAGAGTTACTGTCATATTGTCCAACCAACACTGACAATGGATCAAGAAGATTACCTTGTGCATCCACTGGAATAACTTTCAAAAGATTAGGGCGTTTGTATTTGTCCACTGTGCTAGAACCAGCAGGATCATCAATCAACCCATTGCTGAGATCTGTCCATAACACTGTGTTCCCACTGGTATAAGGAGCAGGACCATAGGCATCTTCCCACCAGTCTGGCTTGATTGTAATACCCAGCATTTCCCAGGGTGTTAAATTAGGAGTGTCAGTGTCATAGTAGTAGTTGTAAATACCACGCCAGTTACCTAACAGTAGTTCATTGTCTAATTTTCCTGTGCTACTGCTATAATTGTAGGTAAATTTGTTGCTTTGATCAAAGTTTTGTGTTTTTAGTGTTAATCTATTGTAAGCTGTCCACTTCAACAGCAAAGGACTTAAGAATTCTGTAACTTGTTGAAGCGAATAACCAGTGTCTCTGAATTCTCCTGGTACAATATCAGCTTCTACCAATGGAATAGCTCCGCTGGTTTTTATATTATTGAAGACCCGTTTTTCTATTTCAAGAATAATGTCGTCTCTGTCATCGTTGTAAGCTGTTGTAATACTGCCATCGTGCCCTTGAATAACTGTTTGAGCAGTTACATAAGTGTTATCCACGTACTTTTGCGGTTGATACTTTGGCATCAAGCCGAGTTTTGTAGGAGTGGCTGGTATGTAACTTCCAAAAGTTTCAGCATATTCATTGATAACCAGTGTATCACCTACACTCAATGTAGCAGTAATTGTTACTCTTGGTTGATTGTTTTCAATGGTGTAATCTTTGTCTTTTATTAGCTGTACACCATTTAGGTAAATTAATATACCTTTGTAGCTGGCTTTGCTAAAATCATAACTGTTTACTAGGTCAAAATCATTAGTGCTTATTTGACTCACTGTGTAGGTAGTTGTGGTGAATGGACCATTGGGCAACATGTCTGTCCAGAAAAAGGCTCCGTCTTTGTTGCGACCAGTGGCATATAAACCTATTATTTTGTCTACAATTTGTGGAATAGTTTCAGTTGGGAATTCGTTTCTAGCCCAAATATCCAGAATTTGTGTTTTAAATTTTTCATACTCAACTGCACTGTATTCCAATGCAGGCTGTATCTCAAGCGTATCGTTTCTACTGAATATACCTTGGAAGCACATTGGACTGCTGTGCTGAATCAACTTGTCACCGTAAGGTATTATATTACCCAAATCACGCAGGTTGTTGCGTCCATTAATATTACCGGATATGTTTTGTAGGTTTCTACCAATGCTGTTTAGGTGTTTACGTACTGTGCCCAGAGTAAACTCTAAACTGTTTTCGTTTAATGGATTGAATTCCAAATTCTCAGGTACAGTATAATATCCAGTTTCACTGATCTGGTTACTTATAATATTAACGGTAACCACAGTGCCATTAGCAGGTTCATCTACAAATGTAAAGTAGGTTCTATTTCTATCCCTATCCAATGTATAGGTGTACTGACCGGGATCAATGAAATCGGTGTCCACTACCACTTTAATAGGTGTTATGCTAGTGGTTAGATCTGGCAGAACATCAACAAAAAATTGGTTTTCGGTGCTGTAAGTTTTGGCAATTATTTGTGTGTTGTTTAATTCGTTTACACTGGTTTGCCAGCCAATTAATCTGCTGTAAGTTGTTCTTGCACTATACTGATGCACGTAACCATCGCTGACTCTTTTGACTACACTTTCTTTGTTAACAACATTTATAAATGTATCTTTGTAAAAACTGTTTTCAAAAACAATATCACCAACATTGTTAATATTGAGATATTTGAGAGGGAATCCTAATTCAGGGTCATCTGCTCCGGTTCCTCTTCCGTATTCAAATAATGTGTTGCCGACAAATGTAGTACTAGGATACACTGTGGTATCACTGAAACTATTATTGTTTGCATCAAAAATATCAAACAGTGGTGATTGATTTGTGCTGGTCTTTTGCTGGGTCAGCTGCCAATCGGTACCATCAAACTTGTAACTTTTGCCTTTGCCTGTTAATCCATTGAGAGCAACAACATTCTGATCTGTAAAAACTTGTGTATCAGCAGTGGGTACCAGGTTAATTATTTGCTGTCTGGTTAATCTGATAAGAGCATCTTCTGATGGTGCTGTCGTAAATGTAATTTCTTGTGTGTCAAGATCAAGCGTATAGTCTTCTGTGATGTCAAATGTTTCACCGTCAACCTGAACCAACAGTTGCCCTGTGCTGGTAATTTCCAAACCATCGTTGGCAGTAGGACTTGAGTCACCAAAATCAAATACTACGGTACTACCGTCGCCGTCAAAGGTTTTTACAACAGGACTTTGAGCAGCTAGATCTACAAATTGTACCTCATAGATATTATCTCTTACATCAGCATCGGTATCTGCTGTAAAAATTACTCTGGTGCCGGTTATAAAGTTATAACCATCAACAGTATAACTTTCTTGTCCGTTAATATCACTAAAGGCATCTGTTGCTACAGTGTCAATTATATTAACTGGTGCTTTGCTCTCGGTACCAAAATTAAACAATCGAACTCCTGGTCGGAATTCAATTATAGGACGTTTTGCTCTTTCAAAATTTTCAAGATTTGCTTCAGTGTTGTTATAAGATGCACTGGCAAGTACAACATCAATGTGGAACCAGCGATTACTACGTGTCCAAGGATTTAGGTCTTTGCTTTGTTTGCTTATTGTGATATAATCTAAATCAAGAGGTTGATTTATAGCTTGGTCATAAGGGAAACTGTCGTATCCTTGAAGATCAAAACTATCTAATTTGTTATTCGTATACTGCTCCGGGGTAACAAAATCGCCCACCGATATCAGTTCAATGCTTTCACCTACACCATACACATAATAAGGTTGATTTTCATAACTGCTAGGTATGGTGTTTCCTCTAAAGATTACCTTTAGTCCATTGGTAAACACGACTCCATTAGGGCTGGTATATGTTCGTTGACCTAGTATGTTGTTAATGTCAAGAGTTTGTTCGCCTTCTTGATCTACCAACAATAACCTACCAAATTTGTTAGCATCACTTCCATCTTGATAGTAAATTATATCTTGGCTTGCTGTAAGCAAAGGTTGTTCTTTGAAGAAATTGTCACTGTCTCTGTAAAAGTACAAGTTACCATTGGTAGTACCAAACAAAACCTGTATCTTGTTTAATTTAGCAACACTTCTACTTGGACTTAACGTAATATAAGGATTTTCGCCATTCTCATCATAATTGTAACTGATCAGCCAAACACCATATCTCTGGTCAATGTCTGTGATTGCTTGATGCCTATCAAAAGTTGGTACATCGAACGTACCCAATGCTCCGTCTAGAGGATCAGGAGTGCCACTGTCAGTGGTTCTGTACACGCTATCAAACGTTTGTCTTATAAACCAGCCACCTTGTTCTGCACTGTTGCTTTGATCTAGGAAAATCACTGTACGATTGTTTAGATCAACAATGCCATCAATTCCTCCGTTGTTTATCAAGTCACTGACAAAAACGCCATCTATTTCATTGAACTTTAATGTAGTTGCTAGGTCAGCTGCCGCTACTTCTGGCATGTCCATAAAATTCTGTTGAGCAGTTTTACGCGGCACATTAAATGTCACTGTGCCACTGTTAGTTCCGTTGTTCACTGCTCCAAGAACATCTCTGCTGCTACGTTGATTATTTTCTTGTCGTAGACAGACGTACCCGGTTCGCTTTGTAACCAAAATTGATTTGTTTGATTTATATCAAATGTGTAACTACCGCCTCGAACCAGTGTGATATCAGGGTTCTCTCCGCTAACGCCTGTGAAAGTGTAGCCAAGCAATTCGTTGCCTACATCAAAGTTATTACTAAGAGGTATTGTTGCAGCCGCAACATTTACACTGTCTGGCCCATCTGGTAACCAATAGTATTGACTAAAGTTGCTAAATTTGTCAAGATCAATAAACGGATCCCAACTATAACGCTGTGCTTTAAAAAGTTGATCTGGACGCTGAGTTGGTCCGCCTTGATTGCCTATTGTGTTTAATAGTTCAGGATAAGTTAAAATGTCTCTTGCTGTTTGTGTATCATCTTTGAGAAAAACAACACTGGGTTCAAGTTGATAGTCGCTGCGTTGCTTGTTAGGCTCTTGTATGTACAATGCGGAAGCATCAATTCCTTCGCCGCTGCGTTGTCCAATAAATCCTTCAACACGTTTGAATTCAGGTTCGCTGGTAAGTTGTTCCAGTGTTGCTGCAAGCAATTTTTTGTTAGCAGGAGTTTGGAAAATTTGTGGGAGAAGTTTACTTGGTGTTACTGCCATTAGTAACCTCCACTACCGGATCCACTTGACCCACTTGACCCACTTGACACACTTGACACACTTGTAGTAGTTGTGTTATCTGAGCTTGACGTTAGTGTGGAACTAGCATTAGCAGTTCCTGATCTCAATGTTACACTGTTTAAACTGGTAACAACTTCAATGTCGCTTACTTGTGCTGCGTTAACAAATATTTCGTTTGGTTGTGATCTCAATTCGTATAAATCTCCAAAAGACTTGGTACTGTCATTGGGTACTAACACAACACTGCTTATTATGTCTCCCAACTGTTGTTGCAAATATCCTGCTAGTTCACTGAAATAAAATGTTTGTCCAAACTCCCACTTGTCAATGTCAAAGTAATTGTCTATTTGTGCTAGCACACTGCTTTTAATTTCACTGCTGCTTACCACTGCATCTGGTAAAGGAACAACTTTAATTGTTGCTTGTAATTCTGTTTCGGCTTTTTCCCCAAACAACGGCTTGAACTTGACACTGTTTAACACAATGTTATCACTGATCATTTTGTAATCTTGTAGTTTACTGTATTCAGTGGTCAATGAATCAATATTTGGCTGAGTAGGTTCTGCAACAGTGTTAGTGGTGTCATTGATATAATTTAAATAATCTTGATAATACCCTGCGGTCACAACGTAGATATCAATGGTATTGCTGAATGCGGGATCTATTCTTCTTGTGTTTGGACTGTTGTGTCTATACTGGAAGTACAGTCCTCCGCGACCAGTTTTTTGACTGTATTCGCCTGTGGTGTCAAGGATCAATGTTCTTGCACCATTTGCATCTATAGACAGTGTATAAAATTTATCATCTGTGTATGCATAGAACACTTGCCCTTCAACAAATCTTGTTTTTACAAGTTCTATATCATCCAAGGTGGCATAGGTAGCATTCACTGTGCCTTCTGCCAACGCTAAATCTCTTACAAGATTATCAAAATCTTGGACTTCTTGGAAGAACACTGTTCTTGTCGCAACATCTGTGCTGTCAGGATTTACAACTTCGTCAAAGAAGTCTGGGTTGTCTGCATACCCATCGCTGTTGTTGTCAGTGTAACTAACTGTAACAACAAAATCATTTACAAAACCGTCACTGGTAATAGGCTGATCAATAATGTCTACACCAATGTCGTTGTTAAGCGGACTGCTGCTTTGTGGAGCGTTGTTGATTTTTAAAATGTTTACAAAATCGTCAATTACTGTACCAGATCTACTGTCATAGATTTTTCTATCACCGTCAAAAAAGAAACGTGTTTCAATAACACTACTAAAGTAGTAGTTGAGGCTTCTGGATCTAACACTGTATATTTCGCCGTCTGTGGTAAACTTCACCAACCAACTAGCATCTTGATTTGTTCCGGCTTGACTCTTGGCATTGGTTAAACTAAATGTGTTACTGGAACTCAAATTAGTGCTTGTAATTACATACCATTGTGCATTAAGATAATCATACCCAATACCAAAGTTTCTGTTTAATTGAACCTGTTCTATCATTGTTTTTTCAATGCTGGCGGGTAAGTCACTTACAAACAGTGGAATTACTCTATCAGCGACAGCACCAGTTGGAATAAATCTTGAAATAGTCACAGGACCCGTTCCGTCGTCCAAATTACCTTGGTTAAAGTTGGTGCCGTCTAGTACAACTGATGTGATAGTTGCCCAAATAAAATTCTTGTCATCGGGCAGTGTAGCAGATCCATTTTGAAGATTGTTGTTGCGATCAAAATATTGTCCACTGGGAGCAACAAACTTAACCAAACTTCCTACCGTTACATATTTTTGATTATTGTCTGCATATTGCCCAACTGGTTGATAACGCTGACCAGTGGTGGTATTAAGATTAACCCAATATCCAGTGTTGGTTATTGCTATACCAGCCGGTACTGCTGTTTTGCTTTGATAATATCCTTGGTTAACACCTGAACTAACCAACACAGTAACTCCTGCATTCCAACTTGTGGTATTGGTCCATACTTCTGCGTCAGTGATTGTGCTATAAAAATATCCAGTGGTTTCGTTGGTTAAAGTTGTGCTATAGTTCCACAACACATTTAAATTACCAGTGGCTTCTAGTTCTAATCTTGGAAAATTATCTTTGTCATAGTAGAAATGTTGCATTGGACGTCCACGCAACTTTGGTTCAACTCTGTTAACCACTATGTCCGTGATGTCGTTGACATCGTCATAGGAAAAAGTAAATGTGTCTAGAATATTATCTCTATAGATCAATCCATCACTGGCATACAAGTTTGTGCTTGAATACTTGCCGGTAGGATCAGTGAGGTCCAAATAGCGACTGATACCCAAACTGGTTCGATTTACTGCCTTGCTTTTGATAATAGAACTATAAAGTGTATACGGGAAGTTGTTGTAGTCTTCGCCGTTTACCATTCTATTTTGAGTATAGTATCTTGCAGGAGCTCGCAGTTTAATATCATCCAATGTTTCTCTTGCAAGAGCATTGTTAACTGGGTCAGTGAGACTAACTGTAAATGTCAATGTTTCAGTGCGTCCTGATCTACTGATATAGGACACAGGTACTTGAACATTTTGTATATCATCTGGGCTAATTGTATAGGTTAACCCATTGCTGAGTCTTACATAACTGCGAAAAACACCAACAGGAATACTGCTGAAAATACCGTCACCAAAGTTGAAATTGACTCCATCGTTGGCTCTACTGGTTACACTGAATATTCTTCTTGCCACAGTAGCTTCGTTGTTGTTGGTATTTTCAAGATAGATATTTTCTGTCTCTTGCCACTCATACTCAATATTACCGTTGCTGTCTAATTGATACAACCAGATATCATTGTTGTTAACACCTTCAAGGCCGAGATTGATAACCCTGTTGCTAACACGTTCACTGAGTGCAAAATCTTGATTTTGCAGAGTGCCTTGTTTAAAGTACAGGAACCAACCAGTGTCGTTGCTGTTAAAACCTAACCCATCGTTTCTATACAATATATTGAAAGCACTGTTAGGACGTGGACTAGGTTCATAAACATAATTTTGTCCTCTTGTGGTAGCACTAACAATTTCAAAATTCATAGTTGTGTTATTCACTGTGGTTTGAAAAGGAATAACTGGCAGTAAACCTGCTTGTAGTTGCACAGTGTATTCATCTGTGGCTACCCCTAGTAGGGTTTTGGTATCTGCAGGACGTCCAACTCTTTGAGTATCAACAAATGCGGCATTAAGAATTGCAGTAAACTGTTCTTGCCAATCGTTGTTGGTTGGATCATTGAAACGTATTACACTGTTTACTAGATTGACTCCATTGAAATCAAGAACGTTTTCTGTGGTACTGATACTCTGCACTTTGAGGTAGCCACTTGCGGCTGTGTTTCTTTTTGGAGTGTAACCAATTAACTGTGCAAGTCGTACTGCACTGTCTCTGCGTTCTGCTGTATCTAGGAAATTTTCTCTTGCGTTTAAATCTGTTCTATAGCTTACGCTTTGGCCCATAAAGGCCATTACGTCTAGCAGTGCTACAAACTCACTGCTTTCAGTGTAATCGTTGAAATTTTCAGGATAATACTGTCGTAGATAATCTACAAATGTTTTACGTAGTGTTTCAAAATCATAACTTTGAAAGTCAGCTTCGCGATAGGTTTGATAGATTTTTCTCCAATCCTCTACGCCAAAAACTGCGGTTTGTCTTGTGGTCTTAGCCATAGTATATCCTGTTCAAGTATTTAGTATTTGAAAAAATTGGTGATTTTATACCGAAACTGCTTGTTGTGAACGTTCGTCGAACAGTACTGCAATCTGAGCTCCATTCACTCCATTAACAGTGTCAATCTCCAATTGTACAAGGATGCCGTTTTCTTGAGGATATAACAGTAGGTCTTTGAGTGCAATTCTAGGATCTTGTTTGATTATTCGTTTGATTTCGTTTTGAATAGCTGCTTCAACTTCAGGACTTTGGTTTTCAAATACCAAATCCAACAAACCTGATCCCACACTGGGTTTGCCAGGAAGTTCGCCTTGACGAATGTTGAAAGCATTTAACAAATCTCTTTTGATAAGTTCAAAATCAGTTAAAGTAAACTGTCTGTCTTGTCCTTGTGTGTTGTATCCAATAAAAGTTGTCATATTGTATTTACCGCTTATCAAGCACGGTTAGAATTGTCAATGGCCTTGAGCCTTATTTTTTCTAACTGCACTATCAAAGCAATCAACTGAGATACTTGTGTGTCAATGGTATCTATAGTAGCTTGGTTGTATGGTTCGGTTTTGAGTGCAAATTTTTTGTACCCAAGAAACAAGTCGCGTTTGTTTACTGCTCTATCAAAAGTTTTTTGCCAAGTAACACTATTGCTTCCAAACACATTGCCTGGGTTGATTGCCTTGAAAGTTTCTCCAGTGTCCACTCTGCTTTGTAAACTGCTTACAAGTGGTGTTATGTCGTTTTCTACAATTTTGGTTTGTTCAGCTACTTTGTTTTGCAATCCTTCAAGACCGCCTTCGAATCCTCCTGTACCAGCTGATAAAAATAGCTCGTTGGGAATATTAAATTCTGCTCCGCCTTCAGCTGAAGCAGCAAAAATGTCTTGCGAAATACCTGCCAATTGTTGTGCAGTTTCTCCGTCTAGTACTCCGCCCAAAGATTCTGCTGTGCCCAGTAAATCATCACCTAGTCCTCCTTGCAAAGGTCCTAGTAAATCACCAGCACCGCCGAGCAGACTGGACAAACCTCCTCCCTGTATACCGCCGTATACCTGTTGAGCATTACGCAGTGATGCTACTGCTTCTGGTGTAATATTTTTTCCTTGAGCATTCAGTGCTTTGGCTCTGTCTTTGTCTGCTTTGGTTACAGTTATAGGTTCGCCTAATCCTTCACCAAAACTGTAACTGCTGATTCTATCATTCACAGACAATGCTGCTCTTTGCATTTCAACACTTTGCCTTTTAACAGTGTCTACAAATGCTGGAGGTAACTCTGGTTTTTTAATCTCAGGCGGTAGTTTGCTTTTTACAAAGTCTACACTGAAACTTCCGCCAGCTGATAGTTGATCTAGTTTGGTTTTAAGCTCAGTGGGGATGTTGGTGTTTCCTTGGAGGTATGCTTCAAGTTGCTCAGGGGTACCGTTGGCAGCCGCACTTGCTAGTGCTCCGAGATTTTCTGAGCTTTCGTTGCCAGTGATAAAACCTTTTTCTTGCATCAAGCCTAGTCCGTCAGTGAGCATTTCTTGTTGCATTTTACTTTGCAATTTTTCATTGCCCACAATGTCTGAAAGTTTGTTTGCTCCGTCTTTGCCTGTCCAAATTGTAGGACTGCCTAACAAACTTTCTACTCGTCGTGTTTCTGCCGCTTGTTGAGCTGTTAAAGTTCCGCCACTGGCTTGTGCTGCAATTTCGTCAGCTGATGTCACAGTAGCAGGTTCGCCGAACTGTAAATATTTTTTGCTGGTGCCAGGCTTGAGAAATCCTTGACTTTCTAATTTCTCAGGAGTAAATCCATACTTGCCTATTCCCAATGAAGAACTCACAGTGTTTGCATTAGTACCAAGCGTTTTACTTGCCTGAGCCATAATTGCTTGTGTTTGTTGTGTGTCAAGACTTTTTGCAACACCTTTGATATTTGAAACTTGTGTGACAAAGTCTCCTGTGTCCATCAAGTTAGGAGGTAGTTGGTTTACAGCCTGGCTTACTGTACCCAATGCTGATGTAACATCTGCATTATTTAATATATCTCCAACACCTTGCAGAGCAGTACCGCTGGGCAATCCTGGTACACCAGCCAATGCACTGTTTGCCAAGTTTGAACCTGGGGTGGTGTTTGCACTTATTAATGTAGGATATTGTTGTTTGAACACTGCTTCTGCTTGTTTGCGTGTAAGGCTCCAACTGCCTTCAATGACCACAGTTTTAGGATTTCCGTCTTTGCCTACAATTTGAAATTCAAACTTTTTGCCAGCCATTATTCAACCCTCACAGTAACATCTGGTAATGGAGTGGGTGTTTGTGTTTCTTGTTCTGTCATAATGCTGGTAACAACGTCTACACCTTGATTGTGCGATGGGTAAGGCTCATGAGTGGTTGTTCTGCTCACAGTGCTTTCAAATTTGTCTTCTGCTTCTGTCCAGCCATTTTCGGCACTGAATTTAACATCAGGATACTTTAGAATCTGCAAAGGTTCTACTTCAGGAGCAGGCAAACTACCGTTGGTTTGCATATAAACAATGCCATCACTGTTAAGGTCAAGTTTAGCCTTGCCTTTGATGCTCATTTCTTGATCACTGACCACTGACACTGTTCCGTCTGCTAGAATTTCTATGTTTTTTTCTGTGTAATAGTTTATGTTGTCTGCGGCTCTTACACTCAGTGTGCCTCTGCTTTCAATGGAAGTGTGGACATTCCCAGCCATGTTTAGATTTCCAGCAGCATACATGTTAATATCTCTGTCAGCGTGGAAATTTATATCTCCGTTGGTTCTAACATTAACACTGTTGGTAGCAAAAACATCAAGAGTGCCTTCTTTGCCTAATTCAATCCAAGACTGTCCG
>Ga0222719_10002965_pt1 | contig 15221 bp, 22 predicted proteins | sample C33_34DmetaG_FD_165039 | JGI IMG/M metagenome (GOLD analysis project Ga0222719, IMG submission 165039) | Estuarine water microbial communities from San Francisco Bay, California, United States - C33_34D | ecosystem: Environmental > Aquatic > Marine > Unclassified | place: USA: California...
AACAATTAAAGAAAAAATAGATATATTATTAATAAGACACACTAATGTTTTCAGTAATTAAAAGTCCATTAAAAGCCCCGCCGGTAAACGTGGGTACGGCGAAAGACCCCGAACGTCACACGTACACGCAGTTCGTTCGAAAACTCAAGACGGGTAAACTTCAGGAAGTCGTATTTAAACCAAACACCGCCGAAGTCATTTTCCTCGAAAAAGATGGCAATGTGGGTGATGCTCAGGTCATCAGTAACCCCACGCTTTGGCAGCTCGTGACCGACGCCGAAACAGATGTTCGCATAGATATGGATAAACCAACGAATATCGCGGATACCATATCTATGTTCTTTCTGCTTTTGTTCAGCTTCATTCTCATTCGCGCCTTTTTCTTCAGTGGAATAGGGGCAAATCCACAAACATTAATGCAACAGGACATTCAGGTCAAAGTTGACGAAGCCCTGGAAACGCGTTTCACCGACGTCGAAGGCATCGATAACGCCAAAGAAGAGTTGGAGGAGATTGTTGACTTCTTGAAGAATGGGGAAAAATATGCCATCTCTGGTGCGAAAATCCCCAAAGGCGCCCTTCTCACGGGAGCTCCCGGAACTGGGAAAACCCTGTTAGCTCGGGCTATCGCTGGGGAAAGTGACGTCCCTTTCATCAATGTCTCTGGTAGCTCTTTCGTGGAGATGTTCGTGGGTGTGGGTGCCAAGCGCGTCCGTGACCTGTTTGCCATCGCTCGCGCGAATGAGCCCTGCATCATATTCATCGACGAAATCGATGCAATCGGTAAAAAGCGAACCGCGGGGGGCATGACATCGAACGACGAACGCGAGCAAACCATCAACCAACTCCTCACCGAGATGGATGGTTTCGATGTGAACACTCAAATCATCGTTCTCGCCGCGACGAACCGAGCCGACATCTTGGACGAAGCCCTCCTCCGCCCGGGGCGATTTGACAGGAAAATCTCAGTCGCGCTACCGAACGTGGATGGTCGCGAACGCATCTTAGGGGTGCACGTTCGAGACAAAAGTCTCGCGGAAGAAGTGTCCCTCCGCGACGTGGCGCGCCAAACCACCGGTTTCAGTGGCGCCGACCTCGCCAACCTTCTCAACGAATGTGCGATTCGCTCCGTCAAAGATGGACAAGGTGGTGTCATCACGAACGACATCATCGAAAACACGTTCCAACGCATCGTCGTCGGTGCGAGGGGGATGACTAAATTTTCTGAAGAAAAGAAAACTCTCGTCGCCTATCACGAAGCCGGGCACGCCATCGTCGGTGCATTCGCCATAGGCTTTGACGAGGTCAGAAAAGTGTCCATCATTCCTCGCGGTGACGCGGGTGGTGTCACGTTCTTCCAACCACAAGAAGACGTGGACCTTTACTCGAAATCCTACTACATGGCACAACTTCGCGTGTGTCTCGGGGGGCGCGCCGCCGAGGAAATCGTGTACGGGGCCGATGAGGTGACGACCGGTGCATCCGGAGACTATGCAACTGCATACAACCTCGCCAGAGACATGGTCACTCGCTATGGATTCGGTAAAAATAATTACGATTACAACAACTTGAGCCAATTTTCCGCGCGAGTTGTGGACAAGGAAATCGACGCCATCGTGAAACAATGTTACGAAGAGACCATCTCACTTCTCACGAAACACCGCGCAGAACTTGAATTTCTTAAAAATGAACTCATGGAAAAAGAAATTGTGGATGGAAAGTGGGTGTATGAAACCCTACTCTGTGGCAATCAAGAGTGTGGGTGTCACATCATCGACAATTAAAGACTATGTATATATTGTGTAATATAAAGATGAAGGTGATCATCGCACTCCCCGGTCGTGAATTCTCGGGGCGATTCCTCGCGGCGTGGACGGAGACGTTCACCACGCTCCTTCGCGAAGGACACCAAGTGCTTCTTGTCAATGAATATAGTAGTTTCGTCTCCTTTTCTCGCATGAAAACACTCGGTCTCGATGTGATGCGCGGCGCTGAACAAAAACCATTTGGTGGCAAAGTTGACTACGACGTCTGGTTGACCATTGACAGCGACATCATTTTCACACCGCAACAGGTTTTACAAATCTTAGAAGACACCAAAGAACACGAAGTGGTCTCGGGGTTGTACCGCATGGCCGACCTCCAACACTTCGCGTGTGTTCAAGATTGGAACATTGATTATTTCAAGAAACATGGGACATTTAAATTTCTCAGACCTGAAGATGTCGTGGGTGCCCCTAAATATAAAAAAGTGTCCTACAATGGCATGGGATTCATGGCCATCAGGGCCGGGGTCATCGAAAAACTCAAATACCCATACTTCAGCTATCCCCTCCAAGAGATGGAAACAGACGAGGGTGTCATCTTAAGGGACATGTGTTCCGAGGATGTTGCATTTTGTAAAAATTTAAAGGATGCGGGATTCGATGTCATGGTCAACACACAACTCGTCGTGGGTCACGAAAAAATGTTAGTCATCTAAAATTGTAATTACACTTTAAAATTCTGGAATGCGTTCAAACGTCGTCGCCTCGTCTTCGAAAATTTTCGCCGCTTCCGGGCAATCGTTGACAACTTCCCCGACAAAGCCAACGTCCACGGGTTCGATGCGAGTCGCAAAACTTTCATACGCGTTGTGGCTGCAATGAATCATCGCCTGATACGACGCGATAGGGTAGACGTAGGTGTACAAAAATATTTGGTCGAGGTTGTACATATCTCTCGGTAACGGGACATTCGTGTAAAAGTTTCGCATGAAAGCGAGGCCTTCGTTGAACTGGAGCGGTGGTGCGTTGACATCTCTCAAACCCGTGGGTGTGCCGATGTATCGCAAACAATTGTTCCGACATCCCATGGTTCCACCTAAAATAGGAACCCTGTGACCTGGGTGGTCTCTGATGATGTGAAAGTTCCTGTCGGACGCGAGCCATTCATTGATGAGACGCACCTCTCGCACACTGATTCGTGAATCGGCATCTCTGATGAGCACGACAGAGTCCGGTAGAAAGAGGTCTTCAAAACGCCAAAACATGTTTGACGCCTTACACTCCGAACCTGGATGTAAAATCAGTTGCACGTTACCTCGACCTTTGAGCCATTGGATGATATTGTCCGGGACGCTCGCGTTGTAGTGCACTCGTAGGGTCCATGCGGGGAGGAGGCGTTCGACCTGCAAGGCATTTTCAATGACACCATAGGTGTACACTTTATTGGAGCCCCAAAGGGAATAGGAGATGTACATTATTTAATTAAAAAACATGTACTATTTTTAATTAAATATCATGAAGTTAGACTACGATAGAGAAACTGGGTGGGGAAACACACTTCTCCAAGTGGCGGACTTTCTTTTCACGTGCGCGCGTGAGAAAAAAGTACCACATCTCCCCGAGCCCATCACGTGCATCGAAGGTATTTCCGTATCCACGGACGAGGATGAAGAAGAGTACAAGGCGAATATTTTTATCAATAACGTCACATTCAATCACGTCCACCCCTTGATTCGTCAGTGTGTCGTCCCGAGCGACCGCGTGCGAGAACGTGTACACCATCGTAAAAATCAGCACCCGTGTAAAATCGGTCTTCACATTCGACGTGGAAACTATGGACCAGACTCGAAAGCACTCGATGACGGCACACCCCACGAAGACGCGGCGTGGTTCTGTGACGATAAGACTCTGGAAAAATTCATAAAAATCATCGACGACGCAAAAGAGTGCGTGTTCGTCGCTACGGATAGCATGCAACTCAGAAACATGTTCCTATGTAAATACCCATATAAAGTTTGGATGAGCGATATCAAAAGTGTTGTGCACAGCCGTCAGTGTGACCACGTGGACAACACGGAGATGTATGTGGATTGGTTTTTATTATCACAATGTAAAAAGGTCTACATCACCGCGGGTGACCAGAATATGAAGGGATTTTCAACCTTTGGGTACACGGCCGCGGTGTACGGCGGTGCTCAAGTAGAATTTGTTTGTAATGCATCGTAAAAATCTCCCTGCTTATCTTGTTTTTCGACCGATTTGATGTGCCAAAGAGCAATCATCGGGTCTGCGTCGAGTGCTTTTACTTCACCACCAACAACTCTTTCGTGAAGTCCACCTTCCCATCGTATGTTCGCATTGTTTTTAAAATACCTGAGTTGATAATCCGGCCAGTTCAGCCAACCGGTGTTTGAAATTTTAAAATTGCGCATCTTGAGCCATGCATCCGTGTATCCGGGACAAATATTTATTCTTGGAATAGCCAAAATATCGCCATTAAACTGACGAATATTTTTCAACAAGTTTTCTTGTGGCATTTCATCTGCGTCGAGAACGAAGATGTATTCATTCTTACACAAACCAATGTGATGATTTCTGTGTTCGGCAAAGTTCCCTTCGAATTTCTTCTCGTGTACCTCGCAATGTGCCCCGTGTTTATCGAGCACCCGACGCACCGCTTCGTTTGTGTTTCCCGTGTCTAGGAGAACGTTGATGTCATCCTCTGCTTCTTTCACTTTAATAAGAAAATTAAGAAGACTATCGAGCTCCTGAGCTTCGGTACACACGCAGATGGCGTACGTAATCATTAATTTAAAAATACAACGCTATTTTTTAATAAAGATGTATGGAAAAATATTTGGTAGGTTTTTTTTAAAACAACATCTTTTGTTGGAGGATGATGAAACTCCGGACACGTGGACGATTTCAGAACTTGTGGAAACCTTCCCCGCGTGGCCGCAGTGGATTGCATCCCTGCCACCCGTTAAGAATAAACAACTTTACACCATGTTTGAAACCTCCGACGTACATCCCGACATCATAGAAAACATGAAACTCTTCGACAAAGTCATCGTACCTTTAGGATATCTCAGAGATATATTAGTGAAACACGGCGTAAACTGCGTGTCCGCGGATTATTACAACTCCCCCCTGGTTCTGGCGAAACCCGTGGTGATGCGAAAGACGAGAAATCTAAAAAAAATCATTTTTCTTTACGTCGGGACGAATGATGTGAGAAAAAATACAAAAAATTTAGTGCGCGTGTTTCGCGACATTCTTTCGGGCACCGAACACAAACTCGTCATGAAAACAAACAACCGCGATGGACTTCCTGACAGCCCAAACATAACGTACGTCACTGATAAGATAAGTCCGGGTCAATTAGCGGGTCTCTATAACACGTGCGACTACGTCGTGTCATTCACTCGAGGTGAAGGTGTGGGTCTTCCAATGTTAGAGGCGCAATACTTTGGGAAACCGGTGATTGCCCACGACCAAGGTGTGTTTGCAGACATCAAGGACCCCACATGGATTACTTTACCATCCGAAGAAGTTCCAATTAATCACGAAGAAGTTCCCGGATTTTTAAAAAAAGTTTTTCATGGCACGTGGTGGGAAGTAAATTACGATGAAGCCAAAAATATTATTAAAAGTTTAATTCGTTAGTATATAAACAATCATGTGGTGTCCACAAGACAAACAGGGTTTCTTTCAGAGTCAGTTTAGCGGGCAAGTGGAAGAGAACGGCCGCCTCGCCACATGGATTCGCGAGTTGTGTACGGATGAAGCAAACAAAACATTTCTCGAAGTCGGCACGTGGAATGGACTCGGGAGCACGCGCGTCTTCGTCGACGCCCTCAAGGACAGGGTGGACACGACATTCTACTCCCTCGAGTGCAATAGTGAGAAATCCGCACACGCTAAAAAGTTTTATGAAAACGTCGCAAACGTACACATCCTCAATGAAATCCTCGTCGAGCTCACACCCGAACAGGTGTACGAGGTGTTTCCCGAAGCGAAAGACGACCCCGAGTTCAATCGTTGGAACAACGTGGACATTGAAAACATGAAAGAATGTAATGTTTTCTCCGCGTGTGAGACGTTCGACGTGGTCCTCCTCGACGGCGGGGAATTCACCACGTATCACGAATTTCAGTGCATCAAAGATAAGTGCACCTATCTCTTACTCGACGATACGAACACGAACAAGTGTAAAAAAATTGTCGAAGAGGTCAAGGCGCACCCGGAGACATGGAAAGTCCTCGAAGAAGACGCATCCACAAGAAATGGTGTGATGATGTTACAACATATCTATAATTAATTCTGTAATGTCATGTTTCTGTTTCCATCCGATTGATTTTATTTTAGCCGCGTCCCCTATGAGTATATCGACCTCACACGGGCGGTAGAACTTGGGCGACACTTTCACGACAACTTTGCCATCGACGACACCCACTTCGTTTTCGTTCTCGCCCTGCCACGTGATGTCTTTTCCCAAATGTTTGAGACACATCTCCACGAATTGTCTCACGGAGTGCGTCTTTCCGGTGGCGACCACGTATTCATCGGCTTCTTCTTGTTGTAGCATGAGCCACATCGCCTCCACGTAATCCTTCGCGTGACCCCAGTCTCTCGCCGCGTTCAGATTTCCGAGTTCCAGACATTCTTTGTCGCCTTTGACGATGGCTTTCAAACCTTCGGTAATTTTCTTAGTCACGAAATCTACGCCGCGGCGAGGGCTTTCGTGATTGAAGAGAATGCCCGAACACGCAAACAATCCATACGACTCTCTGTAATTCTTGATGAGCCAGTGGGCGGCCACCTTTGAGACGCCATAGACCGAACGCGGATAAAAGGGGGTTGTCTCCCTTTGAGGCGTCTCCTGCACTTTACCAAACATTTCCGACGTCGACGCTTGGTAGATGCGATACTTTTCGGAAACCTTCGACTGCCTCACGCTTTCCAAAATGTTTAAAACACCCAAAGTGTTCGTTTCGAAAGTATACCTCGGGCAGTTGAAGGACGTGTGGACGTGACTTTGTGCAGCTAGGTTATAGATTTCAACGCGCTCGTAGTCTTCACACTCTTGAATCATTTTTTGGATGATGGTGTGGTCCAAAACATCGCCTTCGTAAATCTGTAAGGCGTCGTGCTTGAACTTTAAATTCCCAGTTTCGATGGGGTACGTGGAACGTCTCACCAAACACTTGACGTGGTACCCCTTTTCCAACAACAACTCACACAGATACGAACCATCTTGACCCGTGGCACCCGTGATGATGGCCGCCTTCATTTAAAGATAAAGGTTCTCTATATCTTTAAATATGCTAGTAGATATTTCGAAAGGTGAACTTATTGATAAGATTACCATCCTTGAAATTAAAAGCGAACGAATCGAAGACGAGGTGAAACTCAAAAATATCAACACAGAGTTGGATATTTTGAGAAAACTTGAATTCCCCACGACACACAAAGCGACGTTGAAAGAAATTAATGAAATCATCTGGGACGTCGAAGAACGCGTGCGATTTCTTGAAGATGAGAACAATTTCGGTGAAGAGTTCATCGAACAGGCGCGCATGGTCTACAAGTACAACGACGAACGGGCGAGAGTGAAAAAGGCAATCAATGTGGAATCTGGTTCGCATATTATTGAAGAGAAAAGCTACACGACAAAAGTCCAAAGGTCGTCGGTATAAAAAGTCTTCGTCTGTTCAGGTGACCAGTAATCGTGTGCACCGACGTTCATGTGAAAAAAGTTTGTCTTTTTATCACCAATGTTGAAAAGTTCGATGAGCCAACTATAACTCGAATTCATCATGTGTCTTTCACTGGCATTTTCAATTATACTCAAATAATCGAAAATGTTAAATCCATCGTCTTCAAACATACCATTCGTAAATTTTGACACCGATGGACGAATTATTTTTTTATCCGTGTCCAACGTGATGACGCGCCCACGTTGCTCGTCGTCGTGAATGAAAACGTACGGCTCCTCGGGTGCGACGAGTTCTCTCGACAGGTCCCTCTGTACTTTGAACTTTCGGTACATGGCGTTCGGGTTGACCCCACCCTGTAAGTAAAACATACACAACCAGTTCGTGAACCTGCTGTATTCGCCCACGACCAATTTTTCAAACACATGGTGCGGCATGCCGTGCACGCCGAGTGGTAGGATGTGTCCGCAATCTTTTGACTTCACGTACTCGATCATTTCTTTTTCATCTTTTTCAATTTTGACGACGTTTACTTTTTCACCCAAATCCCTGTACATGAAAGTCACAGACTTGTGATGGGAATGCTTGACGAAAATAGTGACATCATCTTTTTCGGCAAAATGTCTCACGAGACCATTTATAATCAGTTGGTCACCAAGTCCAAGATGTGGAAGTATGGTAATCATGTTAAAAAATAACCGCCCTAACTCTTTAAACACGAACGAATGGACCTCATCAGGGAACGATTGGTGTTCGGTGAAAAAAAGTATGGTCACGGCGTCAGGGTGAGAGACGACACGACGACGTGGGGTACCCCAGTCAACTCGTGGTTGCACATGGCACTCGAAGAGTACCTGGACGCCATAATCTACGTCACCGCGGATTACATCCGAACAAGGGAAGTTGTGTTCACCGAACCAGACGACAACGCGCGCATCGTGTATCTTCTCGAGGATCCAGAACGCATGAACAGCGACAAACACAGGGAGATGGTACACGCGTTATTCAGATTAATTAAAATGTCGCTGTAATTTTAAGATGAAGGTCATTAAACCTCCACCAGCCGTGCAAAAAGCAAAAACGTGGCGATTCGCTGCGAAGTTTTTATGGAAAAACACTACAACAGCGAACAAAGCCGTTGTCGGCAAATGGACAAAAGAGCAACTGCTCGACCTCGGTCCCACCTTTGTAAAATTAGGTCAAATCGTCTCGACGAGAGGGGACCTCTACCCGATGGAGTTTTGTGCTGAACTAGAGAGCCTCCAAGATGACGTCCCTCCCGTGGAGTACGATGTTATTAAAAAATATGTGAATCAGAAACACTTCAGTTATTTTGAACAGATACCTTTCAAATCCGCTTCAATAGGGCAAGTGCACAGGGCACGTCTCGTCACCGGTGAAGAAGTCGTCGTGAAGGTTAAAAGACCTGAGATATACAACATCATGAAAAATGACACAGACACCATTAAACAAATCGTAGCCTTTCTCGAACGCATGGGTGTGGACACCGGGACGGGGTCTGGGTATGTCCTCGATGAGTCCATTCATAATTTATTAGGGGAAACCGATTATAAACAAGAATTACAAAATGCCATTTTATTCAGACATAATTTCAAGAAAACCACGTGGGTTCGCGTGCCGCGCGTCTACGAAAACCTCTCTTCCCCTAATGTCATCGTCATGGAATACGTGCCCTCGGAAAAACTCACAGACATACGAACCGAGGGGGTGAACAAGAAAAAACTCTGCGGAGCACTGATAAATAGTTACGTCAAACAAACGATGGACCATGGATTTTTTCACGCCGACCCACATCCGGGAAACATTGGATTTCTTCCGGAAGGGAAACTCGTGTTTTATGATTTTGGTCTCGTCATACCAATCAGTGAAGAGCTGAAAAATGGATTCATGGAACTCCTGGTTCACATCATTAACAAAGATACCAAAAAGATTGTGGAAGTCCTGGTGGCGCTGAAAATTATCATTCCTTCCACAGACTTGGGAGATATCGAAGTTTTCTTCGAAACCATCTTGGATTATCTGGGGACCCTCGATGCGAAGAATTTCACGGAAGAACTCATGAATGACGAAATCATCGCGAACTTGGCGAGGGAGAAACCTTTCATACTCCCCTCGTCGTTCATCTATTTAGCGAAAAGTTTTTCATTGATTGAGGGTCTTTGTTTAAAGTTGGATCCCGAATTTAATTATTACACATACCTAGAACCGATCGTCGCCGACCAGGTGAAACAGGCGATTGATATACAGAGCATGCTCACGACCACGGCGGAGATGCCGACGAGAATCAAAAACATAAGCACCGCAGTCCTAAACTTGGAAAAATCTAGGAATGCCATGAAACGTTCCTTGGACAAGACGCAACGCGAAGTGCGCTTCGCCCTTTACAGCACTCTGAGCGCCATACTCGCCGTAGAACAGGATGACAAAATCTTGATGAGTTTATTTACGTTGATGGCTGCCTGGTTCGCCTTTACTTCTCGAAGAAATCGATAGAGGTTTCCTTCGTCTTCTTTTGACGCGGCGTTTCAAAATATTCACGATGTTCGCGAAGCAGTTCCTTCGAGCGACGCTTCTCGTCTTCGGCGATGTCCTTAATCTTATCAGCCATGCGCTGAAGGTCGTCTCGGCGTTCCTTGGCCAAACGCTTGCGGAACTTTTTCAACTTTTTCGGCTGACCACCACAGGTGACCGCGATAGGGGAAAGCATGAGAGCAATCATGGTTCTTTTTTTATATAAGGAAGATATTCTTTATTTGAGTAAAATGGAGACTGGGGAAGATTTTATGGAAAAGTGCGATGTTTGTGTGTATGAGTGGGGATACATACAAAATCACCCATCGTGCATGAAACACATGAAGAAACTCATCGTCGTCGGAAACCCCCACCCAGACACCGAACTCATTAAAAAAAGTCGCACGTTTTTCACGAAGATGGACTGGATACACTATTTCGTCGCAAAGATTCTACCAGAGATAGAACACCCGTTTGAACTCGTGACACACAACTCCGACTATTGCAGCGGTGGCGTCGAACGCATCTTACAACACCCACACCTCGTTCAGTGGAGGGGATGTAACATGATTCCACACCCAAAGACTTTAGGAATCCCCCTTGGTTTGGAAAACGTCGACATGTGGGAAAGAACAGACAAAGACTACCTACGAGAGTGTGCGGGTGTCGAGAAAACAAAGCTCCTTTATTTCAATTTCAATAACGCGAGCAATCCGAAAGTTCGGGGGGTTTGCGAAAAACAACTCCTATCGCAGGGATACGCGAAGAACACGTCAGGGGTGCCGTGGAAACAATACATACGGGAACTCGCGCACTACAAATATTGCGTCAGCCCTGAAGGGAATGGTGTCGATTGTCACAGGACGTGGGAGTGTTTAGCTCTCGGGGTCACGCCGATTGTTTTAAAAAATCCCATCGTTTACACGTGGTTCAAAGACCTACCCATTTTATGGGTGGACTCCTATGAAAATTTAAATATTACCTTGTAATATATGTCACAACGACTCTATTCAATTGCTTCTAAAATAGACGCTGGGCAACTTGACACAGAAATTGGCTACAGCGCCATTTTCATGGTGCTCATCCCCATGTGCATCGCCTACGTCATCGCAGCCAGCACAGCCCTCGCGAAACTCGAAAAATGCGAATTCGACGAGACTAAGAAAAAGTATCTCATCCACTCCCTCGTCGTCGCTATCACGATTCCCGCGGCATTCCTCATCAGTAAATTAGTCAGGAAGGATGTGGCGATGTGGATGATTTTATATGGATCCATGGCGCTCGTGGGGTCATCCTTCAGCATGGAAGCCGTGGAAGCCTGTGGTGGAGACGACACGCAGAAGACGTACAACTCTTTTTACATCATGGGATTTTCTGTGGCAATTCTCCTAGGAATTTTAGGATTCCTATTTGTATAGATGAGCATAGAAGAATCCGTGTACGTCCTGCTGATGCTCGGGGCCTACGTGATGCGCAGGGCCGGAACATTGTCCTTCAGTGAAAAGGTACAGCTTTTGAAAATCATCGGACACATGGCTACGCATCCCGACGCGTCCTATCATCTTGGTCCTTCAACAGGACTTGGTTCAGGGCATACAATTGAAAGACTAGACCAATTCCGGTATATAATGCCGAATAGTTCGCACCTTTTCTTGTCTGATACAGAATCCATAGGATGTTCGCCAGAATACCAAGCATCAAGTACTTCGCCGACAAGTTCTCGACATCCCTGAGGTTGTCAACCATCTGGTACAATCCCAGGCCAATCGCAGTGCCTGCGAGAAAGTTGTCCGCATTCATCTTTATATATTATCTCAACATTAAATATACAAACATGGACGCGATTCTCGCCAAATTTTCCCAAAAGATTGACGCCAAGAAGGTCATCGCCACCGTCGAAGACATCGAACGCGTGTACATCGCCGATGGTCTCACGAAGGAGGACATCCCACCGATCGTCGCGAAGCTCATGATGATGGCCGCGAGCCTTAAGAAGCTTCCGGGTCCGGAGAAGAAGCGACTCGTCATCGGTCTCTTGAACTATCTCATCGAACAGATCGACCGGGGTGACGAAGACAGCGAATTCGAGACGATGTTGAAGTCCGTGGTGCCGTCCATCGTCGATGGGTTCGCGGGGGTCATGAAGTTGAAGGGTTGCATCCCGTGCCTCAAATAAAGATGTGATTACACTATTTTACTAAGATGGGATTCCCTTCCCTTGAAAATATTGTTAAATACGGCATTTATACAGCTCAGCAACTTAAAAAATATCAAGAAGGTCTCGTACCACCAAAACAGGTTCATTTTCTAAATGAATGCGAAAAATGTGACTTCGTCTACGAAGGTCACTCTTGTGACAATTGTTTAGGTTTGATTCGCAACCCAAGCGCAGACTCCAATGAGTTGTGTGTTCGCTGAAGAGGCTTTTCCCTCTTGAGTTTTAAATCCGAATCAGAACTCTTTATTTCTTCCACCTTTAATGTGTTGGAAACAAAGGGTACACAAACTTCTCGAACCGAATCGTCATTGATGGGATTTCGTTTGCCCACGTCTATCAACGCATCTTTTCTAAATTCTTCTATAGTCATGTTTCCACCGAACACGTTCAGCTCGTATCTATTGGGGGCAATTTTCACAGGTCCAACGAGTCCATACATTTGTTTCCGCATGCATATGATGTTCCCACAGATTCGACCACCGAAGTTCACCCCATGCTTATCAATCGCGTACGCTTTCACGCAACTCCATGAACAAAAAAAACCCTGTGTGTAAAACTTTTTCCTAAGCTCATCGTATTTTTTAGGCATCTTCAGGGGTTCACCTTCAAAAGTGTGACAACACCACCAACACCACATTGTTTAAATTAAAGACAATCACACTCTTTAATTTAAACAATGAAAATCCTTTCCATCGATGTAGGGATTCGAAACCTCGCCATGTGTCTCCTCGACGATGCCGAGAATCTCATCGAACAATGGGACGTCAGTGGGATTCCACCACAACACGAAGATGGTATCTACGTCTCACTGAGAAAACATCTCGACGACCGCGCGTGGACCCTCACCGCCGACGTCACACTCATTGAAAAACAACCAGATAGGAATAAAAAAATGAAATCCGTGGAAAACTTTCTTCACGCGTATTTCGTCATTAAAAATCCACGCGCCGAAACGATTATTTATGATGCACGCCATAAAATCCCAGACGTCGCCGGTCCGGGGAGGGCGCAGTATTTGAAACGTAAAAAAACGTCCATCGAACGTTGTAAGGAATTCATTCACACAGGTGAGACGAACGCGCACTGGATTCCAGTGTTCAACACGTCGAAGAAGAAAGACGACCTCGCGGACACCGTCATGCAAGCACTCTCGTACACGCGTCGCACCGAGGTGACGTCCACGGCACCGAAGAAGAAGAAATCAACAAAAATTATTCCTCGAAAACCCAATGAAAATCAAAAGGCGACGAAATATTCTAAATCAAACCTCGCGTGGATTTATAAAAACAAACCAGCGTGCGAAGTCTTGGAAAATAATAAACGATTCATGAAAGACCTTCACCGCTATTATAGGAGTTTACAGGAATTTGAAGAATTATTGTAATTTTAACCCCCAGTGTATTCACGAAAACCAACCAACACACACAACATGGAAACACTCATAGATAAGATATGCCTCGCGCGCTACCCACGCGCGGAGGATGCGGAAAAGAGAGCAGTCTACAGGGAAAAGTTAGTGCACAGACATCACATGTCAGGTGATTCACTCGTCAATGAAAATTGTAGCTACATCGTACAACACAGAGATGGCACTTGCAGCGAGTGGCGAGATGTCGTATTCGGCCACATCCTGAACGAAAGGTCGCTCCGGTATGCGCGCTATAAACATCTTAAAGTAGGGGACATCGTGGAAAATAAAGTAGCCATCGCGAACATTTATGAACCCTACGAAATCACGCGCGCGCGTCGCGTGGGACGCAAGACATATTCAGATGATTATTATTTTAAAATAACCCCCAGTAAAGGGTAGATTTTTAATGACATAGAAAAATGGTCGTAGAATTACTTTTACAAAATGACTTTTTTTACGATGAGGGAACACTCACCCATGATGAAATGGATTCGCTGGTTTGTCGTATCACTGACAAAGAGTGCGGGGTCTCGTGTACACAAGTTCCGTTAGAAGTGGCTAATCTTCTCCCTGTCCAGAGATACAAAGGAAAATACTACCACTGCTACAGAAGTTTACCACAATATTTGAAGCAGACATACGGCGACCTGTGCAGCATGCGCCGCGATGAACTCACACAGGATGACGTCGTGTACACACAGGCCGATTTGTTCGAGGCACTAGGCCTCTCGATGAGTAAAGAAAATATAATTAATAATATATGTTGAAATATGCCGCTTTGAATTTTGAACTGCCCCGCGTCATAGAAAAAGTCTATCGCCAAGGCGCTCGCGTGATAGTCGACTACGCCAAAGAGAATTGCACGATAGCCGAAGCCCCAGATGTGCTCATGAAAACAAACATCATGACGAAAGCCTTGCCCGTGGACGCGCTCTGTGCGATAAAATTAACATCCTTCGGAAGCAGACGAGACCCGAATTACGCAAAGGAATGCGCCGAAAGCGTCATACGAACCGCGAAAAGAACTGGTGTTCGCGTGTGCGTGGACGCGGAAGATGTTCTCTATAAAGACATGTGCTTCGAATTCATGCGCGAATACAACACACCAGACCACCCACCGGTGGTTTACAAAACCTATCAAATGTATCGCGTGGACGCGGTACGCGAGCTCGCGAGAGACATTGAGAGTGGTGTACCTTTAGGGGTTAAACTCGTCAGAGGTGCATATTTACACCGACAGGAGGACGAGGTGTTCCCAACGAAACCACAAGTGGACCAATCGTTCAGAGATGGTATGGAGCTCGTCCTCGGTGCACCGCACGTGCACACCATCGTCGCGACACATAACAAAGATGACGTCAGCTATGCGCAATCACGAGGGTTGGAAGTTGCTCAACTCTTGGGAATGCACCAAAGTGGGGTGGACTATATTTATGTCCCGTACGGAAACCTATGGGAACTCACACCATACCTCTTGAGACGGCTCAGAGAAAGGATGGGGTGGAGGTTTTCTTGAGTTTTTTCGATTCTTCGTACCAATCAATGTTCCACCCACGTTCAGTGAATTTTTCACCATC
>Ga0222719_10002968_pt1 | contig 15214 bp, 26 predicted proteins | sample C33_34DmetaG_FD_165039 | JGI IMG/M metagenome (GOLD analysis project Ga0222719, IMG submission 165039) | Estuarine water microbial communities from San Francisco Bay, California, United States - C33_34D | ecosystem: Environmental > Aquatic > Marine > Unclassified | place: USA: California...
ATGCGAACGGTCTCGTTGTCTACGTATGTTACCTCACCTACTACTACCGAATTAGCGCTATCGACTACTGTGACTGAAGGTTTTCCTCCCAATTCGTGGGTAATTGTCCACGTAGCAGAGGGAGATGTTTGTGTGTGCGTATGGCGTAATGTGAATTGACTAAAGCGACCAGTGGGAGTGGCAGGCCATACACCGCCTACCTTGGGGCCATACACAGCGCTGCTATCATCTAGATCAATATAGAAGTCTCCGTCGACCCCTACGTCTGATGTTGGAAGACCGTTTCCAGACAGGAATACTGTTCCTCTTTTGCCTTGGGGGCCGGGGCTGGTGACCTCAATAACGTAATCAGTTTGTGGAATCTCGATAACATTGTGTTCATTTACTATTTGTATAGTATTAGTTGTTTCTATAACTTGAACAGTGGTACTAGTCACCTAGTCACCTCGCCTCTAACTAAGAAGTTTCCCATCAATAATCTCTGAACCCCACCAGATGGTTCAATAAGTTCTAAGTCATAAACGTAAGTACCAACTTCAAGAGCAGCAGAATCTGTGGCAGATATATAGAGGGCAATAGTACCTTCGGCGTCCCCTAAGGTTATGCCTCCGTTTTCTGTGGTTAGAGACAGCGTCGCACTTGTACTTGTCCTTTTGCCTCTAATCTGCATACGGGCTGTGTAGCCAGTTAGATCAATGGCGTTTTTAGAGGGGTCTTTCCAAGTAATAGTCTGGCCGTACGTCGCACCTTGGTCAATTGTCAATCCATACGTTGCTGCTAGCGCCATTCTTTCCTCCGATACAAACTAAAGGGGCGGGGGCGTTGGCCCCCGCCCCTTCAGTGATTACCTTGTCGGGTTTATCAGGAGATAGCGCCGCCAAGAGTGTTGATAACGACGCGAGATTCGGCGGTGATCATACCGAAGCCCCAGATGGCGTACCACGCCAAGCCGTGCTCACGACCGAAGTCGATCACACCACCGTCACGCAGTTCAACCGGGAGGCTGATGGCGTGACCAAAGGCGTTGTCACCAATCATGATTGCGTTGTAAGCCTCTGCGTTGGCTTGAACACCGGCAGTACCAGCGTCCGAGTCAAGAGCAGCGATGCCCGTGTCGAGGCCCTTCGAAACCTGAGTGGTCTCAATGAACACAACGTCGTAGATACGTCCGATTTCACCGAGCATGAAGTTACCGGGGGCGGCGTACTTCGTGACTTCGATGAACTCTGGCCAGTCGCGAAGCGAGCGGCTCTGTGACGGGTGAACGAAGCACACGTAAGTGTCGCCCAAACGTGGGATGTTCTCTCCAGCGAGAACCTCGACAGCGTCCTTGATGGTTGCTGGTGAGAGGTAACCCGGTGAAGCAGCGGTACCTGCCGTGCCTGCATCGTATGGCGAGATAGCGCCACGAGTGGTTTCGGCAGTGCGACCGAATACAACGCTAGGAGGAACAGCCGAACCACCACCGAACGGCACTGCCGACTGGTACAAGGTGTTACGTGCCTGCGAGTCCATGGACTGAGCCATGTGACGACCGAGGAGACGTGACGCTGAAGCCATGACGTCATCAAACGATGCGTTGAGCAGCAACTCGGTAACAGCAACAGCCTTACCATGCTCCTTAACGGTGATCTGAATCTGCGATGCGGTCAGCGAAGTCGGTTCCAAGCGAACACCCTCGACCAATTCCGCATTGTTGGAATCAACGGCGAGGTTGTTATAACGCATGAAGTTGATGGTCAAACCGGGCTGAACACCAAGTTCGGTCTTCTTGACGGCGAACTGCTCAAAGCGAAGAACTGGCATCGCTTGGAACAAGATCTCCTTAGACCAAATCTGCTGAATAGCAGGGGAGAGACCAGCACCATCAGCCGTGTAGCCAGTGATGTCACTGGTTGACGGCGTAGTGCCTGAGTTGTAAGCAGCGGTGGTGGTAATCGCACCGCTTGCGGGTGAGGGAAGGGCCATGTTAATTATCCTCCGTAGGATTTATTTGGTTACTATGTTTTAGCGTCCTCTAAAAGAGGCTTGCGCCAAGAGCCGATCTCGGATTTGTGCGTACTGTTCCATCGACATATTGGCGATATCCGCCGATGTAAATGTTTGCTGCTCCGTTGCGTTTTCCAGTGGCCCAATCGGGGTTGACCCCGTTGCCGGGACTCCCCTCAGGTTTTGCCGCTGAGGCATCGCCTGTTGGATGTTCTCAACAATAGCAGATGTACGAGCAACAACTGCCGAAATTGCGCTTTCAATCTCTTCTTCTGAATTTCCTTTAACGAAATCCATAAGTTCTGGCATGATGTTCTCTTGGTTCTCTGCAATTAACCGAGACTTGTAGGATTCCAATTCTTGGAATCGACGCTCTTGTTCAAGAAGCGCTTTTTGTGCATCAGCCTCGCTTTGGAGTGCGGAAAACTTTTCTTCCCACTCCTGCTGGGCTGTGTTAATACGCTGCTGAAACTCGTCTTCTTTCTTCATTAAGAGTTCTTTGGCGCTCATCTCTTCCTCTTCGCGAAGACGACGCTCTTCTGCTTCCTTTGCAGAGAGTTCTTCAGCAATACGCTTTTGTTCGTCACGCTCCGTATTAAAGATTTCAACTTGATCTTGCAACTTGGAAATCTTGTCGTACAACTTGTCCTTTTCTTGACGACGAATAGCCTCTACCTCATCTTGCGAGAACATACGCGAGTTAGGCGTGCGGTCCTGCGAGACAGCGGCTGCTTCGTCAGCAAAGGCTTGCTGTGGAGCGGGGGCGGGGTTTTCGATAGTGACAGAGTCGTCACCAGTGTTAATGTCAGTCATTACTAATACCTCACTTGGTCTTGCTTATATGTCTTAAATAGATTCCAAATAATTAACCGTTGTCAGGCACACGTCGTTGAGCCAAGTTGGCTCCGTATGCCCGCTGCACCAATTGATTTACTACGTCGCCGGAGGGGCTAATCCCCGGCATTACTCCCGATTCCTCTTCTGCGGAACCGGCAGATGTTACGTCGGAGCCGCCTGCGCTCCGCGTTTCTCCAGAAGGCTGAGCGCCATCCGGTGAGACCATTCCTGTGATAGCCATAACAGATGCTGCTATCTGTGCGTTAATCAACTCCAAAGCACCTTGATCCATTGCGTCGTCTCGAAGTTCTTCTGAGATTTCAGCCATCTTGTCGTTGGGGAACTCTTCTCCCAGTGCCCTCAAAGCACCACGCTTAGACTCAAGACCCATAGCCATCTTGGCTTGCAATTCGTTCAACTTGATCAACTGGTCAACAGGTAGCGGGTCAGGCCAGTGAATGGCTGTTCTATAGGTAGCGGGGTCGCGAGGGTCCAATATCTGTAACTGATCTGGTTCGGGGTATGTTGCCTCTGCCGGATTCCACTGAAGCGTCTCTGGTTCGTGAACAGCCTGTGTACGAATGATTAGTTCGTTCAACTGAATCAAGCCCTTAGTAAAGTGCGTCCGCTTCATGTAGTAACGGTTCATCATGGGCTGGTACTGAATGGCGAGGGCAACCCCGGAAGTATTAGAAATGGGCTGCGTCTTGCCCAGCGCAGTCTCTGGTACACCGGTGATTTCGTGCATGGCTTGCTTAATTAGTGCCATGTACTCCATAGCGCCAGCCATCTCACCTTTAGACTCTAAGTTATAGACACGAGCATCCTTAGGAAGACCTGCCCACACCTTCTTTGCTCCACGCTCCAACTGAGAAGCCTTTGCTCCAGTGATGATGGTCACGGGGGCGCTGTGGTAGTTGATGATGTCCGAGATCTCAGTGACCTTTTCGTTCAACTCGCGGTTAAGAGGGATGATGTCCCAAATGTCAGACTGACCCCACGGTGAAGAAGAAATGCTCACATTAGGAATGTGTACAACAGGAACTTTACCGATTGGGTTGTCGTACTGATCGATAAGTTCGTCGTTAACGTACTGCTCGATAGTTTCGTCAGTAAGAATCTCGGTAAAAGTGTAAACCTGACGAGTACCTTCAGGGCTGGTGCCCCAGAAACGGTACTTCAGTTTGAAGCGCAAAATACGGTCTCTGTCATGCGGGTGGTACTCAGGAAAACAGTAGGCTGGATTCAGAGGAATTAACCGAGTCTTCCCTTCCTGCACAATACCTAGGGCGTCTTCGTACGGAGCCTCGTAGGCAACCTTGACAAAGCAGTCACCAGTAATACCGGCTAACTGACCCATCTCCCACAGTACTTTTTCTTTATGGTTATCTACTTCCCAAACTTTCTGCAACAAGTAAGGAATGATTGCGGCGTTTGCTTCAGATGTCTTGAACTGAACGCCTTTACCAAAACAAAAGTTAGTAATGTAGTCTGACATGGTTCGTACGTAGTTAAGGGCGGTGTTTTGCTCACCCATCTCCCTACGATGAGACCAATGGTGCCCTAAGTACCAAGCCCAAGATGCCGCATAGCGGTTAAGGCGAGGACCATGAATCTCAAATTCCTCGTCAGCAAGTTCAACTAGACCAAGCGGAGAAATAGCGACCGTTAGGTCGCTAGAACTAGCCCTGTAACTTGGTGACCAGAAATCAATAGGCACTACGTGCTCCTGTCAGATGTACGTACACAACAAAGAATAGCAGACTACTTTTTAATACGACTGCTCTTTGTGGCTTTCTTTGCAGCAGGGGTGTTAGGAACATGCTGCTTTCCCTTCTTGTCACCAGCACGCTTTTTGTCGCTGGTAGCCTTATATTCGGAGGCACTTAACTTTTCGCGAGCCTTCTTCGGCATGTAACGCTCACCAGTAGCGCCCTTGCCCTGTGTGGAGTTCTTACCAGACTTGGTACCCCACTCTTCTTTGGTCCAGTTATCTAGACTCTTTTGAGGTGCTTTCTTTGGCATCAGTCCTTGTACCCTCCACCGGCTTCTTTGTAGCGCTTAGCCAGCATCTGTGCCTTGCGGGCTGACCACTCTCCGGCGTCGCCGCCTTTACTGCCAGCCTTGATCTCGTTGAAGAGGCGTTTGCGTAGGGCAGGCTTGGTGTAGTTACCAGCCTCGTTTACCTTGGACTCGGTCTTCTTCTTTGCTGCCTTCTTGGCAGGCTTCTTGGCAGCCATTATTTCTTTCCTCGGTTACGTGCTCGGTTAGTGCTGGAATCTTCGGCAACGATCTTGCCGTCTTTGGTATGGGACATATCCTTACCACCCTTACCCATAACACCCCGTTTGCGACGCTCAGAGGCGAGTTCGCGGCGCTTTTCTTTCTGCTCAGGCTTATCGTTGACCTTCTTGTCAGTAGCAGCCTTTTTTGCTTTAGCCTCAGGATTGTTCCTGTAGTACTGAGCGCTTTTGCGGGGGCTGTCCGTTTTACGGGGAGCCATTACCACTTCACCTTGTCTGCCCAGTATGCGGCGCTCATCTTGCCCTTCTTGATGTTGGCACCATGGCGGGCCTTAAATGAAGCACGCTTCTTTTTCATCTTGTCAGACTCTCCAGACTTCGGCTTTCCTGCCGTCTTTGCTCCTTGCTCACCAAAGCGGATCAACTTGACCTGATCGCCTTCCTTGGCCAGCACTGCGTGCGACTTCGTTGAGTGACCGGGGGTCTTCTTGGGCTTGTTGTAGCCCTCAAAGGTAATACCTCCTCGGGTGTACTTTGACTTACTGTCTTTATTTTCAGCCATGCCTACTCCTAAACACTCGTGCTCTTAACCCGGTTCTCTGCTTTACTTGTACGACTATAGCCGCCGCACTTCTTACAATGTACTACTTGATACGAAGCAGTACGAGTATGAGCGAAACCACGCTTGACTACGTCATCATGCCCACACCTTGGACACGCTTCGGGGTTACCCCCATAGAGACCGCGATGAGGATGAGCCTTAATCCAAGGCAACAAACGTTCATACACCTGCTCTGTCAAAACAACATCTTGCATGTTGTACTTCTTCATGATTCGCCAAGCCTTTGCGTCACCTTTCATACAGGCTAACCACAAGTCAAAACCGTCGTGTTGAAGTTTGGAACCGATGCCCAATTCGGTGGCGATGTGCTGAAGTTTGTTGCTAGTAAATTTAAACCTCTGCTTAACCACGTTGAGGAGATCGATGTCTACATAAGGAGAAGGAGGGGGGTAACCCTCCAGAACAAACTCCCTATTCAGATGCTTCATGTCGAATGCTTTGCTGTTGTAACCAACTACCGCATCTGCTTCGTCCAATAACTCCCAAGCACGCCTCACCATCTCTGAGTGACCGTCGTGGTAGTCGCTAGCAAAGTAAACCTTTTTTTCACCGTGCCATTTAGCGGCCCAAGAAATAACAGAGCCAGTCTCCTCAATTTGGTTGAGGCCAACATTCTGATCCCAGAGACCCCAAACATAAGCAAGGTTGGGGCGGGTCTCTATGTCGATGGTTAGAATCTTTATTCCCAAGCGAGTCCTCCTTGGGTAGGTACACCTATACCATACTAGATGTTATAGGTGTCTTAGGTCAATAGTCCTCTACCATAGCCAGTAATGGTACTATGGCCTGTGGATATACAAGAGAGGTAAGTGTGGATAACTTCGACGACGCAAAAATCACCATGACAGGTCGCGGTTGCCGAGCGGTTGTGGAAAACATTGAAGCATTCTTTTCAGCAGACCCATCTGACCCCAATGGGGCTAGAGAGTCAACGGAACGCCTAGCGGCTGTAATGCTCATGTTTGACGACATCCTCCTAGGTTGCGGTGTACTCAGAGAGACCGGACCGGGGTGGGACGAAGAGCGAGAAGAAAACCCCTACTACCGTCAAGTCATCATCGGCTAGAACGACGGCAGTTGTCGTAGCCCTCAACAAAGCAACGCCGACGCTGGCTTGGGTATCCCGAAACTAGAGCGTAAGGAGCGACCGGCAAGGGTAAAGCACCTGTCTCAGTCAAACCATCGTCACTAGTCCCCAAGCCAGCGTCGGCGTCAGCAACGGGGGAGGAAGAGGAGGTGCCTCCTCCCGGTGCGGTGGAACCGGCAGCGGTAGAACCGCCGCCTGAATTCATCAGCCGTCGACACGAACCGCGTTAGGACGGTTCATGTGTGCGCCAGAGTTGTAAGCGGTCTCGAAGCGAGGCATACCGTCACCAGCAACCGAACCCTGAACAAAGTCAGAAAGAACGTCTGGCGACTCGATCCAAGCGGCGGAACCAACGTGAGCACGTTCTTGCATAGTCTGCTCTGCAGGCTTGTAGAACATATCACGGTTGTTGTGGTTCTGGCGGCTAGGAGCCGAAGCGGTGTCCATGTAAGCGCCTTCAGCAAAGTCGTAAGTAACCTCAGTCTCAGTAGCGACTCCTTCTTGGAATCGAAGTGGACCACGGTTACCGGGAATGCTCGGAGCCATGGTACGTTCGAAAACGTTACGCATTGCTTCCGGGTACGGGTTCTGCGGGGCGATTGTCGGATTCATGTCCATAAGGATGTGACCTCCATGTAGGGTTGTACGAGTCAATAGTAGCACCCCATAGAAATGTGTCGCTTGTTTTTAGCCGTTATTCAAAGAACGGGTTTTCGTATACGTTCACGGTAGGCATTACGTCCTGTACCGTCATAGCACAAGCAATAGCGAGAGAGTCTGGATAGTCGTCAAACGCCCCACGCTCGTCAGGTGCAGCAGCGAGCATGTATGGCCCACGATTGACTTTTTCAAGGTCAGACATCTGCTGATTGAACTTCTTCCACCTTTTAGTGCGGCGAGCCTTACTATGACCGGGAATGATCAACTGCTCACGCTGTATCAACTGGGTTAAGTGGGTCCATCTATCATTTTGAGTTTTAGCGTCAGAAGAAACAGGTATGACCTCAATCTGAGGCATAAGAATCTGTAGGCGCTCAGCGACGGCACCACCAACGCCTTGCGCGTCTACTCCTACTCTTAGGACATCGTAGTTACGTAGGAAGTCGATAATTTCAAAGTACTGAGACTCCCACTCGACGTTGTTGATCTCGTGCCAATTCAACACACGGTGCTCGTAGAAACCAAAGGGGTCAGGGTGGTCCCAGTCAACCCAGACAGGGGTAATCACAGTGCTGTCATTTGTACGGGCCACGTCAATACCAACGACGATGGGGGTCTTCCACCACTCTTGGACTAGGGGCATACTTGGGTCGTACAAGCGGTCCAACCTGTCCTCTGCTACGAACATTCCCTTTTCGAGCATCCAACGATTGCAGTACGACATCTGAAACTCGTCAGAGTCCTCACCAATACGCAACTTCTCTTTAGCAATGAAGTCGTTGTAGTTTTTGTTGTACTTAGCAGCCGTGCGCCAGTCGTACTCGTGATGATGGATCTTGTGAGTGCGACTGTTGATGTCCCGACGCTTGTTGTACTGAATGGCGTTGTAGAAGTAAGACTTGTATCGCTGAGCAGTACCGCCTAGGACAATACTTCCGTTGTTCCATGCGAGCATGGGCTTAATCGACTTAGCGATCATTGTCTCGTCGGCTTCCTGCGCCTCGTCAATGAAGGCGAAGTGGTACGTCTTCGATTCGATCTTGGCCTTTGGGTTACAGGTCTGCATACGGCAGTGTGAGCCAGACTTCTTCAAGGTGATGATCTTGCCCTTACCTCTAGACCCACCAGCAGTTGCTTTGTCGTCAATCTCTGGGTCTAGCAAAAACTCTAGAGCGTGCTCACTCGTCAACTTACTAACTACTCTACCGAACACGGTATCGGCCTGATCCTCGGTGGGAGCGAACACCCCAACCCAAAAACCTTTTTCAAATTTCTTCAACCACGTTGGGTACACGTTTGAGAGACGAGGAAGAATGACCATAAGACCAGCAATGATGTTCGAGATAACTTCCGACTTACCGGACTGACGCGTGGCAATGAGTGTCTTCTCCTCACCATCTCCCAGAACAATAGACTCAACGATGCTTTGCGCAATCGGAATCTGATAGGGGAAGAACTCAGTATCACAGAACGTCTGAATAAATACCAGTAACTTGTTTACTAGATCTTCAACAAACTCAGCAGTTGTCTCATCGAGTTCTACTTCATATTCTTCTTGGTAATCTGAATACTCAACTTCTTCAGTGTCAGAAATGCTCATTATTACCTGCCCGACTCTCTAGTACAGACCACATTGCAATTATAGCGTCAAGACACAGATTGACATCTTCTGGTTGGCCTTTATGGTATCTCCATTGATCAACTGCTTGATGCAAAGCAACTACTGATGAGTCTAGGTACTCTCTCAACTGCTGTGTGTCGACTGACTCTGCCCTTTTTAAGTAAGAAGGGTCAATGTGACGCTGTGCTGTCGACGTCGTCTTTGTCTTTTTTCGCATTGTTCCATTCTCTCAGTTCTTTTGGCGAGTCTTCTAAGTACCTTCCACCTAACTGATCCAGCAGGCTGTTACCCCGGCGTAGCAACACCCCTACTTGAAACAGGTACTTACCGACGCGGACTTGTACACCGGTGCCCTGCCACCAAGGGGGACCAGTCTGATACATGTTGCCACGAGAAACTATAGGAGTGTGCGGTGGGTAATCATCTCTAATAATCCAGTACAGCCTAAAAGTCTTAATGTACTGCAACTTATTGAGTGTGTCTCGAAACAAGAAGTAAGCACCAACACAAGTAGCAAGAGCGGCTGCTATCCAGATCATGCGCTGGGCATCGCTCCGTACACAAACTCTGCGTATTCTTCACCCGGATAAATCTTGTTGTGAGCGAAGTTGTTCAGAGTACTGTTGACGAACCGCCCCTTTGAAGGAGAAGACACAAAGGTTTGATAAATGGTTACCGGAACGTCGTGGTAAATCCAAGGAGTCTTTCCGTTAGTCCACGTCATCAACAACTTGCTACCGCCATAGTGGTAGCGGGTTGCGGCACACCGGCTAGAACTGGGAAAGGTGACTACTTGGCTTGCCCCAGCATCCCCAAAACCGCCCGCTCCTCTACCGACAACGTCTAGGTCAAACGACCCCTGACCTGTGCCGGGGTCTCCAAACTGCCTACGTAAACGCCGTCCAGATGTACCCTGTTGAGGGTTCTGATAATCAAACTCGTCGCTCATTGTCCTTGTCCAAGTGCCATTCTATGTGGTGATCCAGTCTGGTGTCAATCTTATCTACTTTGCCGTCAATCCTGTGAAGTAACTCGGCGTTCTTAGCGTGGTCCCTGTTGTTTTCCCGTCTTGTCTTCTCGATCAAAGCGACGATGATGCCACCGGGGGCGCTGAGAAGAGCAAGAACCTCGTACCAAGTCATGCGACTACCTCTAGAGCAGACGTTACTCCATCGGAATCCATCGGAGTTATATTGTCGTAAGTGCTGACCACAAGATTACCAAACGCAGCAACAGTCTGCACTAACGGGGTCGACGTCAACAGGGCCGAACTGCTCACTGTTACGACGAGGTCCCAAGTGTAGGTGCCGTTCGTCAACCATTCAGTGTTTGCCGCCGTCATCTCTAAAAGAACTGCACCTTCGGAAGTGATCTCCGTAGGGAGAACATATTTAGTACCGTCAATCAGTACCGATGCGGCGCACTGAGTGACAGGCCGTTTGCGGTGAGTGCGCTCGTCTTTGATGACAATGAGGCGTTCCCACTTTTCACCGCGACTTACTTTGTAGTCAATGTTTTTAGCCACGAGGTGAGCACTCCCCTCCATCACAGCAACTGTCTCGCTGGCCGCATTCGGTACATTTGTAATGGGCGTGTTCGGGGCGCATCTCGCCACCACACCATTCGCACTGTTCCATGGCGACCTCGCTAGTTACTCACCGGTAATGAGGTAAATGCTAGCACAGAGATTTCTGGCGATACCCCTTGACAAGGCCGCATTACAGATTGCTAAAATGGAAACCATAGGTTGACCCCGAGAAAAGTACCTATGGGTGCTTGTCCCTTCCCCGGCTTCGCCGGGGCCGCGCCGCAGGCGCGGAAAGGGCCAACAAGGAGGCAATAGGTCTATGGTAGAGCACGTTAACGTAGGTGTATACACCTTGAAAGAAGGGGACACTCCCAGATCAGTTGCTGAGGATGTGTACTCTGACGGTAACCTGTACACGGTGCTGACCAAGAACAACCTTGAATCTAATTGGGAGCCTTCAGAAAAGATTAAAGTTCCCAATAAAAAAGGTCGCCGCACTGTTGTGCAAGATAGGGAGTCTATTAAAACTCTCTTACAGAGGATGTATCCCCACGATCCCCCCCATATCTACTACAAAAAGTTTTACACGTGGAATGGTGGTGTGCAGGTTGAGGATCTAGTGGGGTCTCAGGTATACGTACCTGAACGCTAATTATCTTCAGATACTGAGATTACTTCCAGAGTGGTCACCTCTGTGACCATTGCACACGGTACGTGTAAAACAGTGTCGACAAAACCGTAAGCGTAACTTTGGCAAATAGATACGTGACCCGGCTTAGTTTCAACTGGTAGTAAAATGCCTACAGATTGTACTGTGTAGGGTTCTACGCTAACGTCTAACTCAGACAACCACCCGCTGGTGGTCTCAGCGTGGGCGTCTTCCCAAGTAACCATTACTATTTGTCGGGTTTCTGCATCTGAGGTCATGCCTCATTTTAAACCTACATGTGTAGTGGGTTATTGCTCTTTAGCGTTCCTACGTCGCCTTCTGGCAATAGTGCCCATTCCACCCCAGAACCCAAAACGCTCTCTGTCCCCGTAATCAGCGCACTGCTGTTTAACGGGGCACTCCGAGCAGGTGGCTTTAATTAGCCTCACAGCAGCAGAATCTCCACGCTCAGGAAAGAAGATGTCGGGGTCCATTCCTTTGCAGGCAGCGTCTTTCATCCAAGAGCGCTCACGGTAATCAGCCAAAAAAGAATCGATAGTCAACAAGTCATCAGACATTGTTGCATTTTAGAACAAAACGCAAGGCGGAGTCAACGCTCGCCGCGACCTCCAAGAGGGTATTTGTTCTCAAGCATTCCGGTAAAATCATCCGGTTCTTGATAGGTGTAGTCGGGGTCGACTTGACGACCTTTAGCCATAACTACCCCTACTTGGTCCACGCGAAGACCCGTAGATGTCCGGTTGCCCCCGGTGCGGGCAACTGGCTTACGGCCTCCGTACACGTCTTTGTAAGATCCGCGGTGCTTTTGCATATCGACTCCTTCGGGTTGTACCTAGATGGTAGCAAAATATCTTTATTAAAACATAGTATCATGGGGGTAAGACCGGCTTTGTTTTGACACTTTATGGCTACAAGTTTCCATAAAAGGCAAAGTATGACCCCTATATGGTTTGGCGTTACATACCCTCGTCTCGCGAACCAAATAGCGGCATACTAAGGCCCTTGCGAATAATGATGTCATTCAACTGGTCTTTGATGTACTGAGGCATCGGAACAGCCGGTTTCTCTGGTGGTCCTCCCGGAGCAGGGTTGGGGTCCTTAATGTCCCCGTGCATCTGCTCCAGTTCCCACCGATTCTGCATTTGCTTTCTAGTCGGCATCTTGCTCCTCCTTGGGCAGCACGACAACAACCCACGAGCGGGTTCCGTCTGGATTCTCTCGCCAGTATCCTCGTGTTTTCATCACGCCCCCATAAACTTTGATTTATCAAAATTAGAAGACACATCATCTAGTGCCTCAGTCACCCTGAAACCACTAGATGATGTGCGTTGGGTAGGGTGTATGTCTGGGGTCTCGGTTTCCCCGATGGGTTCGACCTTATATACCCTTCCAAATAGTCTCCCTTGATCAGCCTTCTTGTAGCCGATAGCAGCCTGCTTCTCTGCAACTGAGCGATCGGTTGTAGCGTAGGCCACACCACCACGGGGTTCGATAACGTCCCCGACCTTCAGGTCAATAGCACCACTACCGTGATACAGGGAAAACTGTGGTCCTAGAGCCATTTAAACCACTGATCCTTCGGCGTCCATCTTGCCCTTCTTGATCACGCTGTAGTTAAGGTCTCCGGCGGGGCCGTATTTGCTAGAAGTGCCCTCTTTCGGGTACTTGTTCCAGTTTTCCCCCGGAAGAGTGCCTTGTATGCCCTCTACTTCATCGGTGTCGAACCCGCGACGAGAAATGTAGTCCATCGTGGGAATCCACTGAGCACCTGTTACTTTCAATGAACTAGCGGTAAACGCGCCCAGTTTCCCCATAGAGTCATCGTTAACGTCTAGGTCTTTAAACCCTTCGGGCCTAACCTCTAACGCAACTGCACGACCCGGCGTGGGGTAGGTTGATGCCCCCGTCTTTAAGTCGTAGGTAGGCCACCTACTTGAGTCTTGTGCGTAGCCAGCCCACTTCCAAGCGTCTTCTTCTGGCTTGCCAGACATGGTTTCGTCCCCCCACTGAGGGGCGGTGTAGTACGTACGGTCAGAGTCAGATATATCAAACTGCTTAGTAGCACCTGCTTCTGCAAATCTAGGGTCTGAGGCTGCGTAAATACGTTCAGGAATCTGGCCTGACTTCGTAATTGTACCGTGAGTTCCATAATTGGTGTCAAAACGATCTTGGGCTAACTCTACTGCCTCTGCTTTTTCAGGATCATTGTGCTGTATAAACTGTGGTCCTAAATTCATCAGTTATCCCAATCCACGTCATCAACGTCGTATACGTCGTACTCGTCCTCTGACCCAAGCAATGATAGTTGGGTTCCTTGTTTACGGGTCGCCATAAACTGCTCAGAAAGATTTTTAGCGATACTAGTCATTTTGTTTGCTCTGATGGCCTGACGAACTGAGGGGTTTGATCCAGCGTTATGCACAGCCTCACTCATATTTGCGCCTTGCGTCAACTGTCCACTGGTGTAAGCGTGCGCCTTACTGGCGACAAACATTGCTTTTTTCTCGTCAGTATCAAAATGCTTTGGGGAGTAAGCCAGTATTCCTAGGTGATCCAGTTCAGTAGCAGGTGGGCCTTGGATAGCAGTCGGGTCTTCGGCAGAAAAGCGCATGGCAATACCGTCGGCGTAACCTTCCGCGGATGGGCTGATAGGAATTGTTTTACTGAGCATGTTTACACTGCGGTCTCCCGGTATACCGGCATTCCCGGTTCCTCTAGCCATGCGGTCAGCGACATGGGCTGTTTCGTGGATAACTATTGCGTCCCTCTTTAAGTGAGGAGAGTAGCGGTTATATCCTCTGACTACTTTCTCACCGTTATGTACAGAACGGTAACCGCTAGAGTAGGCAGGCCGAGCGTTGTTAGGGTTAAACGCTTTACCATCGTCTACTACCGATACGTGGGCTAGATCCTCAAAAGACGAGGTAGGAAGACCAGACCGTTGGAACGCGCCCCTAATTCTTCTAGACGCTACTCTACCCGTAAAGTTAGGAGAAACGTCTACGACTTCAAAGTTTCTATAGGTTTCATCTTCCCTATGAAGACGTACTGCTTCTGCATACTTACTTCTGTGCTGTGGTTCCTTTGTCCCGTCCTCGTCATTCCAAGGAATAGTTAGTTGGTTGGGGTCTTTTTGTTGCACCCAATGTACTGGCGTCGCTTCTAAAGAACGAGCAGCCGCGAATCGGGACTGCTCTTGAGTACGAGAAAGGGGTTGCCTACGGGTGATCTTTTTAGAAAGTTCAGACTGCTTACGTTTGTAAGGAGCAGCCCTAACCTTTTTTTCAATCTTTTGTATAAATTGGTTTCCTAACGCCATTATTCCTCCCACCTAGTCCAATAAGGTTCAGGTTGGGTAGGGTCGTAATCGTCATGCGTAGATGTGCCCGACGCCTCACCAAATTGTAGTTTGTTGACCACTTCCAGTTTTGGTGCCATCCATGAGGATCCTTCTGTAGGGTCGCGTTGCACTTCCCCAAGAGCACGAACGCGGTATATGTTACGTCCATAATTCCCAATCCCCGGTGAAGTACTGAAAAAGGTCCAATCTCCGTGGCCTAGATCGTTGTACATCTTGCTTGTCTTTTTTTGACCTAGTTCGTTAGCCGGAAGTACGTGGTCTCCGGGTTTAAACTCCACACCAGTGCTGTGGTAGCCCTGAATAGGGTAAGACTTCTCGTAGCGGGGACCTTGTAGAGGTTGTGGAGGCGGTATAGGACGTTGGTCTTTAAAAACGATTCTTTTACGCCCGCCCACTTTTTTACTGGACCGACTTTCTACAGAGAAGTCCCCACGATTAATGGCCACGAACATACTGCTAAGGTTTTCCATCATCAGTCTTTGCTGCCTTTGGCCCCGAAATAGCCACCGATAATGCCGATTACACCGCCCAAAGCGGTCTGGACTAGAGTCATAACGTCAGATGACACGTCAACAGGCTCGCCCGTCTCAAATGTC
>Ga0222719_10002970_pt1 | contig 15209 bp, 22 predicted proteins | sample C33_34DmetaG_FD_165039 | JGI IMG/M metagenome (GOLD analysis project Ga0222719, IMG submission 165039) | Estuarine water microbial communities from San Francisco Bay, California, United States - C33_34D | ecosystem: Environmental > Aquatic > Marine > Unclassified | place: USA: California...
GTGCGCTCCTAAATGGGAGGTTCTCTGGAGAGGACCCGCTTATTTTTAGCGACTCACGCATGTTCCAACGCCATTTCGCATCGTTTTGCGTCGATTATCTCTGACGATGCCGCAACAGCTAACGCCTGCCATGCGTGAGACTTGAGGCCGAGTCGCTTTGCATTCGCCCTTGTTTCTTCTTCCGACCATCCCATTGCCTCAATCATCTTGCGACGAATTACCGCGTCGTTCGACTTCTCCCCCGGTGCGATCTGCTTCTTCACTTCGTGCCGCTTGATAAGCCTGTAGCGAATGCCATGTGACTCGCACAGCTGCACCATGCGCCCGATCCATACCACAGTGTCGAACGTCGTCTGTCCTACTCTCGCGCCATAGCTCGACACCATCTCGATGGCGACAGATGCGCCATGCTCGAGGTGGTAACGCGTTATGTTCTTCAACATCTGCCTGTTGTCGATCACTCCCGCCTGAGCCGGTCCTGCATCTCTCCAATCCGCTCCAATCATAGCGTATCCTGATTCTGTTGTCCCCGGGTCGATTCCTAAGATCATTACAAACAATGCGCCAATCCCTGACTGTTTGCAAAAAGACTGCTTCGACGACTCAATTCTTGCCGTCTCTTATTGTCACATTTCTCGTGTCACATTTGTCACGTGTCACATTGCGAAAACAAAAACTCTGAAAAATCAAATTGTAATTGATGCCCTGCATTATGGTAAATAATCTTTATTATAATAATAATATAATAATAATGATATAGTACTATGTCTGGGACTTTGTGACTATAAGCACGTGACAAATGTGACAATGTGACAATAAGGATTCTGTCACGTCAGCAAATGGGACACTAAGCAGTCGATTTCGCATCATTTGAGCCGATCCAAAACAGCCTTTCCGATGCCCGGATTGCGTCCTCCTCTTTCACTTTTCGCATTTCGATCTCCGGCATCTTTGCAAGTTTAAGGTCAAACGCGCCCCGGGATAGATGCGCCGATCTCAATGCGCTCCGCAAAAGCAAACCCTTGTCGCCTGCCTCTTTCACCATCTGCACCCATTTATCTTGCTTGCTCATTTGCTCTTTTGTTTTTTCCAGCAATAGCGGAAAAAGAAGTTCTCGCTGCCTATCCGCGAACCACTTAACAAATCCACAGGCCCGGACAGCGTCCTCTTGCATCAAAGGCTTAGAGAAGGGGTTATCGTAATTCTCTGCCATATGCAGCACTATCGCGAGCCTGTAGGCGTTTTCCGCGTATCTGTTGTGAAACGACGCCAGCGACTCGATTGGCTCCTCCCGGCTCGCCTTCGCGCATAGATTGTAGTAGCTTTTCATCGCATCCGTGAAGCTCGAGGTTTGCGGAATCTTGCCGAGCTGCTCAGGCACAGGCTTTGCTCTGTAAGCGGAAAATAGGTGTTCGATTATTTCAGCCCACAGATTATGAGCTTTTGCATCGAAATCAATGCCCTCCGGCCAATCCTGGACTTCCGCCTCTGAATCGTGCATAAGGAATCGAGCCAGAAACCCTCCCTCAATCTTGTTTGAATCCTCAAGGATCGAAAGGAAAGCATGGGGCTGAGTCATCCACGATATGCCTAGCGTGGCCCCAATCAAACTGTGAGACTCGCTCTTTCGGTCGTAGCTGACCGCATCGCCCGAATACAGATCGCACCAGGTCCCGTCGTCATTCGTCCCTCTTTGGCTCGAATACCGGCCAGACATATTCTGGAACTGCTGCGACGCCTCTGCGCTCATCGAGAGAACAGTAGGATGCGAATTTCGCCCCAAATAACCTAGCATCGTTTCCGTCGTCGTATCGCTTACAACCACCTTTTCTGGCGTGAGCAGTTTTTCCAACTTAGACTTCTCCTCATAAAGTGACTCTGGATTACCGCCCTCGTCGAGCAGGTCTTTGATCTCATTCTCCAACTCATCTAGCCGCTTTTGAGCGACTGGAGCGTGAACATTCTTCCGCTTCTCCTCTGCCTCTGCCGCCGCCTCGATCAGAGGTTTCATCACAGTCCTTTGCGTCCGGCCCTTCCCGGTCCCTGACTTGGCTAACGTGAGAATATACAGATTGCAATGCGAAACCATGCCTGGAAGGGAATCGACCACAACGGAGTTTCCTACGGCAGTTGAGATAGCAGAAAAGCAGCAAGCCGCGACCATCGACTCAGGAACGCCGTTTAATTCAGCGACGTTTTTAACGAATCCCTGGATATTAGAAGGGAGGTAAATCGTCGGAAAAGGAATAAGTTCCTGCTCCAATTCCATTACTGCCTTCGCCTCTTGAGATGAAGATTCTGACTCATCCACCATCGAAACTGGTGTTGCCTTGGCTTCGCGACTGGACCCGTAGCCCGTGGCAGACAGCTCCTTCGCTGCCGCGCTAAAATCGCCGCCGTAATTTAGGACCGCGTAAAGTGCGCCTGCCGTATATGCCTTTTCCGAATTAAAATCTACCGTCGAGCTGTGACTGTAGAAGCTCCATACGTCCATCTTCGCATCGGGCGGATTGATAACGCCCGAAGTGCCGCTATCCTTCCCCGGTCGAGTCCATTTCAGCCGGTCGTGACTGCAAGGCGTCCACCCGTGTGACAAAAGAAGGCTCTCAAACGTCTCCTGCGTGGCTTGATTGCTAAAGTCGTCGAGAGGTGTCTCGCCCGTTGCCGATTGATCAGCTGGTGGCGACAAGTCTGTAATCCGATTAATTTTCGGCACAGGTTTGGCCTGCACCGTCAAAGGCGTAGCTGTTTCCTTGTAGATCGCGCCCGGATCCCATGACAGAAAACAGGCTCGATCTGCGCCTTTGCATTTTACGTCGATTTCGACTGCGAATGTATCGTCTACATACTTCTGAACCGTGTAGAATATATCAGCAGCGTCAGCGTGAGCATCGGAAATCGCAAAAATCGCCTTTACGCCCTCGCCAGACGGCGAAAGAAACGCGAGGTGGCAATGCTCGTCATTCCCCATATCAGTCCGAAGCCTTTCGGCTCGTTCAATGCTCAGTCCGTCGACATCCACGCAGATAAACGGCCTCGGAGTATGCGGAGCCGTTTTTGTGCGATGCGGCGTTGAGAAAAGCGATTGCGGAGTTATTGCGGGGAGTCGTTTTTTCAATTCTCCGCGTTTGCCTTTGTCCTCCTCCCTCCTGATTTCCTCGATTAGCTTGTAATGTTTTCCTTTCGTCACATCCTCCCAGACTTGGCGAAGTGTAGTCTGGTCCGGCAAGTCGTCGGTAGAAAATACTGTTCTAAATTGGCTAAATGTAATCATTCTATTTTTGTTCATAAAAATTCCCCATAGCGAACACCTGCCGCTAATGGGGAATTATTTTTGTTTATCTTTCGAGTTTGTAGCGAGTCCGAATGTGAAACAGCGGGACTGGCGGCATCTTGCGCCATTCGATGTCTGATCCCCACCTGGATAGATGCCCCTCTTGAATCTTCGAATTGCTCCTATCCCGGCGAGCGATTGCAAAAGCAACGGCGGAATCGGCGTCTACCGCTCCAATTCCGAGGACTTGTTGCAGCATTTCAGAGGCTAGTTTTTCCGGTTTCATTCTGCGCCCTCCATTTTTCGCCAAGAATCCCACAACTTCCCGGCTCGCTCAAGCGAAGCGAGGTCGCCGCGCTCAATGTTGTCGGTAAGATCACGGAAAAGCTCCGATTCGTTGTAGATTTCAGTCTCCCGCAAAAATGCAGCGATTCTGTGCGCGTCAATCTCGGCAATTTCAAGGCAGACATTCCTGCCAATCGCCGCATAAGCGAGTTTGTATCCTAATTTCATTTGTATTTTTCTCTCTGTTGTTTTTCTTCATCGTCAAAAAGGAAAAGCATGGCATCTGCCTCTGTTTCAATTCCTACTCTGTAAATGTCCTCCATCACCTGCTCGAGTCCCGCCAAGTATTCATTCGGAATATTGCTGCGCGTAATTTCCCGATAAAGAAGAATGCGAGCAAGCCTCAATCCTTCGTCTTGAATGTCTTGAATCCCGTTTTTTTGTGATTCTGTCATATTGCCCTCCTTACGCCAAGAATCTTAGACTTGTAAAACGAAAGATCGGTAAGCTGAACCGGCTTTGATCTAGTTGGGCGGTGGATACACTTGCCATTCCCAAGGTAAATCAGAACGTGACCGCTTTTCCCGCCCTTGCTTCCGCGCCAGGTCACAATGACATCTCCCGGTTTCATGGCCGATTTGCTGACGACCCTCCCCCATTCTAGCCAATTCCGCGCCATCGAGGAATACAGCGGCCTGCCTCCACCGGCAGAAAAAACGACTTGGCTAACCCAGTTAGCGCATTGGCAAGATTGCCCTTTTCGGTAATACTTGCCGTTCCACAGTTTCGCGGTTTTGACAATCCGGCTAGGCAATACGCCGGATTGCAGAATTGGACGAAATGCCCTTTTTTCTTGAGAGTTGCCTGTGACGACGGCAAACAGCATTGATACAATGATTATTCTTTTCATATTTTCAGTTTTTAGGTTTCAACGGCTTTTAGCCGCAGGAGACTATACCGCTTTTTTCAAAACGTCCAATTTTTTCTATTTGAAAAAAATAGTAGACAAGAACCAATTGCAGTTTTAGTCTCCGATTATGGACAAGAAAAAATGTAAAAACTGCGACGGAGTTTTTGAAGCGTCATCGGTTGTTTTTGAGATATGCGAAACTGATTTCGTTTTCACGCAATCGCATTGCGATGATTGCATCGAGTCGATGGAAGCAAAGAGCCACAAATGCTCGCGCATCAACCTGGAAGATTTGCTGGAGGTTTTGAATGAAAGTCTCTGACGCATTTGCCGGTTTCTTGGAAGCGGAGGACATTCCAGACGGCAAAGAAATTGAGGTCGAGATCGAAGGTGTTCGTATGGGAACGCGGAAAGACCTCGGCAGAGACGGTCGCCCGATTGAAAACCCGCTGATAAAGATTGTCGGAGTGAAAAAGGAAATGGTCTTAAACAAAACCAACGCTAGGACCATCCGCCGACATCACGGCAATGAGATGGATGAGTGGTCTGGTAAAAAGATCACGCTGTTTCGCTCAACTTGCGATGCGTTCGGCAAAAAAAACGTCCCTTGTATCCGAGTAAAAGGAAAAACGCTATGAAAATAATCGTAAACAAATCAGAACTGGCAGCCGCTTTGAAACGAGCCGGTAAAACTTGCAGCTCGCACGGGAATATTCCCGTGCTGTCAAACGTCAAAATTTCTGCGGTAGACGAAGGCGATAGCCTGTCTATTGAGTCCACCAATCTGGACCAATACACGTCTATAACGCTTGCGGCTGATGTCGTCGAGAAAGGCGAAGTTTTAGCTCCGTTTCGCAGATTCAATTCCATTATTGCAAACTTGGAAGGCGAGACTGTAGAACTTGAATCTGATGACTCAAAAACACAAATCAGAGCCGGTCGATTCAAGGCGTCTGTCGAAGGAGTTGACGTTGCGGATTGGCCGCAGAGCAAGGCGGAGGTTAATCAATGCTATGACATTGACGGTAATCAGCTATCAAACGCGATACAGAGCGTGATCGGCTGCGTGTCTGTCGATGAATCACGGTATATTCTCAACGGTGTATTTGTCCAGTGCATTGACTCAGTAGTTAGCGTCGTAGCTACAGATGGACGACAACTCGCCGCGCATTCGTTTGAGGCAGATTGGCGAGACTTCGATGTGGTGATTCCTACACTGGCTGCTGACGCCATCATTGATTCGTGTAAAGGCGCGGATACTGTGGAAATTTGCTTTGGAGATGATGCTGTCGGAGTAGCGACGAATTGCACAAAGATTTGGTCAAAAACAATCGCAGGCAAATTTCCAAATTGGCGACAGGTCATGCCGGATGAATCTGCGATGAGAACTTTTCCCGCCCCGCACAAAAAACTCCTCGGTATTCTTCGTCGAGTCGGACTGATTGCCGATCCCCGGATCGGATGCGTTCGGCTGGATGGAGATGCCGATGGAATTACGGTATCTGCTTCGAATTCGGGAGAGTCAGCGTTAGAAAAACTCGATTGCGAGTCGCCCGAGTTTGGCGTTTCAGTAAATCACGATTTCCTAGCCAAGATGCTTGCGACCATCAACGGCGAATCGGTCGATATTAAAGTTGGCGAGGACGAATCGCCTGTGTTGATTGAATCAGATGGCCTTAAATATATCATCATGCCGATGCGTAAATAATTATGAGAGCAAACCCACTGCCTCCGATAGACAGCGTTCTTGAAGTTTTAAAATACGATCCCGATACGGGAATATTCACTTGGAGAACAAATGAGAAGGTTTACAAAAGAGTGCGTGGAAAAGTGGCAGGCACATTAGATATAAGCGGCCATCGCCAAATACGTATTAACGGCATTAGATATTTCGCTCACAGACTAGCTTGGCTGATTTGCGAGGGTGAAGATCCAGGAAGCCTAGAAATTGACCACATTAACGGCCTCAGGGACGACAACCGTCGCGAAAATCTGCGCGTTGTTACGCGTTCAGAGAATCAACACAACAGGAGGAGCGCAAGGGGCTACTCTTTTCACAAGCGACACAAAAAATGGATTGCTCGAATCAAGCTGAACGGTAAGAATCGACATATCGGATACTATTCAACCAAGGAAGAAGCAAGAGCGGCCTACCTCGAGGCGAAAGCAAAATTTCATCCGACAAGCCCAATCACAAAATAAAACAATTATGACACCAAACGAATACCATAAAAATCTAGTCTGCAATCGCGAGGATATTTTCGCAGACGACAGTTACCTTTCCAAATCTGTATTGTGGGAGCTGAAATCATCGAGTCTTTACCGGTGGAGATTTGCCCCAAAGGTTTTTACCGGATCCGCTGCCGCGAGTTGGGGCAGTATGGTCGATGCAGAATTGACCGAGCCGGGTGGATGCGAATCAATCGTTGCCGTTTGTCCGTTTGACTCGTTCCGGTCGAAAGACGCCCGGGAATGGCGAGATGAGCAGGCTGATGCAGGATTGGTCGTCGTAAAGCAGTCGGAGGTGGATCAGGCAAAAATCGCAGCGAACAAAATCCGATTGGATCGAAACGCGGCAGATTTGCTCGATCAATCAGAGGGCCAAGTGATTCTGACCTCGAGAATCAAAGACGTGAACGTGAAGTGCATGATTGATCTGGTCCCAGAGGATCGCGACTACCTTGTTGACATTAAAACGACGGGCGACTTTTCCCCGTCAGGAATCAGCAAAAAGATCGCGCAATTCGGCTACCACGCTCAAGCTGCATGGTATCTCAAAATCTGGAACAATGAGAATCCAGACGACCAGCGCAGCCGTTTCCGGTTCATCTGGCAGTCGAGCGAATCGCCCTACGAAGTCGCTGTCACAGAGCTGCCAGCGATGGACATCGCAGCAGGCGAGGATTGGTGCGCTCACCAACTGGACCGATTGACCTACGCCGCGAAAACCGAATCATGGGGCAACATCTTCAACGACAAGGTAGCCGTGATCGGTAGACCTGGATGGGCCGATGCACAGGATGAGGCAGAGATGGAAGGTTTCACAAATGCACCCGAATAGAAATCTTTCGATTTTTCATCGAAAAAGCTCTAAAAAGGAGCCTGATTTTCTTCGGCTGAGTCTACGCAGTTGCAAGTTACTTTTGGGCAGGCCCGATTTGAAGTCATTTGACGAAATCACAAACAAAGATAAAAAACTTTTACAGAGACGGGTTAATGCGTATGCCGAGATCGAAGAACCACATCTCGACCTTCCAGACGTAAAACCGCAAATCACGATGTCCTGGTATTTACTCAGCGAAATCATTGGCAGACCAATATTAAACATTTCGCAAGTAAAGCGTTCGGATCGGAATTTTTTAGCCAGAGAGATAAAAGAATTAAACGGCGAAAGTGATTTTCAGATTACACTGACAGAATCGGCATCGAAAGAAATACACGTTGTTGGAGGTAAGCTGCCGTCTATCGAACAATTTCCAAATAAGAAAGGGCTTGAACAAGCCTTGCAAGTAAAGTAAATAAAACATGGCAATTAGAGTGGAATTGAGTCCAGACGAAATCACTATATGTCAGATATTGGGCAGAATGAGGTCGTTGATTGCCAGAGGCGCGAATGTGAGAGACGCAAAAATTGGAAATCAAGACGGGATGGACGCAGATGTAATTGGCATGATCGCCGAATACGCTTTTGCCAAACAAATGAATTGCTTTCCAGACTTGGGTCTTAGCCCAAGGAGCGGGAGCGCAGATGGATTATTGAAAGGGAAAACTTACGATATTAAATCTACTCAATATAAAACAGGAAAACTGCTTGCGACGAAAAAAGTAAATGACGATGTAGATTTTTATGTTCTCGCAGTTGTGAATAAAAATAGCGTGGATTTTATTGGATGGGCGTGGAAGTATGAATTGATAAACAAAAAGAATTTGAAAGACTTAGGGCATGGCGAAGGCTATTGTCTTGAGCAATCAAAACTGAGGCCGTTAGTGTAATTATTAAAATACAAAAATATGAGTAAGCTAATCAAAGCAAAAATCGACGTAACTAAAATCGACAAAACCAAACTGTTCCAAGGTGCGAAAGGCACGTATCTGGATGTCGATATTTGGATTGACGAAAACGAGCCGGAGGCGTGGAAGCAGGTTTCCGTCGTCCAGTCGCAATCGGCAGAGGATCGAGAGGCTGGATTGCCTAAGAATTATATCGGAAACGGTGAGTGCAAATGGGGATGGGACAATCAGCCTGCATCTCAGCCTGCATCTCAGCCTGCGTCTCAGCCAGCACATCCAATGCAGGATGTTCCGGCCCCAGGTAATGACGAAATACCTTTTTGATAAGATGAGAGGCGACTTAAACAATCTGAACATAGACGATTTGCATTGGCGAGCTGCGGAATCGCGGCTGGATAAAATCAAAATGAGGTTGTTTGAGTCGCCGCATCTCTTTACAGTTCTGGACTCTGTTATGACAGAGCTGGAATTGTGGGACGATCCAAAACCGACAGACTACGCTCGGAATCTTATTTTACAGTCAGAATCGAAAGGGAATGAAAATGGAAGATAGCTCTATATTTGAGGCATTGCAGCGAGCCGGGGCGGATTCGGTCGACTGTGATTACGAGGACGCCCGGTTGGACGGATGGCGAACGATTGATGATCTTGCAGTGCTGGCTGATTGTGGCCGAAGCACGATCACTCGACTCATGCGCTTGTCCGTCGCCGCTGGAACTTGGGAGACTAAAAAGGTTAGATTATCTGGAGGTCGAAAGGCAGCAGCATATCGGGAAATCTTAACAGGCGACCATCTCAATCCTTGTGAGAAAGCCAAAGATCGCGAGCCTACGGAGTAGGTCTTGCGAATCGACTTGTTCTATGAAGGAAATGAAACACAGAAATTGATTGGGATTCGGTGAAATGGCGAATGCTGGAAAAGGGCGAAATCGTCCAAGATGGCGATTGGGTGGATTCCGCACCGACTGGTTAGAAATTATGAGTAAAGAAATATGCAAAGACCCTGCCTTCCAAAGCATCGACCGCGCTCCCGCTGAAATCTTTTTGATTACGGGATGCGACGTAGACGAACTTGCGGAGGTCGATTGGAACGAGGTGACGTGGTGCGCCCATCGAGCCGAAAAAGGCATCCGATATGTCCGCGAAGATTTAGTTTCTAAACCCCAAGATCGCGAGCCTACGGAGTAGGTCTTGCGAATCGACTTGTTCGCAGATATACAAATGAAACACCACTACCCAAATTGCCAAGGAGGACCAGACTGCAACTGTGACGAAAGAGAGAGCGAAGAGAACGAGGCGTTGGCTGCTATGCCTTGTTCGCTGCCGTGGCGAAAGATTGAAGGCGATCCTTGGTTTTCTGGCTGCCTTCCGAAGACGGTCACGCCGTTGGTTCTCTATCGCCCCTGTGATGAGTATTCAGATTCATACTTGCATGTGATTAGGTGGCAGAACAAGACCGGCGGCGGCTATACTTGGACTGGAGACGTTCAAGGAATGAGCCAATGCACACACTGGATTTATCTGGCCGAACTTTCTCCAGCGAACGCTCAGGATGACTCACGCGATTTATCGCGTTGATGTCCGTCGGTTTGTTCTCTGGTTTTCAGGGAGTTACGCAGACGAATGAAAATAAATCGCACAAAATGCGAAAAAAGACTTGTGCATCTCGCAGAAAGTGCGAAGATAACTACATGCAATACAACACAGCAAAACACCAAACCACTTCCAAAATCTTCAAAATCGGAGGCGAGAAAATCGCTTCCATTTATCTCAAACTCACCACTTCCCTTCCTTGGGAAAACTGCAAGCGGCTTGTCCGCTTGCACCAAATCGAGATCCCTGCCGAAAGGCAGGGGTAGTCGGTGGGTTGGCAATCTTTAACTATTAGTCAAATGTTCGAGGCACAGACATACACAAAAACATGGGCAACTGTTGAAGTTCCTCGTCATTGGGATGACTACGGAATTGAGAGGAATCTTTCAGGGGATTACCCGCTGCATACTGCTCATCACCTGATGAATCGAATCAACGGAGTGAAAATTACAAAGACTTGGGAGCGCGCATACGAGCGAGGTCCAATCAGGAGGAAATCAAAATGAATGTAAAAATCTGCGGGTCCTGCGGCACTCAATACTATGCAAAGCATTGGTCAGAAAAATGCTGGAGGTGCGAACGATGAGTTTTGCTGAAAAACTCAAAGCGCATCAATCGCGGCTGAAAATGTCACAGGAGCGATTGGCGGAAGTCTTAGATGTCTCGCCGAGAACCGTCTGGAAATGGCTAAAAGGCGAAGAGCCGCTAAAGCTGACACAGGAAGGCGCTCTAGCCAGGTTAGATGCACGACTCGGATTTTTAGAAGCTAACACCTAAAATCGCGAGCCTACGGAGTAGGTCTTGCGAATCGACTTGTTCTATGAGCGATAAGAAAGCGTGTCCAGAATGCGGATCGACATGGAGGGGATATTTAGAGCCGAGCGCATGAGGTCCGACACCCGCTGAGGGCGAGCGTAGCAGCAAGTAAGACTATGGAATCATTTACAGAAATTGATTGGGATTCGGTGAAATGGCGAATGCTGGAAAAGGGCGAAATCGTCCAAGATGGCGATTGGGTGGATTCCGCACCGACTGGTTAGAAATTATGAGTAAAGAAATATGCAAAGACCCTGCCTTCCAAAGCATCGACCGCGCTCCCGCTGAAATCTTTTTGATTACGGGATGCGACGTAGACGAACTTGCGGAGGTCGATTGGAACGAGGTGACGTGGTGCGCCCATCGAGCCGAAAAAGGCATCCGATATGTCCGCGAAGATTTAGTTTCTAAACCCCAAGATCGCGAGCCTACGGAGTAGGTCTTGCGAATCGACTTGTTCGCAGATATACAAATGAAACACCACTACCCAAATTGCCAAGGAGGACCAGACTGCAACTGTGACGAAAGAGAGAGCGAAGAGAACGAGGCGTTGGCTGCTATGCCTTGTTCGCTGCCGTGGCGAAAGATTGAAGGCGATCCTTGGTTTTCTGGCTGCCTTCCGAAGACGGTCACGCCGTTGGTTCTCTATCGCCCCTGTGATGAGTATTCAGATTCATACTTGCATGTGATTAGGTGGCAGAACAAGACCGGCGGCGGCTATACTTGGACTGGAGACGTTCAAGGAATGAGCCAATGCACACACTGGATTTATCTGGCCGAACTTTCTCCAGCGAACGCTCAGGATGACTCACGCGATTTATCGCGTTGATGTCCGTCGGTTTGTTCTCTGGTTTTCAGGGAGTTACGCAGACGAATGAAAATAAATCGCACAAAATGCGAAAAAAGACTTGTGCATCTCGCAGAAAGTGCGAAGATAACTACATGCAATACAACACAGCAAAACACCAAACCACTTCCAAAATCTTCAAAATCGGAGGCGAGAAAATCGCTTCCATTTATCTCAAACTCACCACTTCCCTTCCTTGGGAAAACTGCAAGCGGCTTGTCCGCTTGCACCAAATCGAGATCCCTGCCGAAAGGCAGGGGTAGTCGGTGGGTTGGCAATCTTTAACTATTAGTCAAATGTTCGAGGCACAGACATACACAAAAACATGGGCAACTGTTGAAGTTCCTCGTCATTGGGATGACTACGGAATTGAGAGGAATCTTTCAGGGGATTACCCGCTGCATACTGCTCATCACCTGATGAATCGAATCAACGGAGTGAAAATTACAAAGACTTGGGAGCGCGCATACGAGCGAGGTCCAATCAGGAGGAAATCAAAATGAATGTAAAAATCTGCGGGTCCTGCGGCACTCAATACTATGCAAAGCATTGGTCAGAAAAATGCTGGAGGTGCGAACGATGAGTTTTGCTGAAAAACTCAAAGCGCATCAATCGCGGCTGAAAATGTCACAGGAGCGATTGGCGGAAGTCTTAGATGTCTCGCCGAGAACCGTCTGGAAATGGCTAAAAGGCGAAGAGCCGCTAAAGCTGACACAGGAAGGCGCTCTAGCCAGGTTAGATGCACGACTCGGATTTTTAGAAGCTAACACCTAAAATCGCGAGCCTACGGAGTAGGTCTTACGAATCGCCTTGTTCGCAGATCAAACAGGAGAAATGAACTTGCCAGTCTCTCCCTTGCGGCAAAACCACAACTCCCAATCCGATTTGCCGCTTTTGGATTGGTGGATTTCGCCAAACGCCCACCCGTTTTCATGCGCCAATTTGCGCGGAGTCTTGGCATTGTAGGGCATGTCAATTTTACAGAGTGCGCCTACGCTAATTCCCTCCGCCCGGGAGAGTGACGAATCGGCGAAACGGGAAAACGAATGAACGTGGCCCTGCACGACGCCGGTTCCGCTGCCCTTGTAAATTCCTATTGCCTGGCGAGCTGCTGCCACTCCCGCATGGTAGCCGTGAACGAATTGCAATTGTCCCAATTTCAAGACGCCGCTTCTCACGTCGTAAGGCAGCACGGTTGCCGCCTTCCAAGTCTTTTGCTGCTCGATCTCCTGCACGAGTCTCCCGCACAGATCGCGCATGTTTCCATTCGTCGAACATTTTGCCGATTGCCACAATCTCTCATCGTGATTGCCTCGCAATATGTAATCCGGGCGGTATGCGTCGAGGAACGCCATTCCCGTAATGCAATCGCGCTCCATCGACTCAGCTCGTTCTTCCGCCCCTGCGCCATTTCGCAAGGGCCGAAAATCGAACACGTCGCCGCCGTGGATTTTTACGTGAGGTTTCCACCTATCAGCGAACGACAAAAACGAATTTATCGTTTCGTCGTCCTGCTGATCGCCGTGGCTGTCGGTTCCAAATAAGAATCTTTTTATTCCCATCGCTCATTCTCCTTACTTGGTTCTTATTTTGTTCCGAAAAACTTTTTGATAACCGACTGAAATCCGTAGGACAGAACCGAGAGAATTTGCACCGATCCAAAACCAGCAACGCCGGATATACCGACAAGCAAGAAAGAGCCGCCGTATTTATCAATAGTTAAAAGTGAAAGTATAAGTCCGGCAGTGGTTCCTGTGATTAGATAGGTCAGCACTACGCGCTTTGTTACTTTCTCCGTATGATCGCCAAGCATCTTGGCGACGCTGCCGAGTGATGAGATCGCGATAATTGCCGCAAAGTATTTGATATAGCCGGAAATGGTAAATTCCGATGCCGGTAGCGTAGCAAGTGATTTCGCTGCTGCAATGATTTGATGTAGTATGTTCATAATTTAGAAGTGTTATTGTTCATTCCCTCCGCGATTTCGTGAACTGCGTTCCAACGGTTTACAAGTCCCTTCCAAAAATTCGACCTATATCCTACCTTTTCGCGCTCGTATCGCTCTCTTGAATCGCGTAGCTTTTGCAACAATAGAGAAGGCGTGTCTCGGTCTGCCTTTTCGAGCATTCCGCGAGTCTGTGGTCCCCATTTCCCGTCTCTCCTTACATTGCGCCCCATTGCCCGAAGCGCATCCTGAACGATCCGTGCGCTTGCGCCCGGGCCTCGATTAAAAGTTGAATCTAGAACGAAGAACCTCGTCCCAGGCTTGAGCTTTACCTCGTCGAGCTTTGTATATCGCAGCGTATATTCCTCGATGTATCTTGCCGCGTATGTTTCCCGTTGATCGGGTTGCATCGCTCGCAGGTCAGCAAGTGCTTCCGGGTGGTAGCGGTCATTGATCCCTGCAATCTCGTATTTTCCTCCGCCGTCGTTTTCTGGCAGTTTGTAAATTTTTAGCGTCCCGTCCTCATTCCTCCGCGCCTCGAGATCGACAATAGCTCTGCCTGCCGCATAGTTGCTAGGCGTTTCGGCGGTGACATCTGCAATATTTACCTGCTCAGAGCTGGAATCAATCAGGTCTGTATCCTCAATCAGCGTATACGTAAAAACATTGCCCCAAATCTGCTTGGCCTTTTCCCACTCGTCCCGCAGTCGCAGGAAGTCGCGAACGCTCTTTGTTACCTGGCATCCTGCCGACGCTGCACCAATCTTCTCGTAAATGTCGCGACAAATGCCGTCGTCTGGATTTTCCGGGGCGTGAATATTCGCGCCAAAATTGCCACTGTGTAGCGTGTTTGGTTTGAGATCGTAGACTCTATCTCTGTTGCCGTCACGGTAGACGTTTACCGGTCCACCGTCCTGACAAAGCGCATCGTATAAGCCTCGATGCTTTCGAAGCCGGTATGTGTTTCTGTATTGCCCCGGCTTAAGTATCATTGCACCGCGTGGATTGAGCAACTTGCGCCTAGTATATTTCTCGCCCGGGTAAGTCGTAAACGGAACAGAGATAACATGCCATTCTCCATCCTCTTGTTTCCAGAATTGCACCAATCGACATCCGAATCGGTCGAACTCTGGCGATGCGTCGCGAATGCCTACGATGTTTAAATCGTATGGCTCTGAGTTGTTTGCAAATACATCATATCCTTTGCCTAGCACGGCCCTTGCTACGTCCGTAGCCGCGCCGAAATCCATCGACGGTGGTTTTACTATGGCGGGAGCTTCCGGTGGTTCTGGTGGATCGCTTGGAATTGGCGCAGGGTCAGGTAGTGGTGCGCGGTGAATCGTCCTATTCCTGCCGAATAGCTCGCGAACAATTAGCCGTAACAATGTAAGGATAAAAAACATTACCTGACTTTACCTGACCACTTCGAAGCGAATTTCGACGCAATGTGTTGGATTCCTCGCGATCCGTAGTAGAAGCCGACTACTGTTGTGGCTAGTGTCGCCAGTAATTCGCTTGGTTGCGATGG
>Ga0222719_10002973_pt1 | contig 15206 bp, 16 predicted proteins | sample C33_34DmetaG_FD_165039 | JGI IMG/M metagenome (GOLD analysis project Ga0222719, IMG submission 165039) | Estuarine water microbial communities from San Francisco Bay, California, United States - C33_34D | ecosystem: Environmental > Aquatic > Marine > Unclassified | place: USA: California...
TTTTTTTTAATAACTATTTTTACTGTTTTAATTGCCAATATTTCAGTTGCAGACTATGACTTTGAAAATGTATATAGGTTTGACAATATAGACATGGTTAAAAATAATGATGGCTCAAATATTGTTAATATGACTGTTAATGGTTTTACTAAAGATTCTAATGGAAACAGCTCAACTTCAAAATGTATTATTAGTTTAAGAAATGGAGTTGTAAAAGGAAATTGTGTAGGCACAGACCAAGATGGTGATATTGAATATAGTACTGTTGAAAGAGATCTGACAAAGGGTAATATAGGTAAAATTATGAGAACTGGCGGAACTGGAAAATATACTAATAAAACATCTACTTGTGAATACACAGTAATACTTACTGATTTTAAGATAGGTGTTGGCTATCTAACTGCTACCTGCAAAGAGTAAATTTACGATAATCCATAGTATTTTATTGTTTTAAATACTATGGATTTTTATTTTTTATAATTAATACGATCCAAATATTTGTTTTTATTGTAAAATAAATAGGAGGTAGTATGAAATCATTAATTATAGTTTTAACATTGTTAGTTTTTAATACTAAAGCTTTTGCTCACTATAGTTTAAAACAACACTCTATTATACATTATTACCCATCATTAGAGAATAAGTATTTATATAACAAATGTGTAATGGGCTCTTTAAAAAGAAAAAATTGCAATATACAGATTAAAGAAGAAGAGAAGAACTCTTCTCAACGCTAAATCATTAATGATTATTTCTAGGTAAATCTTTTTTTACATCTTGAAATTTTACTGCATCTTCTAATACTGCTCCTTTATCAATTTGGCTTACATTATTTCTATATATTTCTTGCCATGGTGTTTGGCTTTCAGGGTAATGTGGAACACCATTTTTTTTTCTTCTTTCTATTTCTTCATTTTCCACAAGCATATCAGCAGAGCAATTATTAAGATCTATTCTTATAATATCTCCCGTTTTTAACCACGCTAGTCCGCCACCAACGGCACTTTCAGGTGATGCATTTAATATAGAAGGGCTTCCAGATGTTCCTGATTGCCTACCATCTCCTATACATGGGAGTTCTTTAATACCTTTTTTAATTAGTTCATCCGAAGGTTGCATATTAACGACTTCAGCTGAGCCTGGCCATCCTATAGGTCCGGCGCCACGAATAACTAATATAGAGTTTTCATCCATTTCTAAACTTTTATCGTTAACTCTTTCGTGATAGTCCTCAGAACCTTCAAATACTATAGCTCGTCCCTCTAAAATACCTTCTTTACCTGGTTTTGAGAGAAATTGTTCTTTGAAGCTATTAGATATAACTGAAGTTTTCATAATAGCTGCATCAAATAAATTCCCTTTTAAAACAACAAATCCAGCTCTTTCCATTAAAGGTTTATTATATGGAGTTATAACATCATGATCTTTAATTTCTAGCCCTTTTAAATTTTCTGCTAATGTTTTTCCTGATGCAGTTAAAACATTTCCATTTAATTTATTATTTTTTAATAATTCGGCCATTAAAGCAGCCGTTCCACCAGCACGATGATAGCTTTCACATAAATATTTGCCCGCTGGCTGAATATTTGCCATTAAAGGAATATCATAGCCTATATTTTGCCAAGCTTCAGTTTCTAGTTCTAAACCAACGTGTCTAGCAATAGCAGTGATATGCATTTGTGCATTTGTAGAACCTCCAATAGCAGAATTTACAATTATAGTATTTTCAAATGCCTCTCTAGTCATAATTTTAGAGGGAGTTAAATCCTCCTTAACCATATCTACAATTCTTAAGCCTGTCCTATACGCCATTTGCCCACGTTCTCTATAAGGTGCAGGTATATTAGCATTGCCAGTTAAACTCATACCTAAAGATTCTGCTAAGGAGTTCATAGTTGAAGCCGTACCCATAGTATTGCAATGTCCATCTGATGGAGCAGAAGATGTAACAATATCAACAAACTCTTTATAATCTATTCTACCTGCAGCTAATTCTACTCTACTATCCCATACAGCCATTCCAGAACCTGCTAATTTACCTTTATGCCATCCATCTAGCATTGGTCCACCATTCAAAACAAGTGCAGGGATATTTACAGTAGCAGCAGCCATTAAACATGCAGGTGTTGTTTTATCACACCCTGTTGTTAATACTACTCCATCTAAAGGGTATCCATGTAATATTTCTACTAATCCTAGGTATGCTAAATTTCTATCTAATGATGCTGTAGGCCTTTTAAGTGTCTCCTGAATAGGATGAACAGGAAATTCAAAGGCAATTCCTCCTGCAGTTCTGATACCTTCTCTAATTCTTTCAGCTAATTTTAAATGAATTCTATTACAAGGAGAAATATCTGATCCAGTTTGCGCAATGCCAATTATTGGTTTACCAGATGTTAATTCTTCAGGAGTATATCCATAGTTCATAATTCTTTCTAAATAAATGGAAGTATTTCCTGGGTCTTCAGGATTGTCGAACCACTCTCTGCTTCTAAGTTTTTTATTATTACTCATAATCATACCCCTAATATTAAATTATAAAAATAGCTTTATAACTGTATCAAAATTCTCAAATTGTGTTAATATATATTTTTTGAGCTATTAAAATTATAAATAAATTCTTAATATTTTTTTATGGTTATAAATAAATTTAATTATGAAGCTGTATTGATAAAATGAATTATATGAAACCCTTTAATAGATTTCCATATAGATGAAATTTGCTTTTCTAAAGTTATATTATCTGTCATAAATACCTCTTATAATATTAACAAAAAAGTTTTATAATGGATGAGTCAAGAATACCTATATTAGTAGGTTGTGGTCAAATTACTCAGAGGGAAAATGATCCTTTAAAGGCATTATCTCCTATTGAACTAACTGCAGAAGCTTGTTTTGAGGCAGCTAAGGATAGTGGAGTAGACAATATATTATTAAATAAACTTGATACTATTGTTACAATAAGATCTTTTTCAGATACAAGCTGGCGATTTAAATGCCCGTTTGGTAGATATACTAATCCCTCTTTATCCCTGGCTAATAGAATAAGTGCTTATGATGTAAAAAATCATATATATACTTTTCCTGGAGGTAATATGCCTCAATGGTCTGTTAACAGAATATTTGAATTAATTGCAAAAGGTAAGGTTAAGACTGCTTTATTAGCAGGAGGAGAATCTTTATTTACTCAGAAAAATGCTCAAAGAAAAGGTGTAAATTTAAATTGGAGTGAAGATTTAGGTAATGATTATTCAGAATGGGGAATAAATAAAAAAGCTTGGTCAGATGTAGAAGATTCTCACGGAATGAGAGGAGCAATCTTTGCATATCCATTGATAGAAAATGCAATAAGAGGCAATGAAAATAGGTCAATTTTAGAACATAATATTGAAATGGGTAAATTATTAGAGAAATTTTCAATGATCGCCAAAAATAACCCTTTAGCGGATAGACAGAATGCTTATTCTGCAAAAAAAATATCTGAAGTTACTAGTCAAAACCCTTATATAGGTTTCCCTTATACTAAACTTATGAATGCTAATGCTTACATAGATCAGTCGGCAGCTGTTATTATGACCACAGTACAACATGCTAAAGAATTGGGTATTGATAGAGATAAATGGGTATATTTGCATGGCTGCGGAGATGCTTATGATCATTGGTATTTAAGTGATAGAGTAAATTATTATAGTTCACCTGCTATGAAAATAGCATCGGAAGAAGCATTAAAAATGGCAGATTGCACTATAAATGAAATAGAATTTTTTGATATATATAGCTGTTTTCCCTCTGCTATAAAAATAGCTTGTGATGAAATGAATATAGATATCAATACTAATAAAAATTTAACAGTAACAGGAGGTTTACCTTACTTTGGAGGCCCTGGTAATAATTATGTGACTCATTCTATATCAGAAATAATGAATAGAGTAAGAAAAATACAAGGATCAAAAGGAATGGTAACAGCAAATGGTAACTATATAACAAAGCAATCAGTTGGCATATATTCTTCAGAGCAGCCTAATAGAAAATTTTCTCCAATAAATCCAGAAATTTATCAAAAAAAAATTAATAATAAAATTGGACCAAATTTTATAAATGAAGCGAATGGTAATGCATTTATAGAGACCTATACTGTTATAAATGATAAAGAGGGGCCATTATATGCTATATTATTTGGTAGGTTAAAAGATGGAAGTCGATTTATAGCAAATACGCCTAAAGACAAAAATTTATTGTTAGATATGATGAATAATGATTACTTAAATGTAAAAGGAATAGTAAAAAATAAAGATAATTTAAATATATTTAGACCTAATTAATAATACTTAATGGAGAAATAAATGATTATAGAACACAGAACATATAAAATTAAACCAGGAAAATTAAATATTTTAATGGATTTATACGAAAAAGAAGGCATGGCTGTACATAAAGAAATTTTAGGAAATCAAATAGGTTATTTCTATACTGAGATTGGGCCTTTAAACGAGATTGTTCATATGTATGGATATGAAAGTTTAGATGATAGGGCTAAAAGAAGAAAAGAATTATCACAAAATAAAGTATGGCAAAAGTATATTACAAAGGCTATTGATCTAATAGAATATCAAGAGAGTAAAATACTAATGCCAGCAGAATTTTCAGCTATTAAATAATTAGACATAACTATTATTATTGTCATTCCACCAAGGGCTATCCGAAAAAGATCTCATATCTAACTCATGTGTCCATACAGATCTCTGTTGTTGTGCTATGTGGAAGTATGTATCAGCTATTTTTTCTGGGAGCATTAAACCATCATATTCCATGCCTTTAGATTCTCGTAGTTTTTGAAAATTTTCAGGCCCTAACATTTTACCTAACGTATCTGGTGCGTCTACTGCCCCATCTACAATTATATGTGCTATATGTATTCCTTTTGGAGCATATTCTGCATTTAAGGTTTGGCAGAGCATTCTTCTTCCTCCCATTGCTGCGGCATGAGAATGTTGTTTGGGGTTTCCTCTTACAGAAGCCGTTGAAGATGTTACTATAAGAGTTCCTTTTCCTCTTTTTTCCATATATGGAAATAGTACTGACGCTGTTCTAAAGAGAGCAAAAGTAGCCATACGCCAACCTAATTCAAATTGTTTATAGCTTAAATCTTTTAAGCTTACATCTCCTATTTGCGCGCCTAAATTAAATATTACTACTTCAATTGCTCCTATATTGTTTTCAATATCATTTATAGTATCTTCAATTGAATTCTCTTTTACAGCATTAAGAATATAACCAGATGCAGAACCTCCATTAGATTTAATAGATTTAATCATATTATCTAGGCCTTCTTGGTTACTCCTTCTACATAAAGCAACATGATATCCTTCTGATGCAAAACGATGGGCAGTATTACCGCCAATACCTGCACCAGCACCTAATACTAAACAAACTGGTTTCATATTATTATCCTTTCTATTTTTTTAAATGAAAACCAGGAGTTGATTTCATAATTTTAGTTTCTTCTTCATTCATGTTATCACTAATGTTTTCAAATAGCATTGTACTTAAATATCTCTCTCCAGTATCTGGAAGCATTGCTAAAATAACTGTACCATCTTTACATGTTTTAGCTAGTTTTAAAGCGACTGCTAATGTTCCTCCTCCAGAAATACCAGTAAGTATTCCTTCTTTTTTAGCTAACTGTATTGAACTTGCAATAGAATCTGCTCCAGATATTGGAATAATATCATCATAAAGCTTATCTTTTATACTTTCTTGAATTACTAAAGGAATAAAATCAGGAGTCCAACCTTGAATTAAGTGAGGTTGAAAAGCAGAATGACTTTTTATTGCATACCCTTCATTACTTCTTTCTTGTTTTATTCCAGAGAGTATTAAAGAAGCATTTTCTGGTTCAGATAAAATAATTTTTGTATTTTTAAACTTACTTTTAATTACCCTGCCAATTCCAGTTACAGTTCCACCAGTTCCATAACCCGTAATTATATAATCTAGATTAACTCCTTTAAAATCATTAATTATTTCTTGTGCAGTAGTATGTTGATGAATATCTGCATTTGCATTTGATTCAAACTGACTAGCTAAAAACCAATTATTATGCTTGGCAAGCTCAATAGCTTTTTTATACATACCTAAGCCTTTTTCTTCCTTAGGAGTTAAAATAACTTTTGCTCCATACATTCTCATTAGCTTCCTTCTCTCTAAAGAAAATGATTCTGCCATTACTATTACTAAGGGATAACCTTTTTGAGCACACACCATAGCTAAACCTATACCTGTATTTCCAGATGTTGCTTCTACTACTGTTTGACCAGGTTTTAATAAACCTTTTCTCTCAGCCTCTTCAATAATATTTATTGCTAATCTATCCTTTACAGATCCAGCAGGATTAAAATATTCTGCTTTTACATATATGGAAACATTATTTGGAGATAAATTATTAAGTTTAATTACTGGAGTATTTCCTATTGTTTCAAGGACATTTTCATATAAACAACCTTGACCAGTTGTAGTTCTAATTTTTTTATTGATAGTCATTTTTTAATCCTTTTTAAAGCAAACATTAATTTATCATCAAAATATTTTTTTTCAATTATAAATATTATGTTTAAATATAATAAAAAAAGGAGTTATAAATATGATAAGTACTAATGATCTCACCCATTATATAAATAAAAACACTGGTTTTATTAAAATTAATAGACCTCCTCATAACTTTTTTGATGAAGATTTAATCAAAAGAATAGCTGATATTCTAGAGTTTCTTGGAAAAGATAATTTATGTAGATCGGTAATTTTATATTCTGAAGGAAAAAACTTTTGTGCTGGAGCGGACTTTAGTAAATCAAATTTTATTGACGGGTGTAATATATATGAAAATTTATATAAACAAGCTTTAAGAATATTTAGAACTTCTAAGCCTATTATAGCAATTATTCAAGGAGCAGCTATTGGAGGCGGCTTAGGTTTAGCATTATCAGCAGATTTTAGAGTTACATGTAAAGAAGCTAAGTTCAGTGCAAATTTTGGCAAGTTAGGTTTTCATCAAGGTTTTGGCACGTCCATAACGCTTCCTAAAATTGTTGGATATCAAAAAGCTAAATATTTACTTCTTACAAGTAAAAGGCTTAATGGGGAAGATGCATTTAAAATTGGTCTAGCAGATATTTTAACGGATAAGAGTTTATTAATGGAAAAGGCTATTGATTTGGCTAATGAAATAAATAATTCAGGACCTCTTGGTATTAAGTCAATTAGAAATACAATAAATGAAGGCTTAGCAGATGAAATTGAAAAAATTGTCAAAATAGAAGCAAATGAACAGAATAAGCTTAGGACTACGCTAGATTTTAAAGAAGGTATTAGAGCGTCTATTGAAAGAAGAGAACCAAATTTTATAGGAAAATAAATATAGTAGTTTATATTATAGTTATCATGTAAAGTATTGAATATGTTGTATTTAAAAGCAAAATTAATAGCCTTAAAAAGAAGGCTGCATATACTATTGTTTAATGATTATAATCCTTATCCTAAAGCGCCAGATAATATATATTTATCTCCTAGTGATATAATTGATAAGCATGAATATTTTAATCAAAAGTTAAAATATGAAAGTTCTAAATTAGATTTAGATGAATGGAAAAAAGCTACAAGAATTAAATTAAAAGAATTATTATCATTGAATACAAAGCTTTATTGTAAAGAAGTTCTATCTAAAAAAATACAAATGGGAAATGGGTTCTCAAGAAAAAGAATTTATATAGAATTTTTTAAACAAAGACACGCCCCAATTGATATTATTGTTAAGGATAATATAAAAAAATTTAAAGGTATAATTATATGTATGCAAGGAACTAATTCTGGTGCTCATCTAAATTTAGAAGAAATTAAAATGCCTGCAGATATATATAAAGTAAAAAATGGTTCTGGGCTAGCTCTTCAAGCCGCAGAAAAAGGATTTATTGCAGTTTCATTTGAAAGAATAGGTTTTGGAGAACGCAGAGAAAGGTCATTAAAAACAAGAAATATTTCACCCACTATAGATTTTAGTTTTCACTCTTTATTGTATGGTAAAACTAGTTTAGGAGAAACAGTTTCAGAAGTATCTGAATTAGTGAATTGGCTTAAAAAACAATATTCAAATAAGTATAAAATTTGGTTAAAGGGCTATTCAGCTGCTGGAACTACAGCATTAGCTGCGGCTGCAATAGATAGCAATATAGACGGAATAGCTATTGGAGGTTGCGTAGGACTTGCCAATGAAACAATCTTAAAAAGAGGAGCTACTGGATATAATGATATACCTTCTTTGTTAAATTGGTTTGATCAAGATGTTATAATTTCTTTAATTTCTCCTCGCCCGTGTATAATTGTTGCAGGTGCTAAAGATCATATATGGCCATATAAATATGCTATTAAAGCTTTAAAAGTTCCTAGGTATGTTTATAAAAAAGATAATTCTGCCAAAAATTTATCATTAATAAAAGCTGATGGAGGGCATACCTATTATCCTAATTTATTATGGCCTGAAATTATGAAATTAATAGATTAAATGGAGGTATAGTAAAATGGATAATGAAAAAATTGATGAAGCTTCTAGGTTAATTCAACTTGCAATAAAAGATTATAATCTTTTTTTAAAAGAAATTAATTCATATACTCCAGAAAAAAAAGCAGAAGCTTTATCATGGTTAAGAAACGCTTTAAAATATGTCAGTCAAAAACAGAAAGATAGTAAAAAATGAACAAAACAGTTTTATTAATAATCGCTATAATATTTATGTTTATTGCTATTTACCATTTACCTTAAGTAAAATTATTATTTTATATTATAACTATGTTTGATTAATAAATTTAACTAGTATTTTTATTTTTTATTCCTATCTTATTGATTTTAGTTTGGGATTTTTATGGAACCTATTATATCAATAAATTCACTTTGCAAATCATACAAAAATGGATTTATAGCTTTAGATGATGTTTCTTTAACCATAAATAAAGGAGAAATATTTGCTTTACTTGGTCCAAATGGAGCAGGTAAAACAACTTTAATTTCTATTATTACAGGAATTAGTATTCCTTCCTCCGGTGAAGTTAATGTTAAAAATTTTGATGTAATTAAACATCCTCTTGTTAGTAAAGGTATGATAGGTTTGGTTCCACAAGAAGTATCAATAGAGCCATTTGAGACCATTATTAGTAGTGTTAACTTTTCTAGAGGTTTATTTGGTAAGCCTAAAGATGTAAAGCATATAAAATCAATTTTAAAACAGTTATCCTTATGGGACAAAAGAAATTCTAAAATTATTGAGTTGTCAGGAGGCATGAAAAGAAGAGTATTAATTGCAAAAGCTCTTAGTCACGAACCTGAGATTTTATTTTTAGATGAACCTACAGCAGGAGTAGATGTAGAACTAAGAAAAGATATGTGGAAGATAATTAAATCACTTAAAAATAATGGAGTTACTATCATATTAACTACACATTATATAGAGGAAGCAGAGTATTTAGCAGATAGAGTAGGCTTTATTAATAAAGGAAAAATATTATTAGTTGAAGATAAAGAGATATTAATAAATAAATTCGGAAAAAAAACCTTAAGTATTAACATAGATAAAAAAATTATTAGTATTCCTAAAACTCTTATTAAGTACAAATTAGAAATTGTTAATAGTGGTTATACTTTAATTTATAATTATAATATAAATAATAACAAAACTGGAATTACAAGTTTATTAAATGATTTATCTAGTGAAAATATTCAATTAAAAGATATAATTACAAATCAAAGTTCGTTAGAAGATATATTTGTTGATATGGTCAGTTAAATATGAATTTTTATGCAATAAAATCTATATATAAGTATGAAATATCTAGAACGTATAGAACCTTATCACAAAGTTTATTAGCTCCAATTATCTCTACTATATTATATTTTGTTGTTTTTGGTTCAGCTTTAGGCTCAAAAATAGATAATATCGAAGGAATAGAATATGGAGTTTTTATTGTACCTGGGCTAGTAATGCTTTCTGTACTAATGCAAAGTGTTACAAACGCTGCTTTTGCTATCTATTTTCCAAAATTTATAGGTACAATTAACGAATTATTATCAGCTCCTGTATCTACTATAGATATAATCATAGGCTATATAGGAGCATCAACAACAAAATCATTTTCTATAGGTATTATTATTTTAATAACTGCACATATGATAGTTCCAATCAAGATAGTCCATCCTATTTATATGTTGTTATTTTTATTTTTGACATGCTTTTCCTTTTGCTCATTTGGTTTTATTATTGGTTTATGGGCAAAAAACTTTGAACAATTAAATCTTGTTCCCATGCTAATTATAACACCATTAGTATTTTTAGGAGGTAGTTTTTATTCTATATCAATGCTACCTTTTTTTTGGCAAAAAATATCAATGATAAATCCAGTAGTTTACTTAATTTCTGGTTTTAGGTGGACTTTTTTTGATTTCTCAGATTTTAGCTTCATAATAAGCTTATCCGCAATTATTAGTTTTTCAATATTATGCAACTTTATTATATTTTTAATGTTTAAAACAGGGTATAAAATTAGAACTTAATATATGTATTTGATTATTAAAAATTAATTAAGTATATTTATATTATGAAAAATATCTTTGTATTATTTATATGTTTATTATTCTTAGCAGGTTGTGTTTCCATATTTTAAGTTGAATTGACTTTGCTTAAGAAAAATATAATAAAATTAGTTAATTTTAATTCTTTATAAGAAATAATTAAGTAATAAACAGTTTATTTAGGTATAGTTTTTCAATATTAGATAAAGAATTATTAAAATAATTATTGTATAGAAATATCTTTTATAATTAAATCTATCTGATTTAAATATTTTTTTTTTATCATTTATGGACATATTCATATCTTTAATGAGCTTTATTCTTATTTTAATATTAAAAATACTAGATATATATTATAAAAAGTCAAATATTTGTATGACTTATGATTAAATATAAAATGAGAGGATATAATATGTTAAAATTGCATCATGCCCCAAATTCAAGAGCAGGCAGAATAATATGGCTATTAGAAGAATTAAAATTGCCTTATAATTTAAATTCAATGAAATTTCATCCTAGTGATCTTAAGTCAGATGAACATAGGTCAAGGCATCCTTTAGGTAGAATTCCAGTATTAGAGGATGATGATATTACGATTTATGAGTCAGGAGCTATAGTAGAATATATTTTGACAAGACATGCTCCAGGTAAATTAAAGCCGGAAGTAAACGATGATAATTATCCTCAGTATTTGCAATGGTTTCACTACTGCGAAGGCATGGTTATGCCACCTATGAATACTATTGTAGTACATACGATAATTCTTCCTGAAGAGAGAAGGGATCAAACTGTTTTAGGTCAAGCCCAAAGGTTATTATCTAAAGCTTTAGTACCTGTTGATACTACTTTAGAAGAAAAAGAATATTTAATTGGTGACTTTTCCGGAGCAGATATTATGCTAGGACACGCTCTATATATGTCTAAAAGGTTGAACTGCGTTACAGATGATTTATCTAATATAAATGAATATATTTCTAGAATTGAGGCACGTCCATCTTTTCAGAAAGCAATTAATACATAAATATAAAGGTTTAAAATGATAGAAGAGCTTGATAAGTATGCAAAAAATCTATCTGAAGTATATTCTTTAGAAGAAGAAATAGGTCAATATCAATATTTGATTGATATTGGTAATAAAGCACCTTCATTTAATAAGGAGGAACAAATTGAAGTTAATAAAATGTTTGGTTGCCAAGCTCAGGTATGGATTATTTTAAAGTCAGATAAAGATCGTTTATATTTTAGAGGTGATAGTGATGCTGCTATAGTTAAAGGGCTAGTTCAAATTATTACAGAAGCTCTAAGTGGGCACACAAAAGAAGAGATTAAAAATATAAAACATAATATAGTAGATAAACTAGGTTTAGGGCCAGGTTTAACTGTAAGAAGACAAGTTGGGATGATGGCGATGATTGATCACATAAAAAAAATTTCAATGTAGTTATGATAAAATGAATTTTCAGTCAGATAATCAGTCATCTATATTTCCAGAAATAATAGAATATTTAAATGATATAAATAAACATTCAGCACCAGCATATGGTGCTGATGAATTTACTTTATTAGCAAAAAATATGCTAATTGATATGTTTGAAACTGACCTTCAAGTTATGTATGTTTCTTCTGGAACAGCAGCTAATTCTATTGCATTGTCAGCAATATCTCCTCCATATGGAGGAATACTATGTTCTGATAACGCTCATATAGGAGGAGACGAGTGTGGAGCTCCAGAATTTTTTACTGGCGGTTCAAAACTTATTCCTTTACCTTCTAAAGATGGTTTAATGCTTGAATCTGAAATTTTAAAGTATTTAAACAGTCATGGTCTTCATGGAATTCATGAAATTTTACCTTCTGCAATAAGTTTAACTCAGGCATCTGAATTAGGAACAGTTTATACTCCAGATCATATAAAAAATATTACAGATATAGCTAAAAAACATAATTTGTATAGTCATATGGATGGTGCCAGATTTGCTAATGCTTGCTGTTATTTAGATTGTAAGCCTGCCGATATATCTTGGAAGAGTGGAATTGATATTTTAAGTTTAGGCACAACTAAAAATGGGACAATGTCTTGTGAAACTATATTAGTATTTAATAAAGATATTCAGGCTGATTTTGAAAGAAGACAAAAAAGAGCGGGACATTTATGGTCTAAAAATAGGTACATGGCAGCTCAAATTATTAAATGGATTGAAAATGATAGATGGATAAATGCTGCAAATATGGCAAATGGTTTTGCTAGTAATATAAAAAAAATATTAAATAAAAATAAAAATATAATCATTAAATATCCAGTAGAAATAAATATGGTTTTTGCTCAAATTCCTATAACCATTCAAGAGAAACTTAAAACTAATCATGTTGCATTTAACCCTTGGTATGGAGATGATAATTTAACTAGATTTGTTGCTTCTTGGGATACTAAAAATAACGAGATTGAAAAACTCGAAGAAATAATAAATAATTTATAATCTGTTTAATGGATGAATATGTTTATTAAAATTTTAGCAATTCTTATTTTACTTATAAGTATTCTTCTAAAGACTGCATATTCAAATGACATTATACTGCGCGATCTTATTAGTTTGAATAACCCTTGGGGCTTAAGCTTTTTAAATAGTAATCAATTAATAATTACTGAAAAAAACGGAAATATAAAACTTTTTAACATTACAGAAAATAAAATTAGTAATATTAAACATAATTTAGACATTTCTGATAAAGGGCAGGGTGGACTTTTAGATGTTCTGTGTAATAAGGAAAATATTTACGTTACGTATTCAGAAAGAATAGAGAAGGGAAAAAGTAGCACATCAATTGCTGTAGCGAAATACGATAGAAATAATCTTGATTTTTCTAATATATTTAGATCTCTACCTCCAATAAAATCTGGTTACCATTTTGGCTCAAGAATAATTATTAAAGATGATAATATTTATGCATCAATTGGGGAAAGAGGTAAAAAAGAAATTGCTCAAAATCCTACTGAACATCCAGGAAGTATCATAAGAATTAACTTGGATGGAAGTATTCCAATGGATAACCCTAAATTTGTTAATAAAACAAATTGGGCAAGCGAAGTTTTTCAAATAGGTGTTAGAAACCCACAAGGAATGGCATTATCTCCTTTTAATTCAAAAATATATATTAGTAATCATGGAGCTAGAGGAGGGGATTGGTTTGGAGAAGTAGAGTATGGAACAAATTATGGCTGGCCAATTTTAGGTTGGGGTGGGACAAATTATTCAGGTACAAAAATAGGTCCTAAATGGGAAAAAGGATTTAAAAAAGCAATTCATTATTGGGTTCCATCTATAGCAATTAGTGCTATCCAAATTTATAAGGGAAAAGAGTTTGAGGAATGGAATAACTACGCTTTAATTAGCTCATTAAAAAATCAATCATTGAGAATATTAGATTTTAAAGATATTTCTGACGTTAAAGAAAATATTATTTTTTCTGATAAAATAGGAAGAATAAGAGATATAGAAATACATCCTTATAGTGGTAAAATATATCTACTAAGTGAAAGAAAATTGTGGATAATGGAAAAAAGTAATAACTAAAATTGATAAATACTGGCGGAGAGAGTGGGATTCGAACCCACGGTACGCTTACACGTACGCTGGTTTTCAAGACCAGTGCTTTCGACCACTCAGCCATCTCTCCAGATAATTTATACTATTAAACCTATATTTTATTTAATTAAAGAAAAAAATTATAAATTTTTACATTTTTTAAATGTAATAAAAATTATAAATGTTATTATTAAATATGCTTACCTCTAAATATTATATTTCAATTTTTTTAATAATGCTTTTTTTTAATAACTTTTCTTATGGGAAAGAGGAAAATTTTAATATATGGATTTCAGAATTACGAAGTGAAGCCATAAAAAAAGGTATATCTGAAAATACATTTGATAATGCAATGAATAATATTGTTATATTAGATAAAGTTAAAAAATTAGATAAAAAACAACCAGAAAGAGTTATTACCTTTATAGATTACCATAAAAGAACGGTTAACGAGAAAAGAATAAAAATAGGTAAAGAAAAATTTAACTTACACAAAAATGAAATTATTGATATAGCCAATAAATATGGAGTACAAGCTAGATTTATATTGGCAATATGGGGTATAGAGACCAACTATGGATCATACACTGGCTCTTTTTCTGTTATTTCTTCTTTAACATCGCTTGCATACAATGGAAGAAGAGCAAAATTTTTTAGAAATCAATTATTAGATGCTCTAGAAATTTTAGATAAAGGTTATATCGAATTAAAAGATATGAAAGGGTCATGGGCTGGCGCAATGGGACAAAGTCAATTTATGCCTTCTTCGTATTTAGAATATGCTCAAGACTTTGACAATGATGGTAAAAAGGATATTTGGAACAATTATGGTGATGTATTTGCATCTATAGCCTTTTATTTAAAATCTCATGGGTGGGATAGTAGTAAAACATGGGGAAGAGAAGTTAAAGTTCCATTAAATATACTAAAATTATATAAAGAAAATTATACAGATCCAGAATCTTTAAAATATTGGTCTGATATAGGGATTAAAAAGATTAATGGAGAAG
>Ga0222719_10002974_pt1 | contig 15198 bp, 20 predicted proteins | sample C33_34DmetaG_FD_165039 | JGI IMG/M metagenome (GOLD analysis project Ga0222719, IMG submission 165039) | Estuarine water microbial communities from San Francisco Bay, California, United States - C33_34D | ecosystem: Environmental > Aquatic > Marine > Unclassified | place: USA: California...
ACAAGTTTCTATCATACTAATAGTTACATCTGGCATGTCACCTTGTACATTTACAAATTGATTATAATATTGTAATCGCTTATCTTTTAATGCTAGGCACACTCTTTCTGTGCCGTTTTCTGCATCAGGTGATGTATATATAACATCGTCTTTCTCAAATATTTCACCAATGCGTTTGTCATCAGTCAGCACAAATGTATCAGTACCCGTAGATGCACATGTATTATACACTCTTTTAATCATAGGCACACCGTCTAATTCAACCAGCGGTTTGCCTGGAAAGCGAGTGCTTTCGTATCTAGCCGGAATAAGAATAGCGTTTGATTTCATGTACTACCTTGTCAAAATCTTTTAAGTTAAGCATGTTAGGCCCGTCACTTGGTGCGTTGTCAGGATCTTCATGCACTTCTAAGAAGAAGTTTGTTATACCCATTGCAGATGCAGCACGAGCCAACCCAGGAACGTACCCGCGGTTACCGCCGCTACTACTGCCCATTCCTCCCGGCTTTTGAACCGAGTGGGTAACGTCAAAAACAATAGGAACATTATAGGTATCAAGCATATACTGAATGCCAGTGAAATCAGTGACCAAAGTATTGTATCCAAAACTGGTTCCCCTTTCTGTAATCCAAATTTCTTTTGCACCTTGTGTTTTTGAAAGAATGCCTTCTACGTCCCAAGGTGCAAGGAACTGGCCTTTTTTAATATTAACAACTTTGTTTGTCTTACAAGCTGCTTGTACCAAATCAGTTTGTCTACACAAGAATGCAGGTATTTGTAGTACATCTATTACGTCATCATAGTATGCTGCAATTTTAAGAACTTCATTCTGTGTATGTACATCTGTTAGTATTTCTAACATTGGAACTTTTTCTTTTAACACACGAAAATCTTCCATTGTTTTTATTAAACCTTGACCACGTTTGCCTTTGACATTTGTTCTATTGGCTTTGTCAAAACTTGCTTTGAATACATATTCAATACCATGTTTCATACATACTTTTTTACACTCTTTTGCAATCTTAAAACTTTGTTCTAATGATTCGTGTTGGCACGGGCCTGCTATTATTCTCATTTGTTTTCCTTGGTTAAACAATATGCTTCTATTGCTTTTTTTAAATATTTTTTAAGAATAGGATTTCTTTCTGCTTCTTCCATCATATCTTCCCATTCGGCATAACCGAACAGTTCTCCTTTAGCTCTTGCAACTGCTGTAGGTTCGCCACCTACAATCCATCTTTCATGTACATTGTATGGTGGATCTCTATAACGTGCATATGTTACTCCGTTAGCACGTTCATATATTAATGCTGCATCTGGTATAAGTTTATTTGGAGAGGGCATAATCTAACTTACCTTTTTTGTTCAGTTGGCTGTATTCAACAGTCCAATTAAATCGTTTTAATTTTTCATCCCACCAGTCTTTATTTTCCAATATCAAATGTGCATTCCTACCGTCTAATAGTTTTTTACGGGCTGGCTTTGTATCAATTCTTAACCATACGTTTTTTTCTGCTAATCTAAAAATATCGCTTAGGACTGCATCCAGAAATTGTGGTTCTATATGTTCAAGTACATCATTGCAAAATACACAATCGAATGTATTTTTTGGTTGTACTGAAAACATAGATACAGCAGGATCATATCCTACCCAATGTGTATCTGGATACAGTTCTTTTAGGTGTGCAAGTATAGCACCTTTACCACAGCCATAGTCTAACGCAGAGCGAGAATTCCAAGTTTTAATAAAACTATGAAACTCTCCTAAGTCTTTTACTTTACCACCAAAGCCTCTTGGTCGATCCTTTGCGGCATGTAAATTTTTTAGTTGCGTTAGATATTCTTGGCTGTACATATTATGCTTTTTTCTTTCTACCTTTTTTAGGCTTTACTTCATCTTTAAGCACAAGAGGATCTACTCCAAACTTGTTTTTCAAAGTTGCAAGTAGTACACCGTATGCCGGTAGGAACACAATCAATCCAACTACAATTTTTGTAAGTGTATTGTTTTGTGCTACAACATGCCAGTTAGCACCAATCCATGATAGGTTGCCTTCAGCATCTAACGATCCTGCAAACGCCACATAAAAGAATGAATATGTGTCAATGATGTTAGCAACGACTGTTGAAATCGCAGGCGCCGCCCACCATGCATTGTAGCGTTCTCTAATACCTTGGAACACATATACGTCAAGCATTGTGCCGATAGCATATGCAGTACCACTTGCAAAACCTACTCTATATGCATGTGGATCATCCAGTGCTAATAGTACAAGCACTGAAGCAACAATAGCCGGAATAACTGCCATTGCTACAACAGCACGACCTGCAGCTTTACCAACCAAACGAACTGTTAAGTCAGTTGCCACAACAACGATAGGAAATGTAAATGCCGCCGCCGCAAGTGGAAAACTACCAAACAGTGGTAGGTCTGCGCCGGGGAACAAATCAAATCTAATTGTTACCAAGTAATTACTTACAGCAATTACAAGTGTGTGTAGAATTACAAGATTACGTACTAATGTTTTGTCTACACCTTCTAAAAGTTTTGTGAACATATGTTCTCCTTATTTTTTTACTTTGGTGCCTACTGTTCTTCTCACAATATCATTGTGATTAAACTCCGCCCAGTATAGTTCAAAAGCGACACCATCTTCTAAACCTTCAAACTGGTGGACTTTACCTGGCTTCACTTGTGTGAAGTCACCTGGACCAAGAATAGTCTCATCTACGAGACCGTCTTGATCATCCTGCCAAACACGGACAAGCATCTTGCCCGATTCAACAAAGAATCCGTTCCATTTAAATTGATGTTCGTGCTCACTGCATTTAAATCCTGCATTAAATTCAATGCGATGAAATTCAAGAACACCGTTGGCATGGATCAGTTCTGTCTGACCCCATATTTTACCTGCTTTCATTTTCATATCCTTTCCTATAATAATTTGCCATAATCTATTGTCTCCATTTGACGTGATATATCTTTTACAAAATAAGCACATGGAGGGTTCTCTCCTTCACGTAATGGTACACTTAGTAATTGTCCATTTTTCATTTTTGGAAAGTACCATTTTACATCATTGTAAAAATTTAATATTTTAACCTCTGCGTAATCTGCCTTATAACTTTTTAAAGGGTTAAACATAAATGCTTCAAACCCTCTGTCGTTTAAACTTGTCAAAGGTAATATTTCTAAATCGTTACCTGTGTGGCTATCACCTACTGCAATGTGCCAATCTACAGGCATCATTATTTCGTTACCATCTATTTCCATAACAATGGCTGGTGAACTGAATGATTCAAGAAATATTAGAGGAATAAAAAAGAAGTCTGGTTCATCTGTATTAGAATTATCTAATACTGCAAATCTAACATCTTCGTCAAGTTCGTCTGGCAGATTAGTAAGATTAAAACATTTATTGTCAAGTGTTAATATTCTCATATTAGTTCCAATCTACTTTCTCTATTGTGAATGGGTACTGCGCCTCTTTGTAAAACTTTTTACGCTGTGTGAGATGCCGCTTCGCAAACTTACATGTTGATGTCAAGTCCCATATTTGTACGAAGTCTTTGTCCTTTGCCTTTCTTACGCCTCTGCCTATTGATTGTATAACTCTTACAAACGACTTGCCTGGTTCTATAAGAACAAGATTAAAAATACGAGGAATATTAATGCCGACAGCCGCCACGCCATACGTTGCAATAACCACGTGGTTAGTCCCTTCGTTGATTTCGTCATACGCTTCCTTTCTGTCTTTTAGTTTAACATCGCCTTTAACAAAAGTAGATCCTGGAATAAGTTCTTGTAGCATTTCTCCTGCCGAGATCCTGTCTACAAGTATTAGAGTATTGCCTGAATCTTTTACACCATTTAATAATTTGCCTATATACTCAATTCTCTTTTTGTCTGTTACAAGATATTTTAATTCTGATTGATAATCTCTAAATTCTGGCAAATCCATAAGTTGTACAACATTTACATGACACTGTGATAGCACGCCTTTGTCTTGTAATTCTTTTGCGCTTACCTGGCCAATTACAGGACCTAAACTTGCATGTATACTTTCAAATTCAAAACGCTCTTTAGGAACCGTGCCTGTTAGTCCCCAACGAATAGGAGCATTACGTAAGTTACGTGTTAACAAGTTCTTTAGTACTTCTGCTTTTGCTTGGTGCACTTCGTCAATAATAATTGTGCTTACACCATCTAGGAACTCTGCAAGACTCAGTACAGCAGATCCGTCCTTGTGTTTTTTGTCTAATATATTTAGACTTTGCCAAGTACAAATAGTGTGAGTCTTGCCTAGTTCTTTTCTGTCGCCAAAATATACACCCACATCAAGCCCACAATTAATATAGTCTTCTTCTGTTTGAGTAACAAGACTTTTGTTGGGAACCACGACTAGGCTACGCCCATAGTCTTCTGTGATCTTACTTAGTGTGGCAGTAATAATAGTCTTACCAGCGCCTGTGGCTACTTCTTGTAACGATTGAGGATTTTGCAAGAAGTTGTTTATAACCTCAACTTGATAATCTCTTAATCGTATAAGTTCGCCTTCGGCAGGATGACCTTTCGGCCAGGTTTTATCACCCCAGAAATCTTCTTTGATTGTATCAAACTTTAAATCAACAGGTATACGTTGATCATCAATGTCTGCGATCTCAACATTGTTTTCTAATAGCACTTGTTGAATCACATCCAAATGATTGACATATCCTGTACCACCAATGCCAAAGAAATTAACTTTACCGTCCCAACGTCCTAGTTTATACTGCGGCATGTAACGTGCATAGGGTACTTCAAACTTCAAACGATTAGCAATCTTTCTACGTATTTCTACAGGAAGTCCTTCAAGTTTGATGTTTACTTCGTCTTGTATTACGATTCTACAAGTTGTCATACTTCTTCGATATCCTGATGTCTAAATGGTGTTGAATCGGAATCATAATGAATAACAAGGTCACATTCATTTATATATTGATCAAGTTTCATATTAGTTCTCCGACTACCATACATAAGCACAGCACTGGGCTTCCAGTTGCTGGCTAGCAGAGGCTTTGGTATTTTACTATTATTAATATACACTATTTTGGAAGAATTTGCAAGAGAATTATTTAGATTATTTTGTTTAATTAGCCTATTAAAGTTTCTATCTAATTCAGTCTTATTATCTTTTCTAAACATTACGCTACATGATTGATCAAGAACAATGCCTTTGAAACATTCATAAATGTCTTGCAAACATTCTGCACTATCATCATTATCAGGTAATACAACCAGGAGTGGAAACCTGTGCAACTCAAGTATGCTTTCCACAATGTTATTAACAGTATACCTTGTACTATTAATCAATATATTTGTTTTACTTCTTCGAACTATTTTTTTAGTTAACGGTTGAAGTTTATTAACACTATGTTGTAAATCATCTTCATCAAAATATTCTAATCCTACCACATCTTTTCTGTCTTTGTACAAAGCAAGATTATCAATATTAGGTTCTCCAATGTTACTGATTGCAAAATCAAATGCTCTATTGTGTAAGTTTTTTAGTTTTAATCCGTATATACCCGGAACATAATCATTTTCTTTTTCTTTCATTTCTAATAACTTCCCATATTGTTCTTGTAGAGATTCCTCTACCTCAAAGTTTGCCTTTTGGAAGTTGCCTATAATTTTGTAAATGTTCTTTTCTGTAGGTTCTACGTAATGAGTTTTATTTGCTTTGTCATAGCCTTTGTTTTTGTGTAAAGTATTAAGTATTTCTATATATTTGATCATATTTTTTGCAAAAGGAAATCGCACTGCTATCATTGTTTGATTATCTTGTTTAACAAGTGTAATTGTTTTTGACCTATCTATAGATCTCAATGGTAGCCTTAGATTGGACATTTTTTCTTCAATGTTATCAATGCCGTTCTGTTGCAATTGATCTTTGTAATCTAAAATTTTTCTCTTAGCTAGTTCATACTGTCTGTCAGTAAATGGTATTTGTCTAAGACACTGCTTCCCCAGACTAAAAATAAGATTTTTATCACTTTTATCTATTTCAAATACAAATGCACCCTGGGTCATGCCAGATATGATTTCAATAAGATCTTCTACTGTTTGGTGTTTCATATTAGTATTATAAGAGATTATAGCTTAGAAGTCAAGAGTTTAAGTGGTATTCCTTGAGAAATTTCTTCCACAGTCCACTCTGTGTGAGCATAGTCATTTAGCCACTGCTGGCGTTCATACAGCACAGGCTCTTCTATCATTGAAAGATCCTTGTTTGCAACATCATATGCAAGACTACTTGGCCCTACAAATGCATGCACACCATTTATTACACTGTGTATGCCTGGATTGCTGCTCCAACTTACAGTTGCGTATATGTTATCAAACTTCATATCAAAATCATCATATGTTCCGTGTATTTGTTTAGGTTCTTGTCTAATTACATTTTTATATTCTTTTTCTATGTACGGTAACGAACACCTTGGGTGCGGGCGGAATATTATTTGTCGCTTGCTGTGTTTTTGAATTGTATCTATGGTATGCATAACCCAAGCACTCATGTTTGGCATATTAGCCCATTGTAAACTTTTGTCGTGTTGTCCTGCTATTAAAATATATTCACCACTTGATTGCCAAGGCTTTATCTCTAATCCCAAAAGCCTAGCACGATTGTTATTATTGCCACTAGGAATATAATCCCCATCACGGTTGATACCATTTAAACCTACTTTCCATGTTATGTTTCTTTTTATGCCACCAACTTCTAGTACAATAGTTGGTTTGTTGTTATTAAAATTTTTTTCCCAAATCATACGATTGCCTGCCATACGGCCGTTCCAAAGAACACTCCAAATTACATCAATACCGCTGGTACTGTTATAAACAACTTCATGACCAAGTAGTTTTGCACCTGTAGCAAATGCATCAAACACAGGTTTAGAATTCAGTGCGCCATATTGTGTCCATAAATTAAATTTCATATGTAAATACCTTTGCAATATTTACAAGGAAACACAAATGTCAGATATAACTGTGGTTACAACATTTCATCAGCCGGGTCTAGAAACCTATGGACAGAGATTTTTAAATAGTTTTGCAGAACGTGTTGACAAACGTATAAAAATGTTAGTATACGCAGAAAATTGTAATCCTACAAATCCAGATCCAAACCAAATTACTATACTTGATGCAAAACAAGTGTTACCCAAATTAAATGCTTTTAAGGAGCGTTGGAAAAATACTCCTTATGCTAATGGAGATATTACCAATCATCCTGCACGAAATGGCCGCAAAGATTGGCAAAAGAAATTCAAATGGGACGCTATTCGTTTTGCAAATAAGACTTATGCGGTATATGATGCATGTGAACGAAGCACTGACTGGTGTGTATGGATGGATGCAGATACATATGTTCATAATACATGGACCTATGAACAATTTAAAAATCAATTACCTAATGACAAATGGATTACATATGTAGGCCGAGGCAAAGGATCACAAACCTGGCCTGAATGCGGATTTTATGGAATGAATCTTCATAGTCCGGTATGCCAAGAATTTTTAAAAGAATTTGAACGAGCCTATGAAGATGCTGAAAATGGTATCTTTAAATTAGCTGAATGGCATGACAGTTTTGTGTTTGGTACAATACTCAATGGAATGAAACAGAAACACCCTAATGTATTAGATTATAGTGCCGAAATGTATCTTCGAGAAGCAAAAAGTGGTGGTGGTGGTCACCCGTTAATTAACGGAGTTTTAGGCACTTGGATTGATCATATGAAAGGCGTTAGAAAACAAGAAGGACGCTCTCGAAAAGTAGACATGATGGTAAAAAGAAAAGAATCTTACTGGTCAAAATAAGTCGAATAAAATTTATAATCTACAGCATAAAAGTCTTTTATAAAATCTATTTGTTTTTTTGTAATTTGTATCTGGCTAGTTAAATTTTTTTTAGTTGCATGAGCCACAGTAGGAGGAATATTTTCTCCGCTTATTTCTTTCATATAAATTAAAAATTCATTAGATAATTGTTTTGTAGAAAATATTTTATCAAAATAATCAATGCTAGTGCCTAGTCTATGTGTTTGAGGTCTAGTATGTTTCAATATATCATGACTATTTTTTTGAAGTTCACTTAAATTATCTAAAAAATCTTGCCAGTTTTTTATTGTATTTTGCAAATTTTCTTTATTTTTAATTGCAATTCTGTCTGCATATGCACTTGCTAATCTTTTTACAGGGTCTCTGACTACAGCTATCTTGAAATCCGGTTGCCAGTCTGTTGTGCTAATACTTTTACTAAATTTGTTTAAATTTCTTACTACATTAGAAGCTTTTCTTGCCATATGTTTTTTTGTATATGGATAGCAAATAATACTTTCTACAGTTGTCGTTCCGCATTTAGTGCTTACTCTTACTTCTAATGTTTTATTATTTGGCAAAATAATAGCTGGCATTAGACATAATTCCTCATAAAAGCCCAAGCTTCTCCACTTGCTAATTCTTCAAAATTCCAATGACACATACTAATTTTTTCAATCCAACTTTGTCTATCAAACTCTTTTGGACGTTCGAGTCGTTTTAAGGTTGTGTTTGCACATTCACTGTACATGCTGTTGTTAGGATTTTTATCTATTTGAAAAACTGGTATTCCTTCTATTAGACTTGCAACTCCAGGGCTAGAATTAAAACACACAGTTGCCCAAGCATTTTTTAAATCGTCTTTTAGATGTCGACCATCAGGACTTACAGATACATTTGGATAATTAACCTTCAAATATGTAGGTGTTTTTTTATCTCCTGGATGACCTCTTACAATAATAGGTCTATCACTAAAGAGTCTAATTTGTTTAATAGTATTGTGTAAGAATTGCATCACATCTAATCCTTGCATACTCCATCCTTTATTACGTTGTAAACAAATTAGTATATGGTTTCCATTTTGTCTATATGGTTTTAGATTGAGATTTAATTGATTACTTATAGATTGCCAACGTTTTGGATCTATATCAGTATCAAAATAAAATCCTGTATTTCTAAAAACACCGTCAAAGCTATAACGTAAATAATTATCAGGTTTATTATTAAATGTAGCATATAGAAACAGATTGCTATCTGCTATTAATGTTCTTTTGTTTTTTAATTTTTGATTATCTAAAACTTTTTTGCGTAAATTAAGATGCGGGACATTTCTACTACCTGGATGAACAAATCCTTGCAAAACAGCAACATCACAATCTAAAATATTTTGACCATGATGATTAATACCTATATCATTTTTATTGTTCACACCTCTAATAAAATTAGATAAAATTAACGGTTTTTCAGGACTGTTATTTTTCGGTGGAATTCCAAAGTGGTAACTGATTACTTTCATTTACTATACTCCATGCATATCCACTTCTTAATTCGTGTACATCAAATTGACAATAACCTAAGTGAGCAAAAAATGCTTCAACTTCGTCTCTTGTTGGAATATATGGAGTGTCTACCTTGTTAAGTTTTGTCTCACAAATAGGTTCAGCTGCATTTGGACCTAAAACTATTGCAGGCTTGCCTTCCATAATTGCTTCTATTGATGCAATACTATTATATGTAACTAAACAATGCACATCTTCTGCAAGTGCGGCTTGTATTGTTTTGTCTGTTACCCGTTCTGTTCTTGTGGGCTTTAATCTAATCTCTATAGGACGATCAGTATATTTTTTAAGTTCTGAAACAACTGATTTAACCCAAGTTTGAGGATCAGGTTGACCAAATAATCTCATTGCTTTTTCACTAGGTGGACAAATTAATATTTTTTTACCAGGTGAAAATTTTCTATATCTAAATCCATGTTTTTTAGCTCTGTCCATAGGTCTTTCTATAATAGGGCCTATATACTGCATGTTATTTTTTGTTACCCTGTGTAACCATTTGTTTTTGAAATTTCCAAAATAACCAGTGTCAATAGTATAGAATGTTCTTCCAGTATCTCTACAAATCTGTATTGCTTTTCTGCTTCCGCCGCCAACACCTCTAATAACTAAAGCAGTGTCGTCGTTTTTATGATCAGCAAATGAACTAATTATACCATTACTACCGGTCACAAAATTTTCTAGAATAGGATCATATTTGTGTCCTTTTCTTTCAAAATTAACTTCACTTGTGTCAATTGCTACTACTTTACCCATGTGTTTTTTTACTCTTTCTGTAATAGATTCCCAGCTATTTCCTTCATAGTACTTAGCTTCCGGATCTACCATATAATTTATAACCGATTCTAAAATTTGTTGTTTTTCATCATTAACTTTCCATGTATTAGGTGTTAACTTGTGTTTTGCATTTTCTGTTTTTTTAGACAGATAACTTTTTTCAGCCAAATACCAATCAGCTGCATATTCACATAATCTATATTTTTTAAACCAAGGGCCTCCATCGGTATAATGAATAGCACTAGGAATTCCATCTTCTGGTTCTTTATAATAACCTACAAGCCAGTTCCATGAATGATGTATTCTACCTATTTGATTATCTTCTAACCAACTAAATCTATGTAGATATTTTCCATCTATATCAGGATCATTTACAAGTTTTCTAGTCAACTTTGAATTCGCAGGATGACCGCAATTAAATAGCATCATACTAGACCAATTTTTTCGTGGATATATTGTTTGAACTTGTCCGTCCATTTTTGATTCTGACTTAGGTGTATAATCATGTTGCACACACATTAGTGCATATTTGTCATTAACTAATTCGAAAAGATTTCTTACATCATTTTTAAATAAAAAATCACAATCACAAAACATTGCCCATCCTGAAAACTTAGCTAGTTCAGGAACTAAAAATCTGGTAAATGTAAATTCAGTTGATCCAAGTTTGTCTTCATCGCGCCAATAAAGTCCTCTATCTCGCATGTCGTCTATTTTTATTGGATATATCTCAATATTATTTGGATATTTTGCTGAATCTAATATACTTTGTCTACAAACTTGGTATGCAAGTTCTTCACGACTGTCGTACCCAACAAAAATTTTAAGTATTCCGTCTTTCAATGTCTTCCTCCACGCATTCTTCGCCGTATTGTATTTCAACAATTTTTAACGGCTCGTCTGTTTCATTAGCAAGCATGTGCCATTCTTTGTTATTAATATGTAAAGATTGATGTAAACTATACTTGCCTTTTAATTCAAGGTCTGTAGATGAATCAAGTGTATAAACTGTTGCTTCACCTTCTGATACAAACCAGTGCTCTGCCCTCTTGTCATGTCTTTGCATACTCAGTGTTTTACCAGGATCAACAGTAAGTTCTTTTACTTTGACTCTTGGCCCGTTTTCGTGTAACACTCGATAATACCCCCATGTTCTGTGTGTCTTAGGTTGTTTCCATTCATCTAATATCCAACTACTAGAATTCTTTTTGTCTTCTCCACCGACACCAAATTCAAAACTTACACCGTATTGATTTTTATACATATCATATTCAGGCGTAGAATTGTTTGTTCTATCTCCACCATTGGCAAAAATAATTTCTGAATCGCTACCTGTTGTAGACATCAAGTAAAATATAGCATGACAAGCAGTATCATCAGCATCATCAAAACTAATAACTCTATCTACCATACCAAGATTCTGTACGACTTCAAGTCTTTCGTTGAATGGCATAAAAGGTCTACCCTTTTTGCGGGTAAGCCAATTGTCTGAATTAAGGCCAACTACTAATTCATTGCCTAAAGCCTTTGCGGCTTTAAAAAAGGCTATATGACCACTATGCAAAGGATCAAAGCCTCCGGTGACTAGAACAATCTTTTTCATGCATATATTTATATACGCACTTAATTGTACAAAATTATTCCGGTTTGTATGCAGAAATTTTCAAATGTTGTTTTGGTGATTTATGTCTAACATAACCAATAAATCCGGCATTTTCAAACGCCTGTTTCAACGACTCATTAGAATAACCACTTTTATGCACATCCCACAAATCATCTATAGCATCTCTTTGCCATCCAAATATCCCACCTAGCTGAAATTCTATATCTACACCGGCAATTAAGTTGTTAATATGAAAATTCATATCTGGTAAAATCATATCAACTTTGCCACTCGGTTTTAGAATTTTATACCAGGTTTGCAACAACAATTTACCTTGAGCAAAAGTAAGATGTTCGAAAAAGTGTCTTGAAAAAACTTTATCTACACTGTTTTCATTAACAAGTTGATCTATCTCCCATGCCTTGCACACATAGTCTATGCCTGGTAGATTTCTTATATCGCAGGTTTTATAACCTTTACGCCTTGCTAGCTCACCACAACCGAATTCGATATTAAGTTGTTCCAAAATATTACTTTCTTAACAATAAGGATTTACCAAACCATCTGGATATAAAGGCTTTAAATGATTCCAAGGCAACCCCTTTTCTATTTCGTCAGTACGCCATTGACAATATGCCAAATTATAAAGCCATTGATCTCTATCAAAAACATCTGGCTTTTCTAACTTACTAAGACTTTTATTACTAACTGGCCAGGCCATTGAACTATTACACAAACTAAAAGTAGGTATACCTTCACATGCACTTTCAGTTAATGCATTTGTATTAAATCCAACAACTGCCCAAGCTCTTTCAAAATCTTCATACAATCCATCTCCGCCGTTAAGTAAACCTGCTCCTTTGTTATTTTGACTTAGCTCAAAATTCTTAAGTTGACATCTTTCAATAATTTCAAGTTGTCTGTCTACCCTAGCAGGATGTAATCTAACAATAATTTTTCTGTCTGTATACTTCCTAATTTCTTTTAAAGTGTGTAATAAAAAGGCATCGTAAGTTCCATGTTTTTTTAAAAGATTTTTTAAACTGCTGTCGCCTGGTCGTTGAAGCAAAAGTAATATAGAGTCTCCAGGCTGTCGCCAATCTTTTACTTCTATTTTTTGTTCCTCCTGAATTTTATACCATCTATCAGGAGGTGAATTATTAGCATTATATTCACCTTCGTCGTAAAAATAACTCCACCAACTAAATCTATGATAGGCTTTTGGGTGTGGATAATTAGGTAAGTTTTTTCTAAACACAGCTGATTCTGCACAGATATATGGCTTACCACTGTAACGTATAAACTCGTAAATATGTCCTAATTTCTTTTGACGCTTTTGTTCTAATATGTTGCTCTGCAGGAATATATCAGCACTGTTTATTAAATCTTTGTCTTCCCAATCTGCAAGTATAACATTATCTCCACCAAGTAATGGATGGTTTCTAAATGCAGGTTTAATTGCAACTATTAGAGGTTCAGAAGTTTTCATTAATAAAAAACAGTCCAGTCTTTTCTATAAATCTATGTTTTTTCTTTTTCCCCATAGTAGATATAGATCTTAATTTTTTTGTCATGTCTGCGTCATATTCAAAACCAAACTCTTTCATTTTAGCAATCCAGTATGGAGAATCTTGACAGTTAACATGATGATATCCTGGTGCACCCTTTGGTGCATGAGACATCACCAGATGTTTTGCACACTGCATAGTTTGTACATAGTTAGGAATATAATCTTCATAAACATGTTCAACAAATTCTACACTCCAACATACATCAAAAGTTGATTGTAGTTGTAGAGGACCTTTGCTGTAGTCGTGTAATATAAAGTTAGATTCGTTCTTTTTACCACGTTTTAGAGAGCTATCTCCATCAACGCCTAGTGCTTCAAATCCTAATTTTTTCGCATGCAACACCATACCACCTGGACCGCATCCAACATCAAGATATGATTTGAAACCTAATTCCTTAAACCAATGCAATGCACCTTCGTCTAGGTGTGTGATTCCGTTATGTCCGCCTAAATGTTCTTCTAGCATGTTTACCTTATAAATTTTCTAAACGTATCTAAATACTTATCTTTATTTTTTTGGTTGCCTTTAAGAGTAAGAAATACACTTTGGTTTCCGTTTTTACCGATACTCATCCAAAAAAGTTTAGATGGTTGTTCAAAAAATTGATAATCTTTACTCAATTCAAATAGAACATTTTGATCATGAAATGGTGCCCATTGTTCAAATGGTTTTGCTAATAATCTGTTCGCAAAATCTTTTTTAAATCCCGACATGCCATATGTTACTAAACCTGCTAGCCATCGCTTGTCTTTGAGATGTCTTAGGCAAGTAATACGATTTGTTGCTTGTTCAAATTCTTGTTTTGTAAACTTTCTTGTGCATATAGTATCAACATCTAAAGTCATTACTAAATCTTTATCGTTAAATTTCTCAGCTACTTTTAAGAATCTGACTGCTTGTAAGTATCCTATACGTTGTGTTTCATTAATAAACTCTTTATGTTCAGTAGTAAATTCAACACCGTCTACAGGATCTATGTGTGTAGGATTAACAACATGGGCATGAAGTTTAACCCATGGTGCATAATGACGAATACTAATAAGTAAATTTCTAGCCCAATCGTCGTAATATTTTTGATCACATCCTACTAGTATGTTATAACGTGGCATCTTCCATCCCTGCTACTCTTAACTTTACAACATTAGTTATCTGCCATTGCTTTTGATCCAGTGCCTTTAAGACTCCTAACCATTTGTTACGCATTAATGCAAATTCATTGATAATCTTTTCATAGTCAACAACGTCTGTCTCACCGTCAACGTATTTTTCAACGTCACGGCTTGACAGAGCTCGTTGATAGTTTTCAAGATATTTTTTGAAATATGAACTGCGTAGTCTACGTAGCTCAATATTTAAGTAGTTTAGGATTGCTTCAATTTCTTGTAGTTGATTGAAGCGGTGTTCGACAATGCCAGGCATTTCTGCCGCGGCTCGTTCTACATTGCCGTGTAGTTTTACTTCCTTACGAGCTTCAGTAAGTTCTGACTCGAAATGAGCGACAGCATCTGGAATCTTAGAAATATCTCGTGATATCTCACTATACCAGCCCATTACCAGTCCTCTTCTTCGTCATCGTATGAGTCATTATCAATATCAAGATAGTAGTTAATTGCATTGTCAAGATCATTGCAGTTGCCCAGTGCATTTTTGAAATGTTCATCATCTGCGCCATAATCTGCACAGACTTCAACGTAGCGTTCTGCAACAACTTCAATGTTTTTCTTGTCAATGTTATCCTTAAATACTGTCCAAATATCAACAATTTGTGCTTCATCCATTAACAGGCTCCTCGATTGGTTCTTCTATGTCGTCTTGGATATTTACCTTTTC
>Ga0222719_10002976_pt1 | contig 15187 bp, 27 predicted proteins | sample C33_34DmetaG_FD_165039 | JGI IMG/M metagenome (GOLD analysis project Ga0222719, IMG submission 165039) | Estuarine water microbial communities from San Francisco Bay, California, United States - C33_34D | ecosystem: Environmental > Aquatic > Marine > Unclassified | place: USA: California...
GTTACCAAATGTTCCTTTAAAATACTAGAGTGTACTGCCAGAAATAGGCTCTGGAGCCGTAACTCGAATATTTGTACTTCTTTTTTCTGTTCCTGTCCAACTCTCACCGCAGTCTGGACAGTTGCCATCAGGATAACTAGCAACTTCTTCTGGCGTATCAACCGCGTTATCGCAGTTCACACAATGCACCATGTCTGTGCTACTTGAAGGTCGCCATGTAGACCCGTCTGGCATCGTAATTATACTATCGCTCATGATATTGTCACCGTCACTGAACCAATTTCTCCTGTTGCTTGCGATCCCCTTACATAAGGAGAATGCGCTACTGGCACGCGAAGCTGCCCACCGTGATTAAACACCGCGCCGTCTTCTAAGCCACTGTCATCTGTTTGAAGTGCCGTAAACACTGTAAAGGTATTACGCCCCTCGCCGGGGTTTTGCATGTTTTGCAGGTACGTCGAATAAGACCGCAATACTTCTGCGAAATACTGATTGCTATACTCCTCTGGAGGTATGGGGAAGAATGGGAGGTTTAGATTCCTCGACATTACCTTCTCCCGTCTGGTCGGACTTCCACTCTTGGGGAGCCAAGCCTCCAGCCTACACCTGTGTCATCAGTTTCTATTCTGAAGGCAAACGATCTACCTCTAAGCCGAACAAATATCTGATCAGTAAATTGCTCTACCGGGACAGACGCTGTTTTGGCAACCGATCCATTGTTCGTATTAGTATAGTTCCCGCCGGGAAAGTTACGGACTTTCAAGGTCATAACCGCACTAGGCGTTGGGTTTGATGAGTCCCTAAAGGTCATATCTGGTATTAGGCGCTTCATAAACACGAATTGTTCGCCTTCTCCCAAGTCCATCTGACTGCTTTCAATGTATGACGAAATGGCACTGGCAGGAGAGGTGCTACCATCGTCAAAGCCTATTTCCTGAAGGTACAGATAGTGATCGGAACCCGCGGCTATTGGGTCTGAATTAACGCCGCGGTCAAGCCAGCAGGTACGTCCAAGAGTTCCATAATACCAAATCTTTTGCTGGTAATTATACGTCACATATCGGTCATTTTCTGTGCTAGATGATGATGGATAGAACCATGTAACCTCAGAAAACGCCGTATTTGTAGATGCTGTAACCTTTTGGAGTTGATCACTATTGATGTCCGTAAATACATAATCACGAACAGAGCATGGTAGACGCTGCACCGCACCGCCATAAACGTAAAACTCTTCTGCACCCATCCAGAATACATTGTCCTCAACAGCGATTGCAGCCAAAGGACCAGCAATTGTGATGTTTGTGGATATTTCGTTAATGCCGAATGTAAATGGAGGGCCTAGATACTGCATAGCGTGTAGCGATACATCAGTAAAAACGAGTACCTGCTGCCTTGTTTCCAAGGCTGTAACGATTTCAGAGCCAGAACCGATTCGCAAATCACCCGCTGTATTTGTGACCAAAGACTGCCATTCTGTTACATTCTCCTGATCAGAAAAACGTATAAGCAATGGGTCTTGCACACCCGGATTTGTTTCTGAGTCACACCCGAATGCGATAACATGACGATCACGATCAGAAACCAATACCTGCTTGGCAATCGTTGGAACCTTATTAGCCCCTGCAATTGAGGCCAACTCTACGGCTCGACCCATTGGAGAAACAGCTTTTGTGCTTTTATCCCAATAGAATATATCACCATCTCGGACGTTAATAATAAGGTCTTCACCAAAGTTGTCATGCGACCAAATTCTAAGTGTTTGACCAGAAGCAGTTAAAGATGTGCTAGACCCCCAAGCACCGCGACTCCAAGTACCTGCCCCCCAACCGTTACCAACGATTGTGGTGTCCAAGCCCGTGTTGATTTGGTATGTGCCTACGCAAGCAGCGCCGCCACTACCGCTATCTGAGGAAGTAGCAAAGACATATGTAGGGTTAAGCCCTGTTGTAGTTGTAATACTGTTTATAGTGCTTACAGTGCGAGCCTCTACCTGATAGCTATTGTCGTTGATAATGCTAGTTATCTGGTACTCTTGGTTCAAAACATCAGCGGTAATAGCACCGCCAAGAGTAGCAGAACCAGAAAAAGTAACAAAATCGTTTTCTAACGCGCCATGATCTGTATCTGCTACAATTAAAGTCGCGCAATCTACAGCATCACCAGACGTATGCGTAGCGGCTGTCGTGCCATTTACACCCCTAACGCAACCAGTCAGGTCATTTCCAGAAATCAAAGCATAAGTAATAATCTCATCGTTAATTTTTATGCGACCAGACGCTGGAAAACCAGACGCTGACGTAAGGGAAATTGTTGTGTCCAGAATGGCTACGTCTGCGCTCAGTGTATTTGCGCTTGCTGAAAATGTAACGTCTCCAGCCGCCGTTGTTGCGCGAATAGGTGTAATATCGTTATACCCACCACCTTCGTTGATATAATACTTTAGATGCGTTCCAACACCTAAATAGTTTGATCCATCTAAAGCGATCCAAGGATGCAATGCACGACAGGTGCCTAAAAAAGCATTGCTTGATTGCTTGATCCAGCCGCCAATTTTTTCAGGATAACCGAAGCGAAACCGCACTTTATCCATGTCAAACCAGCCACCTTCGTTGCTGTATGACGTAGTTTCACGGTTAATACCGGGTCGGAATTGAAGTTTGGTCAACGGCATCAGCAACCTCCTGTTAAGGCGATTATACACATTTTGAACAATTGTTCGAGTTATTCTTTTTTTGAAAATAAACCGAACAATTTAATCTATAAGCTCAAAGTGCGGTCCATCAATAAATGGCCTGCGCCCTTGTGATCTGCGAAGGTCAATATACGCGTTCATAGCGTCTTCCATTGTGCCTTCCCATTTGCGAATGTCCATAGGATACGGCATTTCAGGCGTGCCCCAAGCAGCGCCCCAACAAATAGGAACTCCCAGTTGTGTCGCTGCCTCTTTAATAGCATCAGCCAAATCATCATAGAGCGAGAGTTCCCAACTCGCCCTACCATTTACAAACGCCATGATGTCGAATGCCTTACCCTCAAGGTGCTTAGACTTCATGGTTTTGCTTGCACCTTTGGCAACCAACTCTTTCTGCTGTTCGATGGTTCTCATTCCTTGCACCACTCCGAAATCGGTTTTTGACAGAGTGATAGCCATTTTAACGACTGCCTGTAGTCGCTCATCAATCCCCTCAAGCCTATCAAGGCTGCGTCGGCTAAGTTTAAAGCTCATATTATTTCCTCTTAAAAAATGCCTGTGCCCCGCGCACACCGAAACTGGCTGAAATTGCAATTCCAAGGCTGTAAAAATACCAATCGGGCGCTTTGGAAAGCTGCTCGAACCCACGATCTACCCAGCCTTCAGCGCCGGGAATAAACGCTAAAATCAATGGTATTGACAGCACAATTACGAACCACTCGTCTTTCCAGCTTGACTTTGCGCCCTCTGCCATAATGCGCTCCCAGTCGGCAACGCTTGTCTCTTTTGACAATAATATTTGGGCTTTCGCCTTCGCCTCAGTAAGTTTTAGCTCCGCTTCGGCTGCGTTTTTATCAGCTTTGCCTTGCAGCCAAGAGCCTGCGAGGTTCGCTATTGGGCCTAATGCCGCGGTAAAAATACTCATTTTTCCGAACCCAACCAAACGGCTATCGTTCCCGTCATAGCCCCACTAACCACTGAAATCATTGCAGATTGCTGCGTTGACAAATCATCAAGACTCATCCCCCATTCGATCACGCGGATATACATAATAGTCATAACAACCATCATAAAACGTGGCATGAGCTTGTATTGCAGAATCTTTTCAAAGGTATTCGCCATGTTACACCTCTATGTTTAACTTCGTTCCTTGCGGCCTATCCGCACTGGTCTTTCGCCCGAATCTATCATAACTTTCCTGTAAGTCCAATCTCTGCTTTACAAGAGCCTCTAAATGGCTGTGGTTGGCCCTATGCTCCTTCTCCACACGTTGCTCCGCTAAATGTGTTTCTATGCGCTCACGCGCTCTGGTTTGCTCATGTATGTCGCTTCCCACATTAAACGGCGCATTACCTATCGCGGAAACACCATCAGCCATTTGCTAACTTGTCTACTCCCCATATCATCGCTACGGTTCCCGCCAAAAAAATTGTAACGCCTAACGCCAATGAAATACCCCAGAACAACCTATCTCTGGCAGCGGCTTGGGCTTCCAAGGCTTCTTTCTGGCGTTTTCTTGCTTCAGCTTGCTCACGCACAACCAAATCCCACATGCCCGGTGGCCCGTATAAACGGCAATGGCTGCGAAGAGTTTCCATAGCTTCTTTGTGGGCCATCTTCGCCTGTGCTATGGCAAAGCCTTCTTGTTCAGAAGACGCTAGTCGGCCCAATGGCCCTTTATGTTTGCCAGATTCTGCAATAGCTATGTCGGCTTCTAGCTTTGCCAATTTTCCAAAATGAGGCATAAGACTGTTTATGTCTTTGCCAGCTTGAACCGCGGAGCTAATGCCCCCCGCTATTTTAGTTACAGCGCCTGCTAAGGCTAAGACTTCTATCATGCTTCACGAAAGCTCCTTGGACAATAATAATCAGGATCAACGCGATAAACGCGCTTGTTATACATGCCGTCACATTGATAGTGACAGGATTTATAAAACCAGCTTCCGTAGCCGTTTATGAATACATGCCCATATCCTATGAATATAAGCGTGCAAAGCATGTTATCGCTCCATTAAGCGATCTATTTTTTCTTCGATACGATCAAACCGCGCAACGATCTGATTCATAACAGCCGTACTGTCACTTTTGGTAACGTATTCTTTCGCCATTTCTTCCCTTGTTTTATTCAAGAGAATTTGAACGCGCCCAAGTTCAGCGTGTTGTGTTTTTATCCACCAACCTAAACCACCGATTGCAGTGGTTAAGCCTAAGTTTATGAGCGCGTTCATTTCCATTATTGTGCCGCTACCTCTTGAGCTTCTTCAGACTCTTCCAAAGACTTTGTCAACATGTCCATAAAGGCTTGCTTGCCGACAGCGAGTTGATCCAGATTAAATTGGGCAGAACCCATCTTTCGGTCCAAGTCAGCAACATGGTTAATCATAACCTTCTGCTGATCTGTCAGTTGGTCTTCAGTGTAGTCAGTGCCGTTGATCGTGACGGTTTTTGTTTGTTTCTCGGCCATCGTGATCTCCTTTTAAGTTAAAGTTACTATGCTGCCCAAGGGTTGCCTGATGCTTCCGTTGGGTTTTTCTGGTTCTCGATGTTTGCAGCGAGAGCCGCTTCCGTATCCGCTTGGCTTACGCTATCCCAAACCCAGCCTTGAGCTTGAGCTTCGGTAACGTCCGCATAGGGTACGAAATCTGGTGATGATGGGTCTGGTGTTAGCCCCACCGTGCCGTAGTTTGACGCAGTATAGGTCACGGCATCATCGCCCGATCCTACAGTTTCTGACGCTGTGCAACGCCAATGTACTACGTTAATCCCACCTGTTGCGACTTCATGTTCGCATGTTGGAATTGTCCAATCGTATGTTACAGCCATTATAGTGTCTCCTGTGAATCAAGGAACGCTTGGTAGTTGTCCTTGCATGTTTGTGTGAATACGGCGTTGCAGATTGCTTGTACATCCGCATCTTCGCCTGTGATGTCATCAAGCGGCATAACCACATGACGATGGAATGAACGGCTCAAGTCTGTGCCATCTTCCCGAATGATCGTCGCAGTGCGAACTTGCACAAACGAGAAATCCCAAATGTCATTTAAGACAGTTTCGATCTTGTCGTTCTTTACTATTTTTTCTAATGCCATCGTTTATCTCCTGTGATGGTTGGACTGACTACCCTGTGATCCAACAGGGGTGGTTATGCTGTTCGGTATGTTAAAGAGTATTCTATATCAAATGTTCCACTAGACGCTGTTGTTTCTGCAAGAAATAACACCTGAACTTGAGTAGCATTACCACCTGTGTAATCAGATACAATACCGCTGGCCGAAGATGATGTACCTCTTGAAACTCCCATAACAGCAGGACTACCTGCTGCATCCATTGCTGCCGCAGTCGGTAATGTTGCAGAAAAAAAACTATTAGCACTAGCACTTGTTATTGTCAGCCCACTAATTCTTACCTGTATGGTACATAAGTTGCCAACTTTAGTATAAATCGCACGAGTAATAGATGCTGTACCTGTCAGGTTTGTAAGGTTTGCAATAGTCGGAGTAAAGGTCCCCTCCTCATAGTCATCCAGAGCATTCGCCGCAGCCGTATCACCGTTAAACTTTAGGCCGTCACCATCAAAAATAGCAACTACACTACCGTCAACACGAAGGTCTATTTTAGTATTTGCAACAGTATTACCTTCATCGGCTTGCAGATAGATATTAGCAGCAGAGCCACTTACTTTACTGTAACCAGTGGCATCAGTATCCTCTAACCTGATCTGTGGGCTTGTCTCACTCAGATGCAACGTATTCTGTGGGTTTGTCTCACCAATCCCGACATTACCGCTGCTGTCGATGCGCATGGCTTCTGAGCCAGCGGTGTAAAAGTTCATATAATCAGTGTTTACTGTATCATTGTGAACGTACTGAATTATACCTTGCTGAATTGCTCCAGCATCAGCAAACCGTAAACTACTGGCAACTGTTGAGCCAAATGTAATACCGCTTTCTGCGGAAGATGTCCTATCGCCCATAACTATATTATCGGCATTTGCACTAGCGTAGCTACCATCTGTATTTCCAAGCAACAGCCTACCGCTGCTGTCGATACGCATGGCTTCTGAGTTGTTAGTAGCAAAAACAAGATAACCACTGTCAACATTCCAAAGGAATCCGTTATTTCCCGCTCTGGCTAGATACATACGGTTTGAACCGCCTGTACCTCCCAAATATAACTGTGCGTCACCACCAGAGTTGTTAATTACTACAGCACCGCTGCTGTCGATGCGCATGGCTTCACTATTATTGGTTTTGAAATACATTGCATCAACAGAGTTGTCATAAGCAATGCGCCCAATATCACTGTCACTGGTATCGCCAAGATCAATTATAGAAGTGCCATTGGTTGCTGTGATAACCTTAACTGAATTAGACAGGTAGAGGTCTCTCCAACGTATTGTGCTAAAGCCTAAATCCAAAGTTGCATCAGTTTGACCCGTAGAGGTATTATATGGCAAAACACCGTTTACAGCATCGTTAAACCTGATACCTGTATCGCCAGTTCCAATATAAATATCTGTAGAATCAGTCCCAATACTCCCCACAGTGGTGGTGTCTTTAACAAACTCAACAATACTACCATCAGATGTTTCTCTAACAAACTTTGCAGAAATACCACCGTCACGCACTGCTGATATTTTGCCAGCACCTTGGATAGTTATTCCAGCGCCTGTATCACCAGCAGAAGTTTTACCCACCACCAAGTTACCGCTGCTGTCAATACGCATGCGTTCAGCACCGTTATTAACAATTTTAACTGCACCCGCACCATCAGGCCCAATGTTAATTGTTCCCGCACCTGCGTGATAAAGCCAAGTCTCATTAGCGCCTACACCCGCATAAGAATAAGCACTACCAGTACGCATAAGGCGAGAATTAGAAGATGCGGCTGTGTCTTCTAAGCGTATCTCTACAGCACCGCCAGAAGCCGCTGCGCCAGATGCGTGGATTAAAGCACTAGGCGAACTCGTCCCAATCCCAACATTACCACTGCTGTCGATGCGCATTCGTTCTGTGTTGTTGGTGCCAAAGTGCATATAGCTGTTTGCACGTTGAAAGAGAAACGTTTGACCTGCTGATCCAGAACCTATATCAAAATTTGTTCCTGAACTCGTAGACGAAAGCCTTAAAATTCCCTCTGAACCCGAAACATGCAAATTATACGCTGGCGAAGTCGTCCCAATCCCGACATTACCGCTGCTGTCAATGCGCATTTTCTCAGTCAAGCCAGAAAGCAAAACTAAGTCATCTGAACTTGTGGAACCTATAGCACCACCGTTAGTTGCACCATTACCTTTTACTCGCAAAACAGTGTTGTTATTTGAACTGCTAAACGTACCTACAACACCTGTCCCATCCACAGTCAGCCCATCAGCCGTGACAGTGCCAGTTACGTCAATACCTGTGGAGGTGGTGGCGAGTTTGACATTTCCAGCATAACGTAAATCAATCGCCCCTCCATCTACGCCACGAAGATAGGATGCCGTAGCGGCAGAGTTTTGCAAATAAATGTTATCGCCTTGAATAAGAAGATTACCCGCAACGCTTTCATTTATTACGCCATCTGAGCCGTTAAAATAAATCTGTAGGTCAGACCCAGCGCCGAAGATGGCTTTGTCGTTGGCGCCGAAGGACACATCTGCCGTTACTGTAGCGCCACCATCCTTTAGGGTTACGCCATCAATAACCACGCCATTAGCAGCAGTCGTTTCAGAAATAGTATCTACGGTAATAGACTGACCCGCAGTAACAATAATGTTATTAGCGCCAGTCGTGTTGCCGTTCGCTAGAATTTCAGCAAGCGTGTCAACCGTGCCAACCTGACTATCAACATACGCCTTGATTGACTGCTGTGTTGCCAACGCCGCCGCGTCATCAGACGCCATGTTGTCTTCGTCAAGAATCTTGTCAACCGACACGCTGCCCAACCGCAGACTGTCAAAAAACGCATTATTAAACACGTTCGCCGCTACCGCGCCAGAACCCGCGCCGTTAAAGAACACAACCGCAGTCGTACCCGCAGGAACCTCATAGTCGTTACTTGCATTATATGTGCCTTGGAAAAGCAAAATACTGCGCGAACCAGACAGGTTATTGCGCACATAGATAATCTTTTCCGCATCATTCGGAGTAAGCTGCACAAACGCAGTGCCGCCCAAATCCCCGCCATCGCCAAAAATAACCAAACGATTCCGCCCATTAGAGGACGCGCCATCGCTGATAGGCAGCGTATTAGGAGAACCAGAAGACCCCGTGGCGGCAAGAGTTACAGATACCTGACCGTCAAGCGCGGTATCCAGCAATTCAAAGTTTGTGTTCGTTGTATCGCCCCATGTGCCAGACTGTTCGCCTGTGCCGATGAGTTCGATACCGTTATTCAGTGTATATGTACTAGGCATAATTTTTTCCTATGCTGCTATGTCATCCCAGCCCGGAGTTTGAGACGGTGTTTCGTCACTCCATGCTGGGGTGGAAGATGGTGTTACGGGATTATAGCCCGGATTTTGATTTGGAACAATACGCCCCCAGACGAGAACCTGCCCCACGCTGCCCGTTGCAGCAAGTCCAGATACAGAAACGTCTGCATCGGCGGTGGTTGTAACCGTGCCAACAGCCGCGGTCCCCGCGACGCCCGTGACGCTTACAGTAACAAATATTCCCACATCTACTGTTCCAACAGAACCAGTAGCCGCAATACCAGTCGCTGGAGCATTAGCGTCAGCCGTTGTAGTGACTGCACCAACAAAAGCGGTAGCTCCCAATCCCGTAACGGAAGTTATTGAATCGGCGGTAACGACGACAGACCCTACGGTTCCTGTACCCGCCACTCCAGTAGCTGAGACAACTGCGGTGCCAATTACCGTTACAGAACCTACGCCACCTGTAGCTTCTACGCCAGTTGGGGTTACATTCGCTTCCGCAACAACCGTTACGCCACCCACGGCGCTTGTGGCCTCAAGGCCAGTAACTGGAACATTCGCCTCTGCAACAACCGTTACAGAGCCAATAGCTGTTACTGCTTTTGGAAGGTCGGTTTGACCCCACGGCATATCGCCCCAACCAAAGCGGGACCAACCGCCTATTGGAACGATAATGTCAGTCATTAGGCTATCCGAACAATTGCGTTACTTGCGTCTGCTGTTGGGAATACGATAGTAAAATCACCCGCCGTGGATGTTTTGTCTGACCCAAAATCCAACACACAAACAGTGCGGTTGCCGTTCGTTGAATTATAAATCAACGCGCCACGAGCAGTGATCGTTGCTGTACTAAACGTTAAATCAGCAAAATCAATAAACGCCGTTGTTCCGCTTGTAGTCGGATCAATGTTGGTCAATGTCCCGCCACCAGCAGAATAACCTGTGCCGCTAATTTCATTCGTTGCAGTATATACAGTGGTCGCCGCTGTAAACGAGGCGTTGTTATCATACAGCGCAAGTTTATAAGTATTTGCGCCTACGTTAAAATCGTGCAGACCTTCAAGAACTTCTTTCTTGAAAGAGGTGCACAAGAAGTTTCCTGTGAAAGCCATTTAAAAGTCTCCTTACGTTCTCGGTTTTCGAATAGCACCATAGCGGTATTCGTCGATTGTTTCTTGCGCCTCGCCCAAATTCTTCAAGCGAGAAATGCCTTCCATATACCGTTGGTTATACATCTGCATAAGGTTCGGGTCGCCCTTCATAAACGTATACGCCTCAATTAACGAAGCATATAGTAAAGAAATCTCAGCATTTGTACTCAACCAACTGGTTCCGCTATCCGCTCCCGCCGTTAACGAAGTTGGTCGATACAAATAGTGTATGTCCACAGTGTAGTTAGCGTCAGGAGTTGGAGCCAAAATAAAGTTATCAACGTCAAATTGTGCGTAGTATTTCGGCTGTCCCGTTGTCGTTGGGTCCGGGGTGTATGTCTGGACAAAGTCTAAATCCTTAAACAATAAAAACTCTGCATCACCGCTTACATCAATACTCAACGAAAAGGGAGCAAGAAAATCAGACGGCGCAGCCAAGTATTGATTGCCAGTGGTCATGGTGCCAAACTGGTTTTTCTGGAACAGATTTAACTGCACACTTTTTAGTATGCGCTCCTCCGCCAGCCTGATAAACAACGGTAAGTTATTTACAAACGTTGTCTCATCGTTTTCCGTATAGTCCTGAATGGCCTGCTTCAGTTCACCATATGTCATCGTCATGTTGTCACCGTCACTGTGCCCACCGAACCTATAGCCACCAAGTTATTGGGAGGCGAAAGACCCTCAATCTCGTTAAACCCTACAGGATTCCACCCATATTGTGTAGCCCTTTGCTCGGGCAACCCGCCTTCCGGGCGAGGATTACGCAACGCTTGCGGATCCGGTGACGCCTTCGGAGGAAACAACTGAGGATGCTTGGGCTCAAACTCATCAGGGCCAACCTTCGCACCTGTCCACTCCACCTTCATCTCTCGAAGACGGTAACGACGGCCCGATCTGTCCGATATTCCCCATGCGTGTTTGCCCGAAGCGTATGCCATTACACCCTCAGATACTGAATACTAGGCTGCAACTTCAACGGAACACGATCCTCGTCTTCATCTGCTGCACGTTGGAACTCTTCCTCATACACAGACTTTAAAAGCTGGATCCTGTCTGGAGCTCGTTTCATCGAAATGTAATAAGCCAAACCCGCAACCATACAAGGGTAAAACCTAAACGGCATGTCCGTGGTGTTGACCAGAGTGTCTGCGTCCTCAATCCGCTGCACATAATAGTAAATGATTTGATCCGTAGAGTTCTCCGGAACAGCCCACAGATTAATTACAGGGCTAATCTGCCGATCAAACCAGAACTGGCTAGGACGACCCTGTGTAGTCTTGTTGGGAAGAGTAACGTAATCGCCCCGACTAATCCGCTCCACCTCATAGTCAGTGTTGTCCCGACGAAGCACAATCTCCAACACATCAACAACATCAGGCAACAACGTTTCCTGAGCCTGACCTTGGGTAAGAGTTATCGTGCCCTGCTCCACCGTCCACATGTTAATGCCACGGTTAGCCCATTCCGCAAACATCAGGTTCAAAGACCGACGCGCCGTCCGAGCATCATAACCAGTGCGAACCTCCAGCCCGCACCGCTCAAACGCCTCCTCGATTATCTCACCAACATCGAGGTTAAAGTCTCTTGAACCTGAAGTAGCCATTTATCAACTCATGTTATTATTGGTTTTTGGTTGGTCTTTGTCATGACACAACCGCCATTTGCGTAACCATTAACCTTACCGCCGCGCATCATCTTGACCTCTCCGCCGCGCATCATACCAACACGACCGCCGCGCATCATTTTACCAACGCCATCAGCAGCGTAATCAGGGACCATTTTTCCCTGCTTGTTCTTAACCATGTTTAACTTACCCGGCATTTCACTGTCTCCTGTTCCTACGCGCCAAGATATGGCGCTCATAATCCTGTGGGTCGTAGTTCGTATAATACCCTAGTTTTTCCAACTTTGCAGCAGCGTTTTCTAACTCCGTCCAACGCTGTATAAAAACAATGGCGTGTTCTCTTAAATACGCCAGAAGCCATATGTCTATTCCTGCCGACTCAAAAAACCTATTAAGCGCCATGCATTCTTGTTCTAACTTATCATAGTCATAATCGTAACTGTAATCAAAAACCATCGTGACTTTGTAACCAGTGCTAAAAAACTTTGCGGCCTCATGTAAAACATCCGTCCACAAACCGTCAGAAACCAATATCTTTACTTCATGATTCTCAACGGCAGGCAAAGCAAAAGGACAAGCCGCAATACCGTTCGTATGTGCGGTAGGTTTAGATAATTCCTCTGCCCAATCCCGTATCAAAACACTCTTACCAATCCGCCGGTAGCCTTTTTGTTTTTCCAACTTATTCGTTTTGAAGATTTCTTCTTCTTTGCTGCGGACGTACATTGCGCCATCGTAGGCCGACATGCGGGATAACTCTTGCGCTTTTCGCCTTTCTTGCGACCACACGGCTTTCCCGTTTTACAATCAACCCAGCCCTTCCCTTTGTTTTGGGAGAACCATTTTCGCAAAGAGTTCTTTTCCGCCATCAGTACGTCCTCGTACTTTTCCGCCTGCTCTCCTCGACGCAACCACAACCAGATGCAATGATTCCACCACCGCGATATCTATTACGAGCAGGGCGTTTTGGATTATCAACCGCCGTCATCAAACCACCAGTAGCGGCTTTTTTAGTAGAGTTTCCCCAGTTGGCGGCTCCCACTTTTCTACATTTAGAAAGTGCCCCTGAACCGTATGCGCTGGGCCAAACTTTGTATCGGCTTTTTACCTTGTGATAACACGCGTCTTTTTTTGTTTTTGACTTTTTTGCCATTATTCCGTCCCTCCGGTGGTGTGGATATTTGGAAGGACATTTGTCCACGACTTATCATAGTTTGCCTGCCTTACTAAAAAATCCTGCCACATAGGCTTTATCATCTTATAGTTTTCCTCAACCCGATAAGACACAACAGCTAAATCAGACTTCATCGCATAGAGTTGGGTTGAGCCCCAGCCTAAAAGTCCAACCACGATAACCGATGTTATATCCGAAAAGTTCACTTTCATCACGTTACCACATCTTGCACGACCAGTAACGGGCCGTAAGTTTATCCAACTTCTTTGTGTCACAACCATGCCTAGCGCGGAACGATTTCCTACGCTTAGGGTTTGACTTCTTAATAGTCATATTGGCGTCCCCAAAACGGACAATCTTTTCTTTTCCCTTGTCACAGGCTTTAACGACAAACTTTTTGCCACCAGAAACTTGACGTTTTGGCTTGTTGCATTTCATCTTGGACTTGTCGATCTTAGGCATCACAAGCTCCCTTGGTTTTTAATGTAAACAATCTCAAACGCCGCAGAAATATCAAAACTTACAGAAGCGGAGGACGATATTGCCCGTACTTCTATGTCCGACTTTTCTTCTATTTTTATAGGCAATGAAAATGTTTCTTCGATGTGCATACCTGTTGTCAAAGACTTAACATCTTTTGACTGAAACACTTCGCCATACGGCCTTATCGCCAAAATTAGTTTACAAACTGCCGGTGTTTGAGATGTTGTTCCATTAGATACCTCATATTGGAGCAGGTACGCCGTGTATCCCGCAGGGACGGTCCAAAGAGCCATTAGAGTTTGATTTGATCCCGTTACTCCGTTTATGGAAGCATAAACATTTGCAGGGACACCTGTCGTTACCGTACCTGTTCCCGCATAAATAACACCTGCATTTGTTCCACCCGATCCCGCAGAACGCACAATCATACGATTTATGCGTAAAAATGATTGTGTGGTGTTTACAGCAGTTTGCCCGTTTAAGGTGACTAGTTCATTTATCTGATTGTAATCAGCGTCTAGCCCAAACAGTTCAACTGTCCTTGCGCCTGTTCCCGCAGAAGTGTCGTCTGTAGACGAGCTAGAAACTTTTAGAACAGTTGCCGCAGTCAGGTAACTATAAAGGCCACCTTCTGCCCATATGGTTTCCAAACTGTTTACAACAGTAGCGTTGTTGCCGAACTTAAAAAGACCGTAGTGACCAGAGATTTGACCCCTAGCCACTTGAAGCTCAAACGGCTCAGATGTCCCGACCTGAGATATGGATCGGATGTCGTAAGCCATTGGATCCTCCTACGATAAAATAATCGTAAGTTCGTTAGCCGACCCTGTAAACGCTGAGACATAAACACCGCTACTTGCGATGATGCCATCATCAGGAATGTTCATTACATGATGACCTGTAGGAAACTTTTGCGTAAGCAAAGTATCCCCGCTTGCGCTTCCGTTTTTCAACGTAAAAGCACCCGCAGCCGCCGCGTAAATTACAACCTGCCGTAAACGTGATCGAGTCGGACCAACAATCGCTGCCGAGGTTCCTTGAACCCAATTATATGCTGTTACTGGACCAGCCATGATTTATCTCCTTATCCTGCGGAGACAGTTACAACACCTGAATTGCTGTACAGTTGACCTGCTACAGATGGGTCAGAAGTCGGAAGGTCGCTGATGATTACGACACTGTTTGTGCCATTGTGAGAAATAGAAATATTTTCCGTAACTGCGCCTGTGGTAGCGTTTTTCGTTACATCTTTAAATCCGTTCTCCGAGCGAACTGGACCGTTAAAAGTAGTATTAGCCATGTGGATCTCCTGTCGCGGCTAGTGTCAGCCGCACCATGCGGCTGTCAGGAATAAAAAAACCATACAGGAGAAATAGACAAAAAGAAAGGGGCTACCGAAGTAGCCCCCAGTTTGGGAGGAGGTCATATGAAACCCTCCCGAACTATAGCACAGATTACGCTCCGGGTGAACCGAATACGCAACGTGGGTCGCTAAAGCCGAAGCTGTAACGCTCACGAGCTTTAAAGCGCATGTTGCCTGTGTCGAAGTCGGCTTCCATGTTGGTAGACAGAGGAGTACGCTCAAAGTGAATCATTCCACGAGGCGCATCCGTCATGATGAAGAACGCATCAGGGTCCGTCA
>Ga0222719_10002978_pt1 | contig 15174 bp, 16 predicted proteins | sample C33_34DmetaG_FD_165039 | JGI IMG/M metagenome (GOLD analysis project Ga0222719, IMG submission 165039) | Estuarine water microbial communities from San Francisco Bay, California, United States - C33_34D | ecosystem: Environmental > Aquatic > Marine > Unclassified | place: USA: California...
TTTCCCGCGTTTATCACCACCGCAGATCTGGATGCCATCGCCCGGGACAGCATTGCCGGCCACGGTGCGACATCGTCATTTCTCGGCTACTACGGCTTTCCCGCCGTTATCTGCACTTCGGTGAACGAAGAGGTCGTCCACGGTATTCCGGGCAAGCGCGTCATCGGTTCCTCGGACATCGTCTCCGTCGACTGCGGCGCGATCATCGAAGGCTGGCATGGTGACGCCGCCATCTCCATCGTGATGCCGGACGCGCAAGCGTCGGTTCACGCTCTTTCCGAAGCAACTCAGTCATCGATGTGGGCCGGTCTTACTCAGGCACGAGTCGGACACCACCTCTCCGACATCGGTCATGCCGTTGAGACGTGTATCCGTGATGCCGGTCCGTACGGAATCGTCGAGGAGTACGTGGGTCATGGCATCGGCTCCGAAATGCACATGCACCCGCCGGTTCCCAACTATGGCAAGCCTGGACGCGGTCCACGTCTGGAGGCCGGCATGGCTCTCGCGATCGAACCGATGGCCACGATGGGGACTGCGAACGTCGAAGTGCTCGACGATCAATGGACCGTCGTGACGTTCGATGGCAAATGTGCCGCGCATTGGGAGCACTCGGTAGCGATTACCGACGACGGTCCGTGGGTCCTAACCTCGATTGAGGGCACGCGTCTGTAGCCTGTTGGCGATGCCAGAAGCACGACCTATCTTTAGCGGCGGCACTGGCAGGAGTGGCACCACCGTCGTTGCAAAACTCCTTCGCTGCCATCCCGATGTACGCGCGAGCCGGCCTCTCGAAGTCAGGTGTATCACTGATTCGGCTGGGTTGTTAGACGTTTGTCTGGGGCCCGGAATCCAAGCACCATGGGAAGTGAAAGCGCTGGGTTTAGTTCCAGGGGGACTGGACCGGCAATTCCGCAAGCGGATGCGCACGCGGTGGTGGAAGCGGGTCAACCGTCTCGGACACGTGAGTGGATTGCATCGGGGCATGACGGTCGAACAGCGAGACGCCATGGTGTGTCGACTCCTATCGAATGTGCGACATTCCCCCAAAGACGCGGGCCGGACCTTCTTGACCGACCTCATGGCTGCGCAAGGTGTTACTTCTCAGCGATATTGGGTGGATACTTCCCCGCCGAATGCCGTTCATGCGGACCGAATTTTCGGCCTAGCTCCCGATGCGCTCTTTGTGCACATGGTCCGAGATGGTCGAGACACGGCTGCGTCAGTGATGAATGAGACGTGGGGTCCGGTCGAAGCGGAAGCAGCGATTTTCTGGTGGGAGGATCGGATGCGCCGGGCTCACCAGGCGTTGTCGCAAGTCCCCGAAGATCATGTCATCACTGTGTCCTTGGAGGACCTGGTGGTGGGCGATAGGCAGTCAACGTATGAATCGCTGCTTGCCTTCCTCGGCCTGCCCGATCGGCCACGGATCCGGCGTTTCTTTGAGCAGGACATGCCTGCGGACCGAGTGCGGATCGGATCATGGTCCGAGCGGGTTCGAGACCCCGAGCGACTTAATTCGGCCTATCAGCAAGCGCGCCAGCGCCTGGTCCAGGAGGGGATTGAGGTCTTCGAAAGGTCGTAGTGGCCCCCGGTGGTGGCAGCAACGGGTGTGGGCGTAGACTTTCGGGGCTGAGATCGGGCTTCCCCGTCCATCTTCGAGAATTTGCCGTGGAAACGGCTGTCTTGTGGTGTGCGAGGACACGGTGTCGGTGGACCGGAGCCTCCGGTCCGCACAAACGAAGGGTTCCAGATGGGTAAGAAGGACGGCGCGATCGAGCTCGAAGGCACGATCACCGAGTCCCTACCTAACGCGATGTTTCGCGTGGAGCTCGACAACGGGCACGAAGTGCTCGCTCACATCAGTGGAAAGATGCGGATGCACTACATCCGGATCCTTCCAGACGATCGCGTCGTCGTGGAGTTGTCACCCTACGACCTCACCCGCGGCCGCATCGTCTACCGCTACAAGTAACAGACGCCACAAGCGTCGCGAGTGAACGGATAACGCACATGAAGGTGCAACCGAGCGTCAAGAAGATCTGCGACAACTGCAGGCTGATTCGTCGCCACGGACGCGTCATGGTGATCTGCTCCAACCCGCGTCACAAGCAGCGTCAGGGCTAGTAACGGGTGTAGCGGGAGAGACAACCTGCACACCTTTTCATAAGGGAGTTCCCGACCCCTGATTCTTTTTTCGAGTCAGGACGACACCTTCGGCCACGGGGCCGAAGACCGGTCTAGGCGGACCGGATCGGATTCCCTCGGCAAACCCCGTGAACGATTACAGATAGGACCGCCCCATGGCACGTTTGATCGGTGTCGATCTGCCGCGCGAGAAGCGCATGGCGATCGCACTCACCTACATCTACGGCGTCGGCCGTTCGCAGGCCGCGAAGGCCCTCGAGGCGACCGGCATTGATCCCAACATGAAGTCCAAGGATCTGACCGACGACCAAACGTTGGCGCTACGCGATTGGATAGAGGCCAACCTCAAGGTCGAAGGCGATCTTCGCCGTGAGGTCGCAGCCGACATTCGCCGCAAGGTTGAGATCGGGTGCTACCAGGGTCTGCGTCACCGCAAGGGCCTGCCTGTTCGAGGGCAGCGCACCCACACCAACGCACGGACTCGCAAGGGACCGCGCAAGACCGTCGCTGGCAAGAAGAAGGCCTAGTCCCGTCCTGCGGACAGCCCCCGATCAATCGACCACGGAACGTAGAAGGAAGTAGGCACAGATGCCCCCCAAGTCTGCCGGCGCCAAGAAGGTGCGCCGCAAGGAAAAGAAGAATGTGGCCCACGGCCACGCTCATATCAAGAGCACGTTCAACAACACGATCGTGTCCATCACCGATCCCACAGGTGCGGTGATCTCCTGGGCTTCGGCCGGACAGGTCGGCTTCAAAGGAAGCCGGAAGTCCACGCCGTTCGCTGCGCAACTCGCTGCTGAGGCTGCTGCCCGCCGAGCCATGGAGCACGGCATGCGCAAGGTTGACGTGTTCGTCAAGGGTCCCGGCTCCGGCCGTGAGACCGCGATCCGCTCGCTTCAGGCGACCGGGCTCGAGGTCGGTTCGATTTCCGACGTCACCCCCGTGCCACACAACGGCACCCGTCCCCCCAAGCGTCGTCGCGTCTGATCGCGCGCAGGAATAAGGAGAACTCAGAACTATGGCGCGTTACACCGACGCAGACTGCAAGCGTTGTCGCCGGGAGAAGATGAAGCTGTTCCTAAAGGGCAGCAAGTGCGACTCACCGAAGTGTCCATTCGAGAAGCGTCCCTACCCTCCGGGCCAGCACGGCCGTGGACGCTCAAAGGAGAGCGAGTACTTGCTGCAGCTTCGCGAGAAGCAAAAGGCTGTTCGGATTTACGGTGTCCTCGAAAAGCAGTTCAGCAACTACTACGTTGAGGCCAACCGCCAGTCAGGCAAGACCGGCGACAACCTCCTGCGCATCTTGGAATCGCGTTTGGACAATGTGGTCTTCCGTGCTGGATTCGCAAAGTCCCGAGATATGGCCCGTCAGTTGGTCAACCACGGACACTTCCTGGTCAACGGGCACAAGGTCGACATCCCGTCGTACCGCGTGTCACCCAACGACATCATTGAGGTGAGGCCGTCGTCGAGGGAGATGACGCCTTTCGTCGTTGCCCATGCCGAGGTTGGCGAGCGGACAGTGCCCGCGTGGCTCGAGGTTGTTCCCTCGAAGATGCGCATCATCGTCCACTCCCTCCCCGAGCGCGAGGTCATCGATACCCCTGTCCAAGAGCAACTCATCGTCGAGCTCTACTCCAAGTAAGCACCATCCGGTCTGGCCGCGGACCGGAGGATCGTCAAGCACGCGACGTCATATAGCGGTCGTCGCGGGAAGGAAAAGACACAGTGCTCATCAGTCAACGCCCCATCCTTACCGAAGAGCCAATCAGCGAGTATCGCTCGCGTTTCATTCTGGAGCCTCTCGAGCCAGGATTCGGTTACACCCTCGGCAACTCGATGCGTCGTACGTTGCTGTCGTCCATCCCCGGTGCTGCCGTTACGAGCATCCGGGTCGATGGTGTTCTGCACGAGTTCAGCACCATCGAAGGTGTGACCGAGGACGTCACCGAGGTCATCTTGAATCTCAAGCAGCTCGTTGTGTCGTCCGAGCACGACGAGCCAGTCGTGATGTACCTGCGCAAGCAGGGCCCCGGTGCTGTTACCGCTGCGGACATTCAGCCCCCAGCAGGCGTCGAGGTGCACAACCCTGACCTTCATATCGCCACGCTCAACGCTAAAGGCAAGCTGGAGATCGAACTCGTCGTGGAGCGCGGCCGTGGATATGTCCCGGCGACCATGAATAAGCAGCCGGGTCAAGAAATCGGCCGCATCCCGGTGGACTCCATCTACTCACCGGTCATGAAGGTCAGCTACAAAGTCGAGGCCACTCGTGTCGAGCAGCGCACCGACTTCGACAAGCTCGTCCTCGACGTCGAAACCAAGTCCAGCATCCGTCCCCGGGACGCTGTCGCCTCGGCAGGACACACGCTGGTCGAGCTCTTCGGTCTAGCCCGCGAGCTGAACGTCGACGCTGAGGGCATCGACATTGGTCCGTCGCCGACCGACGCCTTCGTCGCCGAGCAGTTGGGTACTCCCATCGAGCAACTGGACATGACGGTTCGCTCCTACAACTGTCTCAAGCGCGAAGGCATCCACACTGTCGGTGAGCTCATCACCCGCAGCGAGGCGGATCTCCTGGACATCCGGAACTTCGGTCAGAAGTCCATCGACGAAGTCAAGGTCAAGCTGGCTGGTCTCGGACTCGCTCTCAAGGACAGCCCCCCGGGATTCGATCCCGGTGCGGCGGTTTACTTCGCCGATGGTGAGGGTGACGACGACTACGACACCTTCGATTCAGGCGAGGGCGATGATTCCGCATTCGCTGAGGACGAGCAGCTCTAGCGCAGCTGGTTCGAGAAACCATCTGCTAGGAAAGCAACAAGGAGACACATAATGCCTACGCCTACCAAGGGTCCCCGTCTCGGCGGTGGTCCGGCGCACGAGCGGCTGATGCTGGCCAATCTCGCCACGGCCCTCTTCGAGCACGGCAAGATCACCACCACGGAGGCCAAGGCCAAGCGCCTGCGTCCGTTGGCCGAGCGGCTCATCACCTTCGCCAAGCGCGGTGACCTGGCTGCTCGACGCAAGGTGATGACAGTCATCCGCGATAAGTCCGTGGTGCACACTCTGTTCACCGAGATCGGTCCGCAGTACTCGGGCCGCCCGGGTGGTTACACGCGCATCACCAAGATCGGTCCACGTAAGGGTGACAACGCACCCATGGCCGTGATCGAGCTGGTCGAGCCCATGCTCGAGCAGGTCGTCGCCGAGGCGACCGGTGCTACCAAGCGGGCCGCCAAGGAGCGCGACGAGGAGCAGGCAGCCGCAGTTGTGGCTACCGACGCGGCGGTTGCTGAGGCGATTGAAGAAGCAGTGGCCGAGGAAACTGTCGACGACGCAACCGAAGAACCAGCCGCGGGCGAGGTAACAGACGCCATCGTCGAAGATGCTGTGGAAGAGGTTGCAGCCGAAGAGACAGCCGAAGAGGGTGCTGACGAAAAGTAGCCATCCGCGGCACTTCTTCGTGGAGAATTCCAGGAGTACGAGTGGTCGATTCCCCTAGTGGAACGACCACTCGTTTCCGTTTGTGGGTCTCCTACGACGGCAGTGAGTTCCACGGATGGGCCCAGCAACGGGATCTACGTACCGTCGAGGGCGAGTTGAGTCGGGTACTCGGACACCTCACGGGTGGGTCTGTGGAACTGACCTGTGCCGGCCGTACCGATGCGGGAGTACACGCGCGTGGCCAAGTGGCTCACTTTGATGCGTCGGCCGGTGCTGACCTAAGCATTAAACGGATAAACCGAGCGCTACCCGCTGATATCCGAGTAAGAGATCTGGGCACCGTTTCGATAGATTTCGATGCGCGCTTCTCAGCACTATGGCGTCGTTATTCCTACACGGTCAGCGACGACGAGCGTGGCCCCGATCCGTTGATGCGTCGCTATCAGTTGGCGATAAATTCTGTACTCGACCTTGACGCGATGAACACCGCTGCGGCGGACTTGATCGGTGAACACGACTTCACCAGTTTCTGCAAACTGAAGGAGCATGGTTCGACCATCCGCGAGATCCTCGACCTTCAATGGGAACGCCAGATTGATCCCGTCAGCGAGTTGTGCGTGGCCGTCATGCACGTCACGGCAGACGCCTTTTGTCACTCCATGGTGCGCAGCCTCGCTGGTGCCTTTATCTCGGTCGGACAAGGTAAGCGGCCAGTCCACTACCCACGCGAGGCGTTGGAGAAGCGGGCGCGCGACGCGGGAGTGACCGTAATGCCAGCGCACCCCCTGGTTCTTGAAGAAGTCGGCTACCCACCCGAGGGTGAATGGGGTCAGCGGCAACTGCAGACTCGAACGTTTCGCTCGATGGATTAGAGCACTGAACGTACGCCTGTGGCCTTAGCCTCGGGGTCATGATTCGGTCCTTTGACGCATCGGGCGTCGCGCTCACGCACTCGCCGCTTGAGGACGCCAAGAAGCTCTCTGGCGAAGTAACGACGGCGGTCTCGGCGGTTGCCAGCCAAGGAGACATGGAGGTAGGAGTGTGGGAACACTCAGTTGGCACCTCAACCGATGTCGAGATCGAGGAGGTCTTCGTCGTGCTCCAGGGGGCGGGCACGGTCATCTGCGAGGACGGGGGTCGCATCGAGCTTGCTCCCGGGGTCGTGGGCCTGCTGCCCATGGGGGCACGGACCACCTGGACCGTCACCGAGCCGCTCAGAAAGGTCTGGATCACCCTGGCTTAGGGAGAAATTCCACCTCCGGTAGCCTTTGCCCTTGCTGCGCACTTCCCCCGAAGTAGCGGCCTGGGCGCCCGGAAGGCGTCCAGTACGGCTCAGCCAGCCTGGTTGAGCACCGAAACCAGTCCCGACGAGAAAGAAGGCGGCGTCCTGTGCGCACCTACAGTCCCAAAGCCAGCGAGATCACTCGTACCTGGCATGTCATCGACGCGAACGATGTTGTCCTCGGTCGCCTCGCCACCCACGCCGCCCAACTCCTTCGGGGAAAGCACAAGGCGACGTTCGCTCCGCATGTGGACACCGGCGATTTCGTGGTGATCATCAACGCTGACAAGGTCGCTCTGACCGGTTCCAAGCGCGAGAAGAAGATCGCCTACCGGCACTCCGGTCATCCCGGTGGTTTGAAGGCAACCACCTACGAGGAACTGCTCGAGTCCAACCCCGAGCGCGCCATCGAGAAGGCCGTGAAGGGCATGCTCCCGCACAACAAGTTGGGGCGTCAGCAACTCAAGAAGCTGAAGGTCTACACCGGCGGGGATCATCCGCACGCCGCGCAGAACCCCCAGCCGTACCAGATCTCCCAGGTCGCGCAGTAGCCGCGCGGATAGAAAGAAGAGGAAACCGTGTCTGAGGCAACTGTCGACATCACAGACGAAGAAGTGGACGAGACTCCTTCGGAGTACACCAGCGAGACCCCCGCATCGGCGCCTGTCGCCCGCGAGATCACCACGGCCCCCGGCGCTGCTACGGGTCGTCGCAAGGAAGCTATCGCCCGCGTTCGCCTGGTTCCGGGAACGGGACAGTGGACCGTCAATGGTCGCTCACTCGATGAGTACTTCCCGAACAAGGTGCACCAGCAGGAAGTCAAGGAACCGTTCGTCACGCTAGGTGCCGAGGGTCGTTTCGACGTCATCGCGCGCATCAACGGCGGAGGCGTTTCAGGTCAGGCTGGTGCGCTACGCCTTGGCATCTCGCGCGCACTGAGCGCGATCGATGAGGAGAACAACCGCCCGTCGCTTAAGAAGGCCGGCTTCCTCACTCGCGACCCGCGCGCCAAGGAGCGTAAGAAGTACGGTCTGAAGAAGGCCCGCAAGGCTCCGCAGTACAGCAAGCGCTAAAGAGCCGATCGTGGGCCGACTCTTCGGCACCGACGGGGTTCGAGGCCTCGCCAATCGGGACATCACAGCGGAACTGGCCGTCGATTTGGCGGTTGCCGCTGCGCACGTTCTGGGCGACGTCGGGGCTTTCGACGGTCATCGCCCGCGCGCCGTTGTGGGTCGCGATACGCGAGCCAGTGGAGAATTTCTCGAGGCCGCCGTCGTGGCTGGCCTTGCAAGCGCTGGCGTGGACGTCACAGTGGTGGGAGTCCTTCCGACCCCGGCGGTTGCCTGGTTGACAGCCGCACTCGACGCCGATCTTGGGGTCATGCTCTCTGCGTCGCACAACCCGATGCCCGACAACGGCATTAAGTTCTTCACGCGGGGTGGGCACAAGCTCGGTGACGACATCGAAGACGCCATCGAGCGGCGCATCGGCGAGCGATGGGAGCGGCCGACCGGGACTGGTGTGGGTCGTATTTCCCACGATCCGCTAGCGGGAAGCCGCTACGTCGATTTTCTCGCCGGCACTGTGGATGTTTCTCTCACCGGTTTGCGGGTAGTTGTTGATTGCGCCAACGGTGCTGCTTTCGACGTTGGACCGCAGACCCTCGCGCGAGCTGGTGCGGAGGTTGTGGCGATCCACGCGACCCCCGATGGCTGGAACATCAACCAAGACTGTGGCTCGACGCATCTGGAGTCCCTGATCGCCGCCGTTCGCGAGAACGGGGCCGATGCAGGGATCGCTCATGACGGTGATGCCGATCGATGCCTTGCTGTGGCTGCGGATGGGTCTGTCATCGATGGTGATCACATCTTGGCGATCTTGGCCACCGCGCTCAGTGATCGAGGTCAACTTGCCGAGAACACGGTTGTTACCACCGTCATGGCCAACCTTGGCTTCAAATTGGCCATGGAGTCCTCAGGCATCGTGGTGTCGGAAACGGCTGTGGGCGATCGGTACGTTCTCGAACAGATGCGCGCGGGTGGATATGTGCTCGGTGGCGAACAAAGTGGGCACGTTGTGATGACTGACTTCGCGACGACTGGCGATGGCGTGCTGACCGCGCTGCATGTGTTGGCGCAGATGGCGCGTACGGGGAAGTCGCTCGCCGAGCTTGCTTCGTCGGTGGACAAGTTGCCTCAGATCCTGGTGAACGTCGGCGGAGTCAACAAGTCCGGAATTGAAGGCAGCGCGGTCGTGCAGCAGGTGCTGCGTGATGCCGAGACCGAACTTGCTGGTCGAGGGCGGGTTTTGCTCCGACCGTCAGGAACCGAGCCGGTGATACGCGTAATGGTCGAAGCCCCTACGACTGAGGATGCCGAGCGACTAGCCGGCGCCATAGCCGCCGTCGTGAGTGCTGAGCTAACTCTCGACTAGTCCGATCCGACATACGCTGACGTAACGCGAGGGTGCACCAGCCTGATAGCGCCATTCCTGTCAGGTTGATCGCGAGTTGCAGGGCGCTGCCCACTACTTGATTCCATTGGGCGAAGACCAGACCGACGGCGATGTTTCCAGAAGCGGGAATTGTCGTCACGGAGATAAAAACGCCGATGATGCCCGTGGATTGAGACGTGGTCAGAGCCAGGACACCGGCCGCTGCAGCAATTACCGCGACGATCAGTGACCATGCGTTCGGTGTGTAGATGAATGAGACGCCAGGACGGGGCGCGCTGACATCGGCGAGTGTCGCCAAGCCCGTGACACGGGCTAACCCGACGAAAGCCACCGTGGCCATGACGGAGAAACTGAAGCCGAGGATGAGCGTCCGCGCGGCTTGGTGGAGTAGGGAGCGGCGCTTACGCACCAGCGCCAACCCGAGAGCAATGACCGCCATGAACTCTGGACCGAGCACCATGGCTCCGACGACCAGGATCGGCGAGTCGGTGATGACCGCGATCGCGGCGAGCAAGGTGGCCATCGTCATGAATGCCAGGAATGCCGGGGTGATCTTGGATTGCTCGTAGGCCTGTTCAATCACCTGGGGCCAGACCACGTTGTCGGCATCGGGCGACGTTTCCTCTGCGTGGAGGGCGCGTTCGGACACCCAGGCGCTTGAGCTCAGGATCTGAACCGATCCGGCTTTTGTGACGCCAAGTCCCATAAGACCGCTCACGAGGTCATTGACCGCGTCGCGTTCTACCTGTGCTTCGAAAATGTCGCCAGCCGGGTCGATGCTGGCCCCGGGAAATTTTGCGAGCCCGGTAAGGCTGGGAGCCGCCGACAGGAGCTGCTCGCAGCGCTGGCTTAGGTCACGAGGACACGAGACCCGTACGGTGAGCACGGCACTACCTTGTCACCTCGGGCGTAGTCTTGCTGCCATGTGCGGAATCGTCGGTTACGTGGGGGAGAAGCAGGCCCTCGAAGTAGTAGTGGCCGGGTTGCGCCGCTTGGAGTACCGGGGGTACGACTCCGCCGGGGTGGCTGTGATCAGCGAGGGTCGCCTCGAGGTACGCAAGAAGGCCGGCAAACTCGCCAATCTCGAGACACTCATCGGGCAAGACCCCCTGCCGCAGTCCACGACCGGTATCGGTCACACCCGCTGGGCTACGCACGGTGGACCCACCGATCACAACGCTCATCCGCATGTGAGCGACGACGGCCGGGTGGCGGTCATCCACAACGGGATCATCGAGAACTTCGCCCAGCTGCGAGATGAACTGACGGCCGCCGGCGTGCACCTGGCCTCGGAAACCGACACCGAGGTCGTTGCCCACCTGCTGGCGCGAGCATTGCCGAGCGTCGATGATGACCTACCCCGGGCAATGCAGGCCGTGTGCCATCGTCTTGAGGGTGCTTTCACGCTCGTGGCCATGGATCCGAGCGACCCAACGCTGGTGGTAGGTGCTCGCCGGAATTCACCTTTAGTGGTGGGGCTCGGTCAGGGTGAGAATTTCCTTGCCAGCGACGTCGCTGCTTTTGTCGATCACACACGCGATGCACTCGAACTCGGGCAGGACCAGATCGTGGTGGTGCGTGCCAACGGCGTTGAGGTCACCGACTTCTCTGGGACCCCGGTCGAGGCCAAGCCCTACTCAGTGGACTGGGATGCGTCAGCGGCTGAGAAAGGTGGCTACGACCTCTTCATGCTCAAGGAGATTGCCGAACAACCCAAGGCGGTCGCGGATGCCCTGCGCGGGCGCATCAATTCCGAGCAGCGAATCCAACTAGATGAAACGGATTTCGACGACGCAGTCCTGCGGGACATCACCAAGGTCGTTGTGGTGGCTTGTGGAACCGCAGCGCATGCTGGGATGGTTGCGAAGTACGCGATCGAGCACTGGACCCGTCTACCCGTGGACGTCGAGCTCGCAAGTGAGTTCCGCTACCGGGATCCGATCGTGGGGCCGGACTCACTCGTCATCGCGATCTCTCAATCTGGCGAGACGATGGACACGCTGATGGCTCTTCGGCACGCCAAGGCGCAGGGTGCCCGAACGCTTGCGATCTGCAACACCGTGGGCTCGACCATTCCGCGCGAGTCCGATGCGGTGCTCTACACCTACGCAGGGCCGGAAATTGCTGTGGCGTCGACCAAGGCGTTCTTGACGCAGATAATTGCTGCGTACCTCGTCGGTCTGTATCTCGCGCAAGCGCGCGGCACGATGTTTGAAGACGAGATCCGCGCGATCATGAGCGAACTCGGTGACATGCCGCAGAAGATCGATCTTGTTCTCGACACGGTGGAACGGGTACGCGCTCTCGCGCAGGAGTTTGCACAAGCGCCATCCGTGCTCTTCCTGGGCCGGCACGTCGGCTACCCGGTGGCCCTCGAAGGCGCTCTGAAGCTGAAAGAACTCGCATACATGCACGCGGAGGGTTTCCCGGCGGGAGAACTTAAGCACGGGCCAATCGCTTTGATCGAGGACGGCATTCCGGTGATCGTGGTGGTGCCCTCGCCGCGCGGGCGTGCAGTCCTCCACGACAAGATCGTTTCCAACATTCAGGAGGTACGGGCTCGAGGCGCGTCGATCATCGCGATCGCGGAAGAGGGCGATGAATCCATCTCCGGATTCGCTGACCACATCATCCGTGTCCCTGAAACCCCCACTCTTATGCAGCCGCTTGTCTCGACAGTGCCGTTGCAGGTGTTCGCCTGTGAGTTGGCCACGGTCAAAGGACATGACGTGGATCAACCGCGCAACCTCGCGAAGTCCGTCACGGTGGAGTGATGTTCGGGCTGTACCCGGTCGAGGTTGTTCGCGATGCTGAGAACCGGTTGATGTCGCGGGTTCCGGATGGTGCGCTGATGCAGCTAGCGGCCCGCGGGCTCGCAGTGCAATGCCTTCGATTCTTGCGTGACGTCCAGGGCCACGTGGTCGGAACGCGCGTGGTGATTCTTGTCGGCGCAGGCAACAACGGCGGTGATGCGCTCTTTGCCGCCGCCTACCTCGCTGCCCGGGGAATGTCGGTGGTGGCGCTGTGTGTCGCTGATTCGCACCACGAGAACGGCGCACGTGCTCTCGAGTCGGCCGGCGGGCGCTTGGTATCCGTTGTTGAAGTCGATGATCAGGTTCGCTCGCTGCTTGTCGATGCGGATCTAGTAATCGACGGCATTGTGGGGATTGGTGCTCACGGCGCGCTTCGCGAACCGAGTGCAGAGATCGTTCGGTTTGCTAGCGGGGTGGATGCGCTGCGGGTCGCTGTTGATCTCCCGAGTGGAGTCGATGCCGATACTGGTGCAGTTAGCGGTGCTGTCTTCAATGCGGACGTCACCGTCACCTTCGGATGTTTCAAGCCGGGGCTTTTGCTTAGTCCCGGTCGCGAGTACGTCGGTGCCGTGCATGAAGTGGACATCGGTTTGGAGCCCGAGCTTCCTGAGCCCACCTGGTTGAGCATCCAGGCGATGGATGTCGCGGACATCGTTGCCGCGCCGGCCCACGACGACCACAAGTACCTCCGGGGTGTCGTTGCAGTTGCGGCGGGTAGCGAGGCGTACCCGGGTGCAGCACTGCTCACCGTTGGATCGAGTCGTTATTCCGGTGCGGGAATGGTCCGGTTCCTTGATCGTGCCGATGGTGTCGCCGACCTCGTGGTTTCCACATACCCCGACGTTGTCCTGGATCGTTCAGACATGCGTCAGGACCCGCGGATCCGTGGATGGGCCTGCGGCCCGGGCTTCACCGAATCCGATGCCGCAACCGTTGAGATGGTGCTGGGGTCGGATGCTTCTGTTGTCCTCGATGCTGGTGCACTGCAGTGTCTGGCTGATGATGCCGGTCTTGCCTCGCGGGTCCGTGAACGCGGTGATCGTGGACTGACGACGGTTTTGACACCGCACGCTGGTGAGTTCCAGCGTCTCGCTGGCGCGATCGACCATGCCGCCACACCAGCGGACATGGCATCCGAACTCCAAGCGATCGTGGTGCTCAAAGGTCCGGGCACCACGATCTCTACCCCCAGGGGCGGCGCCTATGTCGACACTGCAGGCATCGCCGACCTTGCTTGCGCTGGCAGTGGGGATGTCCTGACCGGCCTGTTGGCTGGAATGTTGGCGGCCTATCACGATGACGAGCCAGCCATGATCGTCGCTGGAGCAGTCTGGCTGCATGGCACCGCTGCTCGAATTGCGCGTCGGGGTGGACGGCCGATCGTTGCCACCGACGTGTGTGACGCTATACCTGAGGCGATAGCTGCCGCTCGATCCGGCGACCTGGCAGGGTTGCTGACATGACCGGTGATCCGAGTCGCGCCAAGGCCGTCATCGATTTAACGGCGATCGTTCACAACTATCGGCGCCTCGAGCAATGCGGTGTGCCGGTCATGGGAGTAGTCAAAGCCGACGCCTATGGGCACGGCTGCACGCAGGTGGCTCGTGCTTTACGCGACGCCGGGGCTCAGTGGCTCGGTGTTGCATTGCCGGCGGAGGCCCTGAATCTGCGCGCAACGGGAGACCGCGGGCACCTTTTGGCGTGGCTGTGGGCGCCGGGTGATCCAGGAATTATCGACTGCGTCACAAGCGACGTAGATCTGTCCATATCCAGCGAGCTGTCATTGGTGGAAGTCGTCGCAGCCGCCCGACGGGTGGGAAGACGAGCACGGGTGCACATCAAAGTGGACACCGGACTCAGCCGGAACGGTGTTCCTCGAACTTCGTGGGAAACGGTGTTCGCATCTGCCGCCTCGGCGCAGGAGGCAGGATTCATCGAGATCGTCGGCTTGTGGTCTCACCTGGCCAGTGCAGATGAGCCACTCAACCCATCCATCGACGAACAACTCGCTACTTTCTCGCAGGCGCGCGAGGTGTTGTCGATTTACGACGTGCGCCCGGAGCTGTGCCACCTGGCGAACAGCGCTGCAACGCTGGATCGACCGGATGCAATCTTCGACTTGGTGCGCGCGGGAATCGCGATCTACGGAGTAACGCCTGGATCAGGACTGGGAACCAGCACCGAACTCGGACTGCGGCCAGTGATGACACTGCGTGCACGGCTTGCTCACGTCAAGCGCATCGAGCCCGGTACCGCCGTTTCCTACGGCGGCTCATGGATCGCCTCCGAGCCGACCACCATCGGACTCGTTCCCGTTGGGTACGCCGATGGCATCCCGAGGGCTGCTTCCAACGTCGCCGAAGTCCAGATTGGCGGTCGACGTTGCCCAGTGCGTGGCGTGGTGGCAATGGATCAGTTCGTGGTGGACCTTGGTCTCGATTCCGGTGACCAGCCCGGCGATGACGTCATCGTCTTCGGCCCTGGCGGCAACGGTGAGCCGAGCGCGGAGGACTGGGCGCGATGGTCGAACACCATCGGCTACGAGATTGTCACGAGGATCAGTCCGCGGGTGCCGCGCGAGTACGTCACAGTGTCCGATGGCTGACGCCTGCTAGATCTGAGACAACCACACCGAGGAGAATGGCAGCGATGGACATCTCTTCCGCCTGGCGACTCGCCGGTCGAGGCGTAGCCGCGGCCGGAGTGGTGGCGGCCGGAGCCGCTGTCGGTGTTCTGGCCGAACGCGCACTGGTGCGGCGCTCGGCTCTGAGCGCAGACGATAAATCAAGCTTGGGAACTCTCCGAGGAGACGTCCACGAGTTCGTCACCACAGACGGAACAACCTTGCACGTGGAAGTAGATGAGCCGGTTGATCCGAAGGGCACTGACCTAACGATCGTGTTTTGTCACGGCTACGCCCTGAGCCAGGATTCGTGTCATTACCAGCGCGAACACCTGCGCGGAACTGCTCGTCTTGTCTTCTATGACCAGCGCAGTCACGGTCGTTCGGCCAGGGCGGGTGGCGAGTCC
>Ga0222719_10002984_pt1 | contig 15164 bp, 18 predicted proteins | sample C33_34DmetaG_FD_165039 | JGI IMG/M metagenome (GOLD analysis project Ga0222719, IMG submission 165039) | Estuarine water microbial communities from San Francisco Bay, California, United States - C33_34D | ecosystem: Environmental > Aquatic > Marine > Unclassified | place: USA: California...
AAATATGAAACTTTTACTAGATTTTGAACCTTGTAAAGAATGCAAAGAAATGATGACTGAATTAAGCAGTCCTGAAATGATTTTTGCTGATGAAAAAATAAGAATAGATCAATCTGCTAAATTTCTTCGACATTTGACATATAATCATAATGAGGTTTTGCAAGCTGTAATGGAAGATCTTCCAAAACAGAAAAAGGATCAAGAACCTGATTTTTATCAATAAAAATTATTTTTATATAATTTCCAGAAAAATTGCTAAATACTAGAATTTAATAAATTAACAGTGATTGCATTTGGATCAAATTGATAATTCAATAATTGAACCTATTGAGCTAAATATGATTAGACCATCTAAATTTGCTGTAAGACAATCTTCTTCTCCAAAAAATTCTGAATTACTTTTACTTAAAACAAGTATTTTACAACATGGATTATTACAACCAATTGTAATTAGACCACTTGATCATGGATTTGAATTAGTTGCTGGTCATAGAAGATTTACAGCATGTAAATCACTTCGTTGGAGATTTATTTCTTGTAAAATTATAGATATGTCTGATAAACAGGCATATGAAATTCAATTAACAGAAAATATTCAGAGAAAATCAATGAATCCAATTGAAGAAGCACAAGCCTATCAAAAATATGTTAATGAATTTGGTTGGGGTGGAATTTCAGAATTGAGTAAAAAAATAGGAAAAAGTGATGAATATATTTCTCATAGAATGAAATTATTAATTTTACCTTTAACAATTAAAGAAAAACTTGTAGAAAATAATCTAAGTGTTAGTCAAGCATTAGAAATTATTCATATTGATGATGCAGAAAAAAATATTCTTACAGATCAAATCATAGAAAATAAATTAACTGTAAAACAAATCAGAGAATTAAAAAAGACAATGAAATCTGAGTCTGAAATGATTATAAATAAAGATAATTCTATTTCAAAATCATTACATTTAGTTAAAAAAAGTAATTTATCATTAAAAATAACTCTTTCACGAATAGATGACTTAATTCATGATGCAGAAAAAATTAAAAATCGTAAACAAAGATTAGAATCAACTGAATTTCTTATGAATTTAAGATTAAAAATTCATTCTTTAATTGATGAAACAATCCATTTTAAAAAAATTAACAGTAAAAAACTTTAATTTCCAATAAATGGCGGTGCCCACTCTTTAAGAAATTCTTTGTATTCTTTTTCTGTATATGCTAATGCGTATAATGATGCATCAGTTTGTGGAACAAAATCATATACTTCATATGTTTGAATAATATCTCCAAACAAATTTCTATAAATATCATTTTCTTCATCTGCCATATCATTTGATAAAAATGACTTTATTGTGATCCAATCATATCCTCCTCTTGTTTTTCCTGAAAATAATACAAACGGTGCATCTTTGAGATATTTTTTCAACCCTTCCATTCGTTTAGGTAAAGACTGTGATGTTCTAAATGTAACAAGGTCAACTCGTATTACTTTGTGAGGAATTTTTTTTGCATCAACTCTTATTGTATATCCTTTAATCACTTTATCTGATTCTAATTTTGAAATTCTTGATTCAATTTCTTCTTCAGTTAAATCAATTTTGAATTTTTTTAAAAAATCCCATATTTCAAATGTACTTTGTTTACAATCTTGTGATAATGCTGAAATAATAATTTCATCAATTTGATCAACCATCGAATTGTAATCGTCTAAGATCTATTTAAAATCTTTAAAGTACTTTCACAAGCCTGATAATTTTATTTTAATAGCAGTAATTTATTTTCTTATTACTTTGACCACAATTTTACCAGAAAATATTGGATATTTAGTTTTGATAGGTGTTGGTTTAATTTTATCTCTATCCGTAATTTTGATGGTAAAAGCTGAAACAAAATGGCTTGGTACTCGAAAAACATCTGAATGGTTTTACACTGCTGGAAGAACAATCAAAACAGGATTAATTGCATCTTCAATTGTCTCAGCATGGACATGGGCTGCAACTTTACTACAATCATCTACTGTAACTTATGAATTTGGAATGGGTGGAGCATTTTGGTATGCAGCAGGTGCATCTATCCAAGTAATTTTATTTGCAATTCTTGCTATTGAATTAAAACGAAAAGCACCAATGACTCATACTTTTCCTGAGATGTTATATGTTAGATTTGGTAAACATCCTCACAAAGTTTTCTTAGCTTTTGGTTTAATGACAAATACTATTGTAACTGCAATGCTTCTTTTAGGAGGTGCTGCAGTAATTAATTCGTTAACTGGTGTTGATATAACATTAGCAGCATTCTTAATTCCAGTTTGTATTATTGGCTATACAATTTTTGGTGGATTAAAAGCAACATTTTTTGCAGAATATCTTAATACTTCATTTATTTTTGTTGTTGTCTTAATTTTTGTAACTTCGATTTATTTCATAAATCCTGAAATTGGTGGAATTTCTGGTATGTATGAAAAATTAACTCAAGCATCTATTTTACAACCAGTTGAAGGAAATGCTTTTGGAACTTATCTTACTCTAGCATCAATTGGTGCATTAATTTTTGGTATCATTAACATAGTTGGAAACTTTGGAACTGTATTTGTAGATCAATCTTATTGGCAAAGAGCTATTGCTGCTAGACCTAAAGCTGCTACCGGGGGATTCATTATAGGTGGATTGGCATGGTTTGCAATTCCATTTACTCTTGCAACTACACTGGGATTAGCTGCAATTGCAACTGGTGTTACGCTTACAGAAAATGAAATAGGACTGGGATTAGTAGCCCCAACAACTGCGGCAAATCTAATGGGAGATTTTGGTGCTATCTTAATTCTAACAATTTTGTTTACTGCTGTAACTGCTGCTGGCTCATCACAATTAGTGAGTGTTTCATCATTAGTAACATATGATGTTTTCCGTACTTATCTAAAACCTTCTGCAACTGGTCGTGAATTAATTAGAGTATCCAGAATTACAATTCTAATATTTGGAATTGGAATGGGATTTTTGACACTATTGCTGTATCAATCTGGGGTTAGTCTACAATATGTTTATTTGATGATGGGTATTTTGATTGGTTCTGCAGTTGCCCCAATTTCATTTGCAATATTGTGGAAAAAAACACATAGAATTGCAGCTACTAGTGGTGCTTTAATTGGATTAATTTGTGGAATCACAGTTTGGTTATTTACTGCAAATTCTATGTTTGGAGAAATTACTTTATCATCAACTGGAAATCAAATTCCATTACTGTATGGAAATATTGCATCAATTCTTACTGGTTTGTTAATTACTATATGTGGCAGTTTAATCAAATCTGAAAATTTTGACTTTGGAATGATGCATCAAAAAATCCTTGTAGTTGATGATAAAGTTCGTTCCATGTTAAAACGGGATACTGATGAAGAATATCTAAAACGCTCTCTTAATTTTTGCTTAAAAATTGGTTTTTCAATATCTTTTTTCTTCGTAATAGCCTGGCCTGCAACATTCGTTTTAACAGACTACATCTTTAATGAACAATCTTTTTACTTCTGGATCTCCCTTGCAATAGTTTGGGCATCAATTGCTGCAGTTGTGATAATTATTTTACCTCTAATTGAGGCCAGAAAAAGCATTTCTGAAATAATTCACAAAGTAAACGTTGAAGATGATATAGCAACAGAAAATTCCTATCAATTTCAAGATAAAGTATCTAAAGATATGCCTATAATGCGCGTTCTTGTACCTGTTGATGGTTCTGCAAGTTCATTACGTGCATTACATCATTCGAGTTATTTGTTTAAAGGAATCACCAGGGTTAGAATTTACTTATTACATGTTATTGAATGGTCAGATGAGGATGATGAAAATATTGATGAAAATTTATCTTCTCAAATTCAAGAAGAAGGAAGACTAATTCTAAGAAGTATAGTTGTCCCAAAACAACTTAACGATTACAAACGAATTGTAAAACTAGGAAGTCCATCTACAAAAATTGTAGAGCTTGCTGATAAATTGAAAGTAGATATGATAATTATGGGAAAAATTGGAATTGGAAAATCTAATTCTTCAATGGGTAATGTATCTCAACAAGTAGTCAATCTTACTACAAAACCAGTAGTTTTCATAGATTAATCATTATTTTAAGTTGAAAATCTGATTATATTTTTTGGAAAATTATCTATCATTATTTCAATTGTCATAGTTTTAATATTTTTAAAATTACTTACATAATCTTTATTTTTTTTAAAGTGATTATTTGACTCTTCTTGTATTTCTTCATGATTTGTTTTATTTTTTATTTTTTTTATGATTTTAAAGCTACAAAATATCACTAATTGTTCTAAACTAATTGTTCGTTTTTCAAGAATTTTTTGATTAATAATTTGATAAATAATTTTAAAACTATTCTCTTTATGATTACTGATTTGTATTTCATTAATATTTGAATTTCTATATTCATTAAAAATAGTATATTTAATATGAATCATAAATTTTATTATCTAAATTATTTATAATCATTTTTAACAAATATTTAGTATGTCTTGAAAAATTTCTTTTAAAAATTCTTTATACTTTCATTATTAATTTATAGTATGGAAAATTTGTTTTATGATTTATTTTTTGATTTAGAAAATCTTTCACCAATTTTTATGGTAGGGGCTGGAGTTTTACTGGGAATTTTACATGCTTTTGAGCCTGATCATATAGCTGCTGTAGGCACACAATTAATCAAATCTAAAAACTATTCTAAAAAAAATCTAATAGCATCTGCATTCACAAAATCTTCTCTCATTGGAATATTTTGGGGTGCAGGTCATTCTACAACTATTCTTACGATTGGAATATTGTCTTCATTTTTGGCAATTTCAATTCAAACTGAGATATTTTCTAAATTTGAATTAATAGTAGGTGGTATGTTGATTCTTCTTGGTATTATCACTATCAAAAATAAAAATTTTTTAAAAATTAAACATAAACACCCACACACTCATTCTGATGGTCGTACTCATTATGATGCTCATGATCATAATACTTCTGAACATAATCATGGGCACAAGTCTTATCTAATTGGATTAATTCATGGTCTTGCCGGAAGTGGTAGTGTAATTGCATTAACTACAATATATTTTGAAAATATAGAAATCTCTTTGCTATTCTTTTTATTATTTGGTCTTGGTTCTATTATTGGTATGAGTATTGTAAGTGGCCTAATTGGATTGCCTTTTGTTTTTTATTCAAAAACTAAATTATTAAATAAATTATTCAGAAATATTACTGGACTAGTTACCATAATTCTTGGATTAACTATATTTTTTCAGATTGGATTAACTAATTTTTTCTAATTTTTGTAAATTCTGCACCTAGAATCTCCTTTCTGGTGATTTTCAGTATTTGATAAATCATTTCAAAAATTTCTTCTGTATTATTTCCTAAAATTTTGACAATTATACCTGAATCATTAGGTAAAATTGATGTCCCTATTGAAATTTCATTAGATTTTTGTATATTATTACTAATTTTATTCTCCAATTCTATGACATTTTTTTTCTTTGTTAATACGTAGACTGTTCCAACAATATCCGATTCACCAAAAATCCCTTGAATCTTCAAATGTTGCTTTTTTGGCTCTATTTTCATATTTTCTAGGCATCGAAATTCATTTTTTTGATTTTTACAATATGTTCTAAGATAGCAAATATCATAACTAAAAAATTCTTTCATTGCCATTCTTCCAGGCGTTAAAACTTCGGAATAGATCATTGTTGCATCATCATGTATGTTCAAATTTACTTTTTGATAGTATCTAGAATTTTGATATGGGATAATTTGATCTGGAATATATTCTAAATAGCAATTTTCATCTAATGTAATGTTAACCATTTGTGATGCAGAATTTGAATTCATACTATAGATTCTTGTTGCACCTTGGGTTGTAATGTGACTAGTTGCATTATTCTTTAATGTGATTTCCGTTTTGTATCTATCCCCTTGTAAAATTCCTCCTGAAGGTGAAATTATATACAGATATGCCATTCCTGGAAGTGAATTTTCAGGATATACTGCACGTTGAATTTGTAAAGGTACTTGAGAATATTGTTTTGTTATCACTGTTTTCAATTCTTTATTTTGCTTTAATTCAACATCTAAAATTCCAACTTTACCTGCTTCACCAACTTCTAATTGCTTTATTTCCAAATTATATCTTTCAATTTCTTCTGGAATTTCTTCTGAAATTATATTCATACTATTCAAATCTTCTATTTTTTAAATCCGTTGATTTTGGTTGAGAGTCTAATAATAAATCATGAATAATATGTTCTGCAATTTTTTTAATTCCTTGATCTGTTTTACAATTTATAAATTCAAATGGTTTTTCATTTCTTAATTTTTTAGCATCTGTTTTCATAATTTCTAAATTCGCTCCAACTAATTCTGCAAGATCAATTTTATTAATTACTAAAAGATCACAATTTGTAATTCCTAATCCTCCTTTTCTAGGATATTTATCTCCACCAGCAACATCAATTATGTAAATAAAATAATCTGCAAGAATTGGACTAAATGTAGTAGTAATATTATCTCCTCCACTTTCAATTATGATCAAATCTAATTCTGGATGATTATCTTCCATTTCTTCAATTATTGCAAGGTTCATTGAAGGATCTTCTCTTACTGCAGTATGTGGACATCCTCCTGTAGCAAGTCCAATTACCATATTTTCTGGCAATAATCCCTTTTTAGTAGATAAGTTATTTCTTATGCGATCAGCATCTTCTTTTGAAATGACATCATTGGAAATAATACTGATACTATAACCAATTTCAGCTAATATAGGCACAAGACGTTCAATCAACATACTTTTTCCAGAACCTACAGGTCCTCCGATACCAATTCGTGGAATGTGAGTCATAAAGCCAAAATTAATTTTTATGTAATAAACATTTTAGAATCCATTTTTTCATGTGACATTTGAATTATATCCAATTGTGGTGCAAATTGCCACATATCAGCAAGTGATTTTTTAGAATTTTCTTTTAAAGTTTGAACAATTATTGGTTTTATTTCATGAAGAATTTTTTGACCTTCTAAATGCTGAATTAATCCTAATCTCAAAGCTGCTCCTATTACACTAACTGTAAAACCATACAACAACATAGTCAGACTTTTTTCTTTTCTTATTTGTAATGAATTACAACATATTGCAAATGCTACTGGAAATATTCCGTGTGCTCTTTTTTCTCTAACAGCTTTTTCATATTGGATTAAAATATTATCATCTTTTACAAATTCTAAAACACATTTGATTAATTGAATTCCTGAATTAGTTGATGCCTTTCTAATTTCTTTAATTGGTTTCATAATAAATGCCATTTCATCTGCTTGAATTATTTTTTCAAAATTCCCGTTTTTTGCATTTTCAAGTGCATTTTCAAGTGCAATACAATCTAAAGGTCCTATTTGTTGCTCAATATTCACTTTAATCATTTTTTTAATATCATCTACTCCTTTAATCTTATTTTTTGAAAAAAGAAATTCTAAACCATTTGATGTTGAATAAAGACCTGTAGGAAAAAATGAATCTGAAAGTTGCATCACTGCAAGTTCTTCATTAATTTCATCAATGTTCATGTACATCAGCACTGGTATGAGGTAAAAATATAGTCTTTTCAATTCTCAATTCAATTTGTCCAATAATTTCTTTGAATAACCTTTGAAATATTTCTAATTCTGAATTTTCTTGAATAGGAAATACAATTATTTCATCTTTAATTTGAATTGGTCTGTGCCTATTTCCAATAATATGACCTAACAATATGGCTATATTTTGATTATTTTCTTTAATTTTAACTCTAATTACTTGTTCTGGAATTTGATTGACAACAATTTTTATTTTTTCATTACCAATAACATCTCCATGTTGAAGTTTAATTCCTGAATCTAAATTAATTCCAACATCAGTACCCAAATCCGTTTTTTTTCGTAAAATTCTCTTTTCTAAATCAATTCGTGATATCATTATTTTTTCAAAATTCTCATTTTCTAAATCAATTCCTTTGAAAATATTTCCTAAAATTGAATTAATGTTTATCATAATTTTTGCCTTATTCTGATAATGTTTACTTTGGTAATTATCTTTTTAATTATTATATACAGTAATTGAATACTTTAATCATTGATGCTTACTCCTAGGGAAATTGAAAAATTGAATATTTTTGTTGCAGCAGAATTAGCACGTAAAAGACAAGGTCGTGGCTTAAAATTAAATCATCCTGAAGCTGTGGCAATTATTTCTGATCATATTTTGGAAGGTGCAAGAGATGGAAGATCTGTTCCAGAATTGATGAGTTCTGGAAGACAAGTTTTAAAAAAAGATCAAGTATTACCAGGTGTTCCAGAATTAATTCATTCCATACAAGTTGAAGCTACTTTTGATGATGGCACAAAATTAGTTACAGTTCATGATCCTATAGGTGAAAACTAAAATGATTCCTGGGGAATATTTTTTATCTGAAAAACCAATAATTGCAAATGTTAAAAAAAATACAATTTCTCTAAATGTTAAAAATACTGGTGATAGACCAGTTCAAGTTGGTTCACATGCACATTTTTTTGAAGTGAATAAAGCATTAGAATTTCCAAGAAGGAAATCTTATGGATTTCATCTGAATATTGCGGCTGGAACCTCCATAAGATTTGAGCCTGGAGATAGTAAAAAAATAGAATTAACTGAATTTTCTGGGAAGAGAATTGTTTATGGATTTAGTGGCTTAGTAAATGGTCTGTTATCTGAAAAACAAAATGAAGCATTTTCTAAAGCAAAAGAACAAGGTTTTCTAGGAATGGAATTATGACACTAAATATTTCTAGAAAAAATTATGCTGATTTGTTTGGTCCTACAACTGGTGATAGAGTTCGACTTGCTGATACTGATTTAATAATTGAAATTGAAAAAGATTTGATCAAATATGGTGATGAATCTGTTTTTGGTGGTGGAAAAAGTATTAGAGATGGAATGGGACAAGCTAGTGGAATATCTAGAGATGAATCACTTGATCTTGTAATTACAAATGCAATAATTTTAGATCCTGTTTTAGGAATAATCAAAGCTGACATTGGTGTTAAAAATGGAAAAATTATAGGTGTTGGAAATGCTGGTAATCCAAATATTGCAGATGATGTGGACATGATAATTTCATCTAACACTGAAATTATTGCTGGTGAAAATACAATTTGTACTCCTGGAACAATTGATTCACATATTCATTTTATTTCTCCACAACAAGCTACTCATGCAATTTGTAATGGAACTACAACCATGATTGGAGGTGGAACTGGTCCTGCGGATGGAACTAATGCTACAACATGTACTCCTGGAAAATGGAATATTCATAGAATGATTGAATCTGTAGATAATCTTCCAATGAATTTTGGTTTTCTTGCAAAAGGTAATGATTCTCTTGAATCTGCATTATTTGAGCAAATTGAATCAGGAGCTTGTGGATTAAAGTTACATGAAGATTGGGGAACAACACCTGCAACAATTCATTCTGCATTGAATGTAGCTGACAAGACTGATACCCAAGTTGCAATACACACTGATACCCTAAATGAATGTGGATTTGTAGATGACACAATTGCAGCAATTGCAGGAAGAACCATCCATACTTATCATACTGAAGGTGCAGGTGGTGGACATGCTCCAGATATCTTAAAAATTGCAAGTGAATCTAATATTTTGCCATCTTCAACAAACCCAACACGTCCATTTACTGTAAACACATTAGCAGAACATCTTGATATGATGATGGTTTGTCACCATCTAAATTCATCCGTACCTGAAGATATTTCATTTGCTGAATCTAGAATAAGAGGAGAAACAATTGCTGCAGAGGATGTTTTACATGATATTGGAGTTCTTAGTATGATGTCTTCAGATAGTCAGGCAATGGGAAGAGTTGGAGAAGTAACTACGAGAAACTGGCAAACTGCAGATAAAATGAAAAAAATGACTGGAAGTTTACCTGAAGATAATTCTGAAAATGATAATTTCAGAGTAAAACGGTACATTGCAAAAATCACTATTAATCCTGCTATTACGCATGGAATTTCTGATTATGTTGGAAGCTTGCAGCCTGGAAGATTAGCTGATATTGTTATTTGGTCTCCACAATTTTTTGGTGTAAAACCTAAAATGATAATCAAAGGTGGATTCATTGCTTATTCTTTAATGGGTGATCCCAATGCATCTATTCCAACTACTGAACCAGTATTGTATAGACCCATGTTTGGTTCATTAGGTAAAGCTGTACAATCAACATCTGTAATTTTTACATCTCAATTAGCATTAGATAATGGAATGCAAGAAAAAATTAATTGTGATAAAAAATTAGTTGCAGTAAAAAATTGTCGTTCTATTGGAAAAAAAGAAATGTTGTATAATGATGCAACACCTGAGATAGATGTGAATCCTGAAACATATGAAGTAAAAGTTAATGGAAAAATTACTACAACTAAACCTGCAACAAAATTATCTTTAGGAAGATTATATCACTTATTTTAAAACATTTTCAGTATTTTGTTTTTTTGATTTTGTCGACGTCGACAATTTTTTTCTAAAAATCCTTAAGTATATTTTTATCACTATAATGCCTAGTGTCCCGATACAGATCCATTCAAGCGTTTTCGATTTTAGCTTTGATTGCTGTCATTACTGTGTCTAGTATTCCTCAATCCGTATTCGCAGCAGGTGCAATCTCTGAAGGTTTTGCAGTCGGAGAAGCCTTGCCAGAATGGATCGGTTGGGCCATTGTTGTTGGCTTAGGAATGGTATTTGCTGTAATCATTACAGTTGAAGTAAAAATTGAAGAAAAATACTTGGGAGTTAGTCAAACTTCTGAAATGTTCAACACAGCAGGAAGAACAATCAAAACTGGTCTTACTGCAGCAGCAATTGTCTCAGCATGGACATGGGCTGCAACTTTACTACAATCTTCTACTGTAGCATATCAATATGGTATTAGTGGTCCATTTTGGTACGCAGCAGGTGCATCAATTCAGGTTTTATTATTTGGAATTTTAGCAATTGAATTAAAACGAAAAGCACCAAATGCACACACGTTCTTAGAAATTATTCGCGCAAGATATGGTAATGGTTCTCATAAAATATTCTTAGTTTTTGCACTAATGACTAACATGATTGTAACTGCAATGCTTCTACTTGGAGGTTCAGCAGTTGTTAATGGTTTAACTGGAATGGATATCTCACTGGCAGCATTCTTAATTCCAATTGGTGTTATGATTTACACTCTAGTTGGTGGATTAAAAGCAACTTTCGTTGCAGATTATATGCACACTATTATCATATTCGTAGTCATCTTAACTTTCGTTGCAGCAGTCTATATCAATACTGACATTACTGGTGGAGTGGAAGGAATGTATGAAAAATTAGTACAAGCAGCTGAAATAAGACCGGTTGAGGGCAATGCCGCAGGTGCTTTCTTGACTATGGCATCAGCTGGTGGTTTAATGTTTGGTATCATTAACATAGTTGGAAACTTTGGAACTGTATTTGTAGATCAGGCGTATTGGCAACGTGCAATTGCAGCTCAACCAGGTTCAACTGTAAAAGGTTTCTTAATTGGTGGACTTTGCTGGTTTGCCATTCCATTTACACTTGCAACAACGATGGGTCTGACGGCGGTAGCGCTTGATGTGGATATTACTATGCAACAAGCTCAAATGGGCTTAGTAGTCCCAGCTGCAGCAACTGCTCTAATGGGTGAAATTGGAGCAATTATGGTATTAACAATGTTATTCATGGCAGTTACTTCTGCAGGATCTGCAGAATTAATTGCAGTATCATCTCTGGTTACATATGACCTGTATAGAACTTACAAGAATCCAAATGCATCTGGTAAACAACTTGTTAAAGTTTCCAGAACGACGATTTGTGCGTTTGGTATTGGTATGGGTGGTCTAGCTGTAGTACTACTAAGCATGGGTTTAAGTCTTGGATTCGTCTACTTAGCAATGGGTATCTTAATTGGTTCAGCAGTAATTCCAATTGCACTAACGATACTGTGGTCCAAAACCAACAAAGTTGCTGCAACAGGGGGAGCAATCATTGGATTATTCTGTTCAACAACAGTATGGGTAGCAACAGCATCTGGTGCAGGTGGTTTTGTCGATTCAGGTGGTGTTATTGACTTAGCTAGCCTTGGTAACAATTACTCTATGCTATTTGCAAACATTACTGCAATCCTTTCAGGTGGTGCAATTGCAATAGCTGGAAGTCTTGCAGCAGGCAAAACATTTGATTGGAATGATCTTAAAGAAAAGATTACTCTTGTAGAAGTCTCTGCTGCGGATCAAGCTGCAGCAGCAGAAGATGAAGAGACATTAAAGAGAGCATTCAAGTTTAGTCTTAAAGGAGGAGGCCTCATGACTTTAATTCTAATTGTTGCATGGCCACTACCATTAATCGCATCAGGATATGTATTTGAAATGGGCTCTTATGCTGTTTGGGTAGGAATCTCAGTAGTTTGGGTAGCCATTGCATCTGCAATAATTATTTTCTTACCAATAATTGAGGCAAGAAAGGGAATAGCAAAAGTCTTTAGTGGAAGTAGTACTAAAGGAGCATAATATGACTTCATGCACAGGATGTAACACTTCATTGGGATTTAAAAAATATAATTTTCAAAAACAATGGAGAATTCCCGGATATTTTTGTAGAGAATGCATGAAAAAAATGGGTCAAGACTTTGATGATCATGGTAGAATCACTCTTCCTAAGAGATCTTGTGATTCATGTCATCAAGATTTTTATTTCTTAACTCAAACATGGCAAAATAAAAAGCGTCATCGTTGTTGTGATGTTTGTAAAGATATTGTAGATATTGAAGCATCTTCAGCTAAATATACCGAAGAACCATACTTGCCACCAGTACCTTCTAGAGTTCCAGTAATGATGGCTATTTTTGCAGCATTTGGTGTATTGTTAATGCTTGCTGGATTGGCATATGTTTTACTAAATTCAGATTTAGGAATTTTACACATTATTGTAGGTAGTTCTATGACTGCTGGTGGATTTATGCTTGCAAGAAAAATGGTTAAAGTTAGAAATGTTATACTGGGTAAAATTTCAACAACTCAAAAATGATATGAATTTTTAAATTCTATTATGTTTATGGTAATACTATGCGAACAAGTGATCCAAAATATAGAAAATATATGCTAGCATTAATGGGAGTATGTGCAGCAATAATAGTTATAGTAAATATGCCAAAGTAAATTTAATTAAAATTTTTATTTTTTAATAGATTCTAAAGAATGTCCACGATTTGTAATCATTTGTGTAACTGCTTCTATAGTATAATCAAGCCCATGTTCTTCTTCAAAATGATTTCTTAATTTTCCAATCAAGCCCATAGTTAATTCTTCATCGAAAATTTGATCACATTCATAACCATAATCACTACATCTTATTTTGATTGACACTAAGTTTTTGAATTCTCAAAGCTATAAAAATGTCAGCATATTTTTTTGATAATACCACTAATAAGCCCTAAAAGTAATTTCATATCAATGAAAGGTTTGGAATTTATTTTTCTTGGAATGGGTTCTGTTCTAGGTGCATTTCTAAGATACAAACTTACTGAATCACCATTAATTTTCAATACATTACCTGTTAACGTTTTGATAGTCAATATTGCTGGAGCATTTATTCTTGGAATATTTGTAGTAGTTTCACAACAATGGCATCTTGATTCAAAATATTCGTTATTTGCTGCTGTTGGTTTTTGTGGTTCATTGACTACAATGTCTGCATTTGCACTTGATTCTAGTAATCTACTTGAAAGTAACCAATACATTTCATTTATTGTTAATATTTTTACAAATGTTGGATTGTCTATTACAGCCTTAATTGGAGGAAAATCCTTAATGAGTGCAATAATTAATAATTAATTGAAGATGGTTTACTCATATCAGGTAGTTAAATTCCAAACAATTTCATTTGTAAATGGAGTTCATTGGTCTCAATCTGTTAGTGATAAAGGGATTTTGTACAAATCTCTAAAGGATCCATTTTCAAAATTAATTGTACAATCTCAAAATGGCTCAAAAAAATTATACCATATTCCAAAAGATCGAACAGTTGTTGTAAATAATGATACTGTACATTTTCTAGGTGAACCAGCTTAAACAGTATTTTTAATATTGATAAATATCAAATTGAATTTATATCACTAATTTTGTATTAGGATATTGTTAGAACTAACCAAAAAAGTATTTGGAAATATCATGACTCAGGAAATTATTGGTTCAGAACCATCTATTTCAGAAATAAAGATTAGATTTGAAAATGAATTTCAAATATTAATTAAAAATTTAGAATCAATTTCAAAACAAAATTTGGAAAATATATTACAACAGCAAAAAATTTCACAAAAACATGTGAATACTAGACCTGGAGCTATGGCTTTGAATCAAAGTAAAATTGAAATGTTTAACGATTACAATAACAAATATCTTAACAAAATTAATGAAAAATTTACTACTTTTTAGAATCATCTGATGGTTTTATAAATCCGCCATCAAATTTTCCATGATACTCATCTACTTCTTCCGTAACAATTTCATTATCTGATGAATCATCTGATGGTTTTACAAATCCTCCTCGAATTGAATCTGGTGGTGGAATTTTTTTTGATTTTCCTAATCCTATTGTTGTAATTATTACAGAGGATAAAATTATGAAAAATATCATTTGTGGATATGCTTCTGCATTTGGTAATCCCATAGTTATTGGATAAGTTGCAAGTACTGCAGCAGCTAACCCCCTTGGAATCATTGAATTTGTTACTGATTTATCTAATCTAGAAAATCTTTTTGTTAAAACAGCTTTTACAACACCTGCTCTGCCAACAAATACTGCAATTGTTATCACAATTCCAAATATCATGTATTCAATTTGTCCAAATGTTGCCATCAACCCAACAAATACAAAGAAAAATGATCTTACCAAAAATGTCAGTTGATTATGGGTTGGATCATCCATCTCGATTCTAGGAACCTTGAATCTAAGAATTCTGGAAAGATGTCTTTTGTTACCAATCATTAAACCAAATACTAAGGCTGTTAGTGCTCCTGATTCTCCAAATGAATTTGCTAAGAAAAATAGTACAAATA
>Ga0222719_10002985_pt1 | contig 15164 bp, 19 predicted proteins | sample C33_34DmetaG_FD_165039 | JGI IMG/M metagenome (GOLD analysis project Ga0222719, IMG submission 165039) | Estuarine water microbial communities from San Francisco Bay, California, United States - C33_34D | ecosystem: Environmental > Aquatic > Marine > Unclassified | place: USA: California...
CATACCATCACAGAGGAATGGATTAAGATTTAGAACTGGTGAACGTGAATTCAAACTCATGGATATTACTGGTACTAATGAAAGAGATGCACTATCAATTGCGAAGGAAACATTCGAAGCAAATGGAGTGATTGAAACTCGTCAACGTGACATCTTGTCTACTCGGCATATCACTGTACGTGGTCAAACGATCGTAAGAATTCATGATCCAGTTGCCCAATCGTTCTTTGTAGATAAGAGAGATGGAGTATATGTAACTCGGCTTCGGTTATTCTTCTCATCTAAAGATAGTACTGTACCGATACAAGTTGAAATACGGCCGATGGTAAATGGTCATCCGTCATCTGATACTGTATTACCAGGTTCAGTAAAGTTTGTACAACCAGCTAACGTTGTAACTACTAACGATGCTACTGGACCTACAGATTTTGTATTTGATGAACCAGTATTCTTACAACCATTTACAGAGTATGCATTTGTTGTGAAAGCTGAATCAACTAATTACAACATCTATATTGCTGAGACTGAGCAGTTCTTCTTGAACTCTACTGAAAAGAAGATTACTAAGCAACCAACTCTTGGTTCCTTGTTCTTATCTCAAAACTCTACTACTTGGGAACCTGCACAAACTAAAGATATGATGTTCAGATTGTTCCATGCGCAGTTTGATACAGCAGGTGCAACAGTAGTACTTGAAAACGCACCTATTTCTACTAAGCTTGCTGGTAGTAATCCAGTTATCTTTGACTCTGCTAGCAATCGTATCGTTATCAATCAACCTAATCACGGATTTACTTCTGGTGATTTGGTCAAGATTTATGGTCTTGATTCAGCCACCAATTATGGCTCAGGTTTACTCGGTGAAGATGTAATGGGTGATCGTACTATCATCGACGTTGATGAAGATAACTTTACATTTACAGCTGGTGGTAGTAAAGTTAATAACGGAGGAAGATTTGCTTTCGGTGGTAATGGAGTCTTAACAACACGTAATATGATGTTTGAGACTGCAGTACCATTCCTTGAGCCTCTTATGCCACAAAATACAGGATTGTCAATTGCTGGTAAATTTACATCAGGTAAATCTCTCGCAGGCACTGAAACTCCATATCTGAAAGATGTTGTAGATATTGATCTTGAACTAAGAGAAAATAATGTCTTTACAGTACCAAAGATGATTGCTAATGGCGGCTTAGAGGTTTCGAATCTTGGTGCAGCTGTAAAATCTGCTACTGTCACTCTTGGTCTTTCAACTGCAAATGCTGATGTTTGTCCAATGATCGACATGCAAAGAGCCTCGATGTTCTTGATTCATAATCATGTTGATCAACAAGATTCTGCAAATGCTCCAGTGACTGCGCCCCAACATAATACTCCGATCTTCTTCGGTGATGAAACAACTGCAGCATCTGGTAGCCACATTGGTAAACATATCGTACGACCAGTTACTCTCGAAGAAGCCGCTATTGGTTTGAAGATACTTATCGGAGCTCATCGCCCATCTGTAGCTGACTTTGATGTCTATTATAAAGTAGCAAACGATGGTGAAAGCTTTAACGATATACAATGGACAGAGATTATAAAAGAAGATGAATTACCATCAGATGAAAATCCAAATATATTTAGGGATTATACATACCTAGTAGGCGGTCAAAACGGATTGGCAACTTCATTTACAAGATTTACGATTAAGATAGTGATGAAGTCTTTAAGTTCGGCAAAACCACCAATATTCAGGGATCTACGTGTAATTGCAATGGCAGTTTAATGAGGAAACATTACGCAAGAGTTGAAGGATCAAAAACTCTAGTACGGGATATGGACACTGGAGCTATATTGAATACAGATAAATCAACATTAAATAAAGCTCGCGCAGCAAAAGAGTTAAGAGAAAAGAAGAACAAAGAAATAGAAGATCTTAAGACCGAAGTTAAAGAGGTCAAAGAACTATTAACTAAATTGATAGAGAAACTATAATGGCACGTTTTATACAAGTCAGCTTAACAAATCCTATCGGAACCTGGGTGCAGAAGACGAATGCGCTAAGTGGTTTTGTTGGTGATCTTGATGATCTAAACCCCAATATGCGGCAAATTGTTCCAGCAGTTGACTCTAATGTAGTAACGGTTTTAAATTATCTTGATTCACAATTTACGCAATTGTTAGATAGTGTAAACTTATCATACATACAAGTAGACTCAGGTGATTTTGGCCTTATTCGAGTTGATAGCGCTATTATTGGGTACTTACAAGTTGATAGTGGTTACTTTGGCTATCTTCAAGCGAACAGCGCAGATATTACATATCTTACTGCAGATAGTGCAACTGTCAATGGTGAACTACGAGTTGAGAGATTGGTAGTATTTGGTACAGATTCCAATAATTCAGTAGTACTACCTTATGGAGCTATAGATAGTGCAGAGATTCATGATAGCGCTGTAAGATCAAGACATTTTCAAAACTTAGTAACAACACTAATCTTGGATTCTCAAGGACAAACATTAAAGACAATATATTCACCAGGTAAATAGATCATGGCACTTCGAAGACCATTATATTATACAGACAGCGGCAACATCAAAGAGATGAATGATGAAGAACTCGGTGATGTGCATGCTGAAGCAAAGAAATTCTATCTCAGAAATCCACCAGTAGAACTAACTGTTATTAATTCAGGTGGAAATTTAGGCGGTATTAGTCAGTCACAGGTTATTGCTGGTGCAGCCACTAATAATAAAAGAAGTATTAATAATAATAGTCCAGGTGGTATTACAGTTGATGCCATAAATTATTCTCGCATCAATCAAACAAAAGCTGCACCGCCGTTTGGCGCAAACGGAAACTTTGATCTTACAACTTTAAAAAATAATTTAGGTACTAATTGGCCAGTTTATTATAACGATAGCGGCAACTTTGAGCCATTTACTGACTCAGATTTTTTAGATACATTTGCTAACCCAGTTCTTCAAGAGTTGGGTAGAGCTAACAACGATCCGTTGTATGTTATTGGAGAAAGTGCTGGAGTTGTAAGCGGTAGATATTCTAAACTTTCTAATACTCCAGTTTATACAGATCTTATAGCTGATATATCAGCATATAATGCTGGTGATTTGCCTGAAACTAGAACACAAAGTGTAACTGTGCAAAATTGGTATCTATGGAAATTAAGGAGTAATCGAACTGGGCAAGTTTTTACAAATGTACAATATCGTGACTCTGCTTATAATAGACCAGTTCTTGGTGTAGGATTTCAAGTAGATTTAGAAAAAGTACCTGGTGGTAATTATATTCATACTATCAGAACACGCGGTACTGGTTATGTAGTTTCAGATAATTTTATTGTAAGCGGAGACAAATTAGGTGGTAACACACCTGAAAATGATTGGGCATATTATGTCAATTCTATTGATTCGTTTGGTGGTGTTACGTCATTACTACCTAATACTTTAAAGAATGGTGTAGGTAATTACTATCGTCAACCATTAACACACACAGATAGCGCGCGTTCACCGATAGGTGTACATTTGAGATCAATGAAGAAAACAGATTTCGAGACTATGGTTAATACTGCTATGACACATCAAGCTACAACCCAAAGAGGTCAACAAGTAGAATTTAACTGGAACAAAGGGGCTCAAGTCGGTACTACAATAACTGATTCACGACTAACTAATCCTACTGAGGTGCGTAGAGATCAATCACCACCGCTAAGTACAGGCTCAGATAATTATAGATCACAAAGAGTACCTACCGGAGGCACACAGCAAATTGTAGCCACACATTATTTAGGAGTAAGAATATTATGAGTATTCAAATTACAGAAAATAACTTGCAGTCAGCTATATTTTTGAATGATGATGGCACTCTGATTCAGGCTATTTGTACTGATGAAACAGGTGCAAACAATACTATAACAGTAAGAACAGACCCTAATGACCATCTATTTCAGCAATTAATGATGACTTGTTCAGTAGATCAAATCAATGCGTGGTCTGATGAATTTTATGATAAACAGAGAGAAGATATAGAAAAGTACCAGAAATCTCTAATTGAAGATGCGAAGGTTAGTTATATTAGAGCGACTGGTCCTGAAGACAACGCTAGGATTATATCAGAAATTTCTACTATGTTATTTCAATATGATGAAAATAATATGGATCACGTAGAAAAATTATTTAATTTAAAACTTGAAATGTTCGAGCTCGAAGCTGTTGAGAACGCAACTGATGCAGAAAGAGAAAGTTTGCGTGAAGCTGTAGATCCAATGTCGGCGATTAATATTTTACATGGTATAATGCAGTAACTTAACTTCTGGATTAAAACCGTCTAAATAAAAATATTTTCCAGGATATTTACGATTTATCTGAGCTAGCCAATCTTTGGTTGGCTCATTTACCCATCTACCTGTCCAAGTGTCTGGAACGAATTTAAGATCTAATCTTTTCTTTACCATATATTCAACATAGTTTTCTTCGCCATTAACTGGACCAGGTTTTGCGCCTATATCAATCCAATGATTTTCATATTTATCTTTATGCGCAATAAACTCATCGTAAATATATTTAGTATCTGACGGATAAAACTTATAAAATCCACCATTTAATTCACATTCAGAATCTTCCCACCACGACCTAATACTTAAAAACTCTCCTCTCTTTATTGGATAGTGCAACAATTCCTCATAGTTATTAATGAGGTCAATATCAATATCTAATACTATAATTGGCTCTTCAGAATCTACTTTAAAAAAGTTAAGTTTATTCCATTGAAGCTTTAACCCATTATTTTCAGTATGTAGTACGTGTAATCGGTTTATCTTTTCAATTAAACTTACTTCGTAATCAAATCCATACTTATCGCCGATACGACATGTATATACATCTAACGCCATAATTCTTTAATCCTTGGATTTAATTTAACTGCATCGTGCAGCTCAAAATTTGTAGCATCGTATTGATCTGTGTTAAAAACACAAATTATCTTGTCTTCTCTTATTTTATGTTTAGCTAAATCATCAGGCCATTCACATCCTCTGTTATAACTATAGTACATAGTTGGTGGCACAAAATCAAATAGATCTAAATGCCTTTGACTAATAAAGTTGTCTGTACCACCAGTAAATAAATGGTATATACGCTCTGCATGAATCAATGCGTCAAACCATATAAGAGCTAGTTGTTTATCTTCCCACATATAAAAGCCACCATTATTATGTGCTCCTCTTCTATGTTTCCAATCTGGCCTTTTTTCATATTCTCTATTATGCCACCACGATCTGCCTGTCAGAGGTTTATCAAATAACTCGAGTATAGGAGTCATATCATTATGTATGATTAGATCCAAGTCTAAAGCTATCCTAGTTCCTTTTAATCCCCAACCATTAGGTTTGAAATAGTTTAGCTTCGGTCTATCCCATAGTCGTGGTAATCCATTCCTCCAATTACTCGATGCGAACATCTCTTGAGGAGTTGATTCCGGAAGGTCAGTGAGAAATGGCAAAACTTCAATATCATGGTCTAAACCATGCGTGTCTTCTGTTTGACAATAGAACTTATGATCTGTTGGCAAATGACGCTTGACCATAGACTTCAATCTATTTACGTATTCTGGTCCGTACTTGTCACCCCACTTACTACATAAAACATGAATCATTGTCGTCCAATCAGCATGAATCTTTTGCAGTCGTTATAGTCATCAAATGGTTTTTCACCTTCATAGTGTATATCAGTGATTCCAGTTTGTTCTTTAAATTCTTGTAAACTAGAAACACAATTTACATGAGCATCTTCTTGAGTAAAGTCATTTGATTGAAAGGCACATATACCATTCATCTCTATATCTTTCATATGCCACATATGCTCACACGAGGTATTGATGATTATATCGGCTTCGACTTTCTTTACGTCAAAACTAATGTCTTTTACTTCCGTGATTATATCTTCATGCATCCATTTGGCTATCTTCATAGCTTCTTCATCGTAGTCGATAAGATTAATAGATGATATATCTTTTAAGTAATACCGTAATAGCGGTACTAATACTGTTCCATACCATGATCCCAAAATCACGATTTGTTTATTTTTTATCGAAGCAGCAGGAGACATGACAAGGTGTTCTACTAGCCATGATTTAGCCATCACTTGATTCTCAGAAAAAGACTTGGCGAAATCTTTTACTCTATGAGGATAATAATGATTTACATGTAGCATCGCATTAGAAAGTTTCCAAAAAGGTATTGGAAACTTATGCATTGTTCGTGTAGTACTCAAAGCTTTCTTTACCTAACACTTGACCATTTACATTACAACTAAGACACGGACTCGCAGCTCTACTATTTGCAGCTAACATTTTTCTATATGAGTTAAAATACGATGATTCCCAAATCTCTTCTATTCGATGCATATTTACATTTCCGAATACTTGTGACACATTCCAATCATTACTGCACAAACCAACATCACCATTCCAATTTACAAACATCTTATAAAATGGTAGATAACACGCTTTCTTTATAAGAAGAGGCTTACCCTTTTTCCACATATCATTTCTGTTTACTTCTACATCTTCAGGTAATCCATCATAATAGTGTTTATAAATCCTCTCGATATCGTATTGTTGTAAAAAAGACTCAAAGTATTCAGTCATATCCTCATCATACATTGAAACCTTTATGCAATTAATTCCGCTTTTTACAAGTCCGTCTGCAGTTTCAGGAGTTAAATAATCGCCATTAGTTATAAGTTTTATCTGTTTAAATTGTACACTATTTTTTAAAGTTTGTACATAGTTAATTATCTTTTTATGTAATAAAGGTTCACCAAACCCAGCGAGGGTTATAGTTCCTTTATAATCAATATCTCTAAGGGATGCAGCTATAGAATCAATGGTCGTATGACTCATCTGATTTTTTGTATTTTCGAAACCAACACCACGGGGACAGAATGTACAAGTGCGGTTGCAGATGTCAATCAGATTAAGTTCTACTGAAGAAAGCGTGTTCTTTGTCAAGTGCACTTTTTGTTACCATACTACGATTTATCAATGCCATTCGAGCGTGTTCATCAAACTCTTTGAGATGATAATGACGAGCGAACTTCTCATAATTTTTTATAAGCACATAGTTGCCATGTGCCTCAATACAATTATAATTCTTTTCTATATATGCCTTTGTTTGATTCATCCTCTTCACGTGGTGTGGTATTTCATCAAGTATAGAAATGAGGTTACGAGTTATACCACCAACGCATACTTGTGCTGGCCTTAAGTTTTGTATTTCATGTATGATAGGTTCATGACCTATAACCCAACCAAATCTAGCACCAGGCAATGCGATCGATTTACTGAGTGTCTTGAGTACGAGGAGTTTTGCTGATCCCAACTTTCTTTCGGGCATCTCACAAAAATCTCCATAAGCTTCATCAACTATCACCAATTTAAACTTATCTAAGAGATCGTTATAAGATTCAAGTAGTGTGCCATTTGTTCCATGTGGATTACTTATATAGCAGACATCATCACCATGCGGTATGTTATATAACCTTTGTGCCATATGTATTGGTTGCCATGAGGTGTGATGAGTAGTCATGGACATCCCACGCTCTTTGATAATACAACATATTCGCATTATCAATTCACTGATACCAAAACCAATAGCAATTTGACGGGTATTTACATCATGGTATTGAGATAATATGTCATAACAACGACTTGCATCGGTGTAACTAGTGAAATCAAACTCCCACACCGGATTAGCAGCATCAAAACAAACATTAGTTGATAGATCTATTTTATAATCGTGATGATATTGATCTTCGTCCCAGGCAGGCCTCAGGCCCAGATTTTTTGTATCCATTTTTCTTCTCTTAATTCGTCTTGCTTCTTTTCTAAGAAGAGATGAATCTGATCTAATGGCGTGTCATAGAGTATATAATCTTTTGGAAATCTATGTTCTATGAATGAATCGATACCAGTAAATACACTAGTGATCTTCTCTTTATTTTTCATGAAGTATTCAAATATGTGCTGTCTCTTTGTTTCTTTGTTCCACATCAATACCGATGAGTTGATAGAGCAGTATCTTTGCCTTTTACCTATCGTATCTTTGTGTAGTTTATCTAAGTCTACCCAATCAGTACGGATAAATTTCATATATTTACCAGGATTGTACAACTTATTAATGTCACCTTTAACGAGTATATCTAAATCAAAGAATATACCTGATTCAATGAAGCTTTCATCGAATAAAACCATCTTAGCCCACCATTTTTCGAGTCCATAGTCAGGCATCTTAATAGTACGTATATACTTTGGTAAGCTTTTAGGATCGTCTGTAATGCAATACAGTTTGTAGTGTCTATCATAACAACGGGAAATCATACTCTCCAGTTTTACTACAAACTCATTAGAATACCGTGTGCCCACCTTCACGCAATAAAAATTCATATTGATCTAACCATAAGTCTGAATGCTTAGTGTTGTTGTATTTATCATTGAGCGGTACTCCATCGGTAAAGTGTATGCCTTTCGGCTCATCAAAATCATAATATCCTTCAAGAGTATTCCACTCTAGTGGTATAGTGCCAATCTGATTATCTTTTAACCATCTAAATTGATGGAAATATAGTGGATCATCAGTACTCAGAGAGAATGGTGTTAACTGCTTATTTGCAGGATGTGAACAGTTCCATAACATAAGAGACGACCAATTCTTCCTTTGATAAGAACTCTGCCTTTGACCTTCCATTTTAATCTTAGACTTTGGCTTATAGTTTGGATGTTTGCAAACACAAACTGCATAACGAGAGTCAGCATAGTGTAGAAGCTTCCTTACATCATCCATAAAATAGAAATCAGAGTCGCAATACAGATGCCAACCGTTATATTGCATCATGTACGGTACCATGAATCTAGACATAGTGAATGCAGTAGAACCCTTCTGCAGAAACATATTTTCTGTAGGTAGAGTTTGAACTGATACTGTTGATTCACATACAAGATATTGATCTACAAGATCATCATCCCATCCTATTACGCATTTCATCTCTTAAATCACCCGCATCTATGTTTTTTACACCAGTAAAATATTTTTGTACTATCTTATTGTCTTCATAGTGACTAATATTATATGTCAATCCTAAATTTCCGTTACCCAATAACACCGGTCTCATTTCGTTTCCTAAAAACATTTCTAATTTTGGTTTAGAAACTAATAACGTTGGAGTACCAGTTAATACTGCTAAACACATAAGTGTAGTTCGTTCAGTAACCACAAATTTAGAATGTATCATGCAATTAATTATATCTTCCCACTTATCACTGTATCCAAATTCTCTAGTATTATGTTCATTAATACCATCAAGCTTGATGCCTCTTACTTGTGCAGTATATTGATCAAAGCCACTTGATTCTGCCCTATAAACTGCAATATAGTCTTTATCACCAATCCATTGTTTTTCAAATGGCCAAACATCAGTCCATGTTTCTATATCTGAAAAGGGTATATTATTAACTTCGAATATACTATAATCTACAATAAATTCTGCCTTTGCAAAATTATTAATTAAATATATAAGTCTCTCAAGATTAGTTTCTTTATCTTTATCTTTGAATTTACCAAGCTTATTTGAATCTACAATTATGCGTATAGACCAAACGTGTATCTTATCAATCTCGTTTAATTTTTGTGCTTTAGCTAAAGAAGCAGAGATTTGGCCTGCTGAGACGTTTAAGTCCCAGAGCTCTCTCATTATTATTGTGTCGTGATAAGGAGTATTAGGTGGGTGATAATTAAGTGAGTAGATTTTCTGCATTTAATACCTGGTCAATCGCTGCATAATATTGATTTAATTCACCATCATTATGTATATGGTAATCTACTACGGTTTTTAGTTCTTCAATATCATCTTCATGAACATCTAATTCTGCAGAAATTTGTTGCTCAGCTAAAAAGAATGCATTTGATTTTCCAACAAATCTTGGATCATTAACAGAATCTCTATCGAATATCCTTTGTACTTGAACATCGCGTGGACAAGTTATCAACACATGTGTATGCTCATATTCCGGAAATTTATTCATGCAATATCTAGTTAAATGCGGAGCTGGAGATGTCCAAATTGGACCTATTCGTGTATTATTTACGCTTTCAAAAGCTGTTATTTCTTTTTCATCATGCATTTTCTGAAATATTCTACCAAATCCTTCTTCATATAATTCTCTTTGTTCTGTTTGAGTTCTAACACGACTTGGTCCTAACAATGATTCATAGCTCTCGTCATGTGATAGCATGGCAGAAGTCATATAATCGGTAACTACAAAAACTCCAATATCATGACTATATGCTCTTTCAGCGAATGTCCTCACACCTGAGCCTTGACTTCCTGTAATTATGAGAGCCATTAAATTCTCCTAGTCATCATTGTATCATATGCGTCTATCGTTAAACCAATAAAAAATTGATATACATTATTTCCAGTAGCGTGAGCTTCGTGTTCTAAAGAAGAATCAAATATGTATATTTTACCTGGTTTGATGTTATTTATAATATTCCCATCCATTTTTAGTTGCATTTCATTAGATGTTGTTCCCCATAATCTCAAATTTGGCGCTGGTTTAGTAACATCAATATGTTTTTTAAAATGCCCCATAGAATCCCACTTTAATATGGCGCTCCTACAAAGATATTGAGCAAAAACATCCATCAGGGGTTTTAAGCTTGGAAGATCACACACTTCAGTCTTTGTTAAAATTTCATGATCCATAGTTATGTTATCTTTGTCTTGGTGAATCATAAAATGTTCATCTAAAGGCATACGAGACGGATCATTTTCTTCGTTCAAGCTACCAGTCAAATTTACTAAGGGTAATCCAAATCTAGGGAATGATTTATGTGTTTCACCCCAACGTGAAAATTTATCTTTATATTGTTCTATCTCTAATTTAAATTGTTCAATATCAATGTCAATATCAGTCTCAACAATCGGATTCGTATGCAATTCCATGTACGGTAATTCTTCGATAGCTGGTTGCGAGATATACTTGAAGATAAAGGCCATAAGCTTATCTTCAGGTTGTCCTTTCATGTGTGGATGTGTAGAATATAAAATTTCTAATGCTTCTTTCATTGAACCATCCTTTTATAAAAATTTGTTAAATTAGCTGCTCCTCGTAAGCAAACCGTAAAATGCAAACGATCTTCTTTACCTAAATTTATAGCAGTGTGCTTGAGTGTAGTCTTTAATCTATATGTACAGCCAACATCAGGCATCCGAAGCACGGTGTCATTAACTAAAAAGATGCTATCTTCATTCGTTAATATTGGTATATGAATCCTATCTGTAAGATCGTAATGGTACGAGTAACCTCTAAATTCAGGCCCTAACCACATAAATCTTCCTCGACATACACCATATAAGTTATCAAGATCTTGATAGACTTCATCAACATATGTATCTTTAAATAGTGTGTTTACTTCTGTAAAGTCATCTTGATTTAGATTTTGTTTAAGTAAATCTCCTGAGGGCAGAAAATATGTTTCACCATTAGGTGAACTTGTGTGGATTTGTTGACCAGTTAACTCTAAATCTAATAGACAATGCAAGAGTCGTTTAGCATCGTATCGTTGTTCTAGTTTTTCAAGCATTCACATACTTCCTCATAACTAATATCAAAGAAAGATATTTTGAATAAGTATCTATCTTTCTTCCCAAGGTTCATAACACCGTGTTTGATTGTGGTATTCAATACTGCTGTTTTATATTTAAAGTCTCCTATTCCTGGAAATGATACAGGAGCTGGATCATCGCTCAATACATGGTTTATAGAACACGTAGTATTATAATCGATGTGCGGTAATAACACGCTATTTTCTTTTAAAATATAATACCGAGGTTTTCCTAGTGGCAAAGAATAGACATTACAAAAGTGTTCCATTTCGGCTGTTGCTATATCCAGTTTTTCGTTTGCAATTTTCCAATTATCTGCAGTACCGTGTTTAATATCAGAATAGCTATTTTGTTTTTGATTAAATAATTCTGACAATAATAATTCATTATCAAAATCATATTTAATATCATAAACTGGATTCATAGCGCATCCTTAGTGTGTGTTCGTCATATGACATTATCTTCGGATCCCAATCTTCGAATGTATAATTATTACGTGTATAATACATAACGTTTTGGTAGCAACTGGACTCTTCACAGTTAGATACTTGAACTAAACCTTTATCATAATTTTGCCATCTCATCTTTTTATCTAAAGTTTTGACAAATACATTTGCTGCTTTCCACCAAATTTGTTGACCTACTCTCTTACTTCTCCTTTGTTGCATACTAACAAAGAATAATTTATGATTGTAGTTTTTGATCGTAAAATCTAGTAATTCAGATAAAGCGATCATATAATCTTTAGGATAGAATGCTGCAACACACAAACTACTAGTTTTTCTATGAAAAAAGTACCATCTGTTCAATATTCTCATCACATCTTTATTGTACTCTTTTCCTCCGGCCATGGCTAATGGTTCACCCAATTTATCATATGCTATACAAAAAAACTTATGATCAGAAATTTTTAAGTTAACTGGTGTGTAATTATCGCGAAGCCAATTATCTTTGTCGTTTAAACAAATATTACGTACACGCTCAAATTCTTCATTGTCATAATCAAAGAACCAAGCTTTACCGCATGCTATGTCAATCGTTTTATCCATATGGGTCCTCTATCCCCTTTCACTTAATACTATGTATTATACCACATTTTGAGCTCTTTGTACATGTATAAATAGAGGAATAAGCTTAAACAGTTTTATTTATAAATAGAACAGAAACATTTGCACGAGTGGAAAATGGCACAATACGAGTACTTCACATTTGATCAAGGTTCAGACATCGCAGTAGAGCTTCACCTCGTAGATGCATCTGGAAATAAAAAAAATCTAACAAATTACTCAGGCGCTGCCACTATGAAGAAGAGTTACAGTAGTGACAGTGCAGATACACAAGCTTTTGACTTTGCAATTCAAGCCCCTCCTACAGATGGTATCGTTACTATATCACTGACGAACGCTCAAACAGACGCACTGGATGCTGGAAAATATGTTTATGATGTAGAAATTTCTTATACTGACAGTAACGATAATACTATAATCGAAAGAATACTAGAAGGCAAAATAGACCTTACACCTTCTGTAACCACGTAAGGACCATCATGGCTGAACAAACCTTCGTATCTAGAATTACGGTTAATGAAGACGTAGGTCAGACTATCGTTAAAAAGGTGATAGTTGGCTCACCTATACGTCGTGTTACTGGTACTTCTGCACAAGAATTATGTGATTTGATCGATGTTGTTTGTACTGGTAAAGAAGACGGTGATATAATTGAATTTGATGTTATCACCGAAAAATTTTATGTAAGACGTGACCCTCGAAAGTTGATAATTAGAGGGGGAACATTTTAATGCAGACGACTGGCCACGAAAATAGAATCCTAATAAAAACCTCTGCTACTACCCCAACCATTGAGGCTAGCGATAACACATTGATGGTCGGAGAACTCGGCTATTCATACGCTGGTGCTAATTCAGATGGCGGTGGCAGACTCTTTATTGGTGTCTCTCTTGTAGAAGGTGATAGCGAATTCGCTACTGCCATCCATGAGATTGGAGGCAAATACTATATAGACATGATGGACCACGATCGTGGCCATGTTGTTGCTAACTCTGTACTCATTACTGATAGCGCTAATAAGATCGACTTCTTGCAAGTCGATAATCTTATCTTTGACGGAAATATCATCGAAAATGATAATGGTGGTATAGAACTTGACGCCTTTGGTGACGTGACACTCATCACAAATGGTCAAGGTAATATCAATGTTGATAGCAATAGGATAGTTAATGTACTCGATCCTATCAATCCATTAGATGCTGTCAATAAGAGATTTTTTGAAGATGCTGTTACCAACGTACGTGCTGACAATAGACAAAGCCAATGGAATGTATTTGACGCTAATGATGAGTTGCACCTTATTGGCGGTAAAAATATTACCACGTTTATGGAAGTACCAAATGCTGGTAATCTAGATGTTACGATAAACCTTAATGATAGTATCGATGGTCTCACAAGTCTAACGATTGATAATATTAAGATTGACGGTAATACAATATCTACCACAACTGGTAGTCTCATACTTGATCCTAATCCTGATGGCTCGAATGGCACACTTGTAGTACAAGGTGATCTACAGGTTCAAGGTACTACAACGACTATCAATTCTACTGAACTCAACATCAATGATAAGAATATCACTTTGGCTGATGGTGCTGCCGATTCAGCACAAGCAGACGGCGGCGGTATTACACTTGATGGTGCAAATGCCACAATCATTTATGATGCATCAACTGACCAATGGGTATTCAATAAGGACATATCAGCTCCTAATCTAGATGTAGATGGTGACTTCACTGCAGGTACTATTACTGGTAAATATTTAGGGTTTGATTCTGACTTTGCGGCTAAAAGCACTACTGATCTAAGTGAAGGCACAAACTTATACTATACAACTGCACGTGCAGATTCAGATTTTGACGTCAGATTTACTACTAAAACAACTGACGATCTTACTGAAGGCAGTACTAATCTTTATTATACAGCAGCTAGGTTTGATTCGGGATTCAGTACTAAGACTACAACTGATCTAGCAGAAGGTGATAATCTTTATTATACAACGGCTCGAGCTGATAGTGATGCACGTAGTGCTCTATCAGTTGCAAATCCATCTGGCTTTGGTACTCTTGCTTATGATTCTGCGACTGGCAAATTTACATTTACCGGTGTTTCAACTACACAAATAAGATCACAATTCTCGGCTGGTGGAGATATTACATACGATTCAGCTGCTGGTAAGTTTAGCTTAGATGTAGAAGTAGTTTACACTGCTGATAACTTTGATTCAGATTTTAGAGATAGATTACTAGTTACTACCACTGATTCAGTTGCTGAAGGAAACAATAACCTTTACTATACAACAGCTAGAGCTGACAGTGACGCGCGTCATGCAATCAGTGTTGTTGATGGCGGTGGTCCTGGCTCGCTTGATTATAATGACGCAACTGGTGTAATCACTTATATTGGTCCAAGTCCTTCAGAATTAGCCTTAAAT
>Ga0222719_10002992_pt1 | contig 15151 bp, 38 predicted proteins | sample C33_34DmetaG_FD_165039 | JGI IMG/M metagenome (GOLD analysis project Ga0222719, IMG submission 165039) | Estuarine water microbial communities from San Francisco Bay, California, United States - C33_34D | ecosystem: Environmental > Aquatic > Marine > Unclassified | place: USA: California...
GTCCCACTTGGTTCCCCAGTTTTGAACGTTCCAGTCATACCAGTTGGGAATACCCTGCTCTTCACAGTCTTGACGTTCTTGTTCGCCTAGATTGCCTGTAAACAGATTGTCTGGTTGTGGAACCAATGCGTTAAGAAGACCTGAGTCTTCGCTGTGAGCCTTTTCGAATATAGATGTCACCTTTTCAGTTGGCCCTGTGATCTCTACGTTATTGTTGCACCAATTTGGCATTTTGCCCTCCTATGTAAAAAATGTTGCTACAGTTATTATAATAACCTCATAGAGGTGATTTGTCAAGTTCTACTTGCTCGAATCCTTGAGTGTGTCCACCAAAGCCTGCTGTTCTTTGCGATAGTCTTCGTATCTGCTTCGAATCATGTCCTGGGTCATGTCCAGGAAGATAGCGATAGGTGTAATGAAAAAACCATTAGGTGTCACAAAGGCAAAGCCAATCCCTGCTAGGAAATAGATGATCATTCGCTTGGATTCGGGCCTCATGTCAGTGAAGTTCCACTTAATGAAGTGCCACAGTCGGTTCATTATGCCGTCTCCAATTCTTTGACGTGTTTACAGTTGCCTCTGTAGGTATAGCCCGGGCAAGAGCATTTACCATCTTCAATGATATAGGTCTTGCCGTTGCTACCTTGGACTGTGACTGCTGAAGAATCAAGTTCTTCTGCTCTTTCTGCTATCTTTTCAAACTTACGTCTGCTTTTGGAGAACAGTTTCATAGGGGCGCCAAACTCTTTGTATGGCGATTCTTCGTTGGGTTGATAGCCTACCAGCTGGCCCTTGCCATTTATGTGATAGATACCGTTGTTGATTGACTGGTCACCCCAGTCAGTTACCTCACGAAGTACCTCAATCATACTCTAACTCCGGCTCGTCTTGATAATAAAAGTCTGGGTCTTGTTGCCTACGCCATTCGTCAGCGTAGAAGATGCCCCACTTGTTTGTGAATTCTGTCAGTGTCATGCACCGAGCGTCATCACTCATTTCTAAATACATTGCGCCTGTTTTACTCATTCTGCCCTCCTGAGTTGTTGATTACTTTATTAAGTATAGCCTCAACCTCAGGAAATGTCAACCTGTTTTCTACCAATTTGTCAATCTCGTCCAGACGGTTAAGTTCCGTTTGGACTGTGAGATCCTGATAGATTTGGGGTGCTGTCCACCCCTGATACTGTGACGGAATAGGGGTCCAACTAAATGAATATGAAAGTCCGTTGAATTCTTTGCTCATCGGGTCCACTCCCATACGCCGTGCCCACGATAGTGTGACTTCTTGTATCCACGCTTCTCCATCTCAGGGTCCACATAATCGTCCTGAACGGCTACCCCGGCGTATTCGAAGTCTCTTGCGGTCTTACCCGGGTTATCTGCTAGCCACTTGTCCCTACCGTCTTGGTAGGCATAATAGGAATCCAGTTTACTCATCTGTGAATATAACCTTTCTCTTCTAAAACAGCATCAGGCACGCCACATACTGATATCGGGTGCCCATGCTCTGTAAATTCAACCCTACAGTTGGTCGCTTGCCAATATGATGTATAAATGGCTAGGCCTAATAGAGCTATTAAAAAAATAATTGGTCCTTTCGCTTTCATTTGATTACTGTCCTTGCTCTGTCTTTATAGAGCTGAACCACTCTGTGATTGTATTGATCTTCATTTATAGACAAGTTTCTTAAAACACTAGTCCAAAAATTCTCAGCCCAATCAGATAGATCATCCTGTTCGAGCAGTCTTGCTACTCGTTCAGCTCTTTCTAATTGACGTTTAGGATTATAAGGACCCATTTATACCGGAATCTTGATGTTAGAATATCCGCTTTCAAACGCTAGATCCATCTGCGATTCTCTACTGGTATAGAACTTGTCCATATCAGCAACCTCAATCGCTCTAGCAATCTTAAGAGCAAAATCTAAATTTCGATCAACCAGACGAGAAACTTCTTCTTGCATCTCACCATCAGTCATCAATTCATCAAATTCAAACTTCATAAGATGCCATGCTCCTAATTGGGGACCGTTCTCTCTGCGGGCTCATACTGAACTCTACTTTGATGCCTTTGGCTTCTGCCGCTTTGATAAAACAAGGAGCATCACAATCTTCTTCAAGATACACGGTGCCTCCTCTTTGATATGAATACTCTGATATTGCATCTGCAATACCTAGCATTTGGATTTCAGTCTTCTTGACGGCAAGCCATCCATGGCCGCCGTCACTGTGAAACTTCTTGGTAAGTGTAGCCATTATGCAACCTCTTTCTTGGTTAACATATTAGCAGGCACTCTCCACAATTGAGTGGTCTTGATACCAACATCAACTACCACATACTTTCTGTTGATTTTTGTGACCACGCCTTGGGTATGGCCGTTTTTACCTTGATACTCTACAATATCACCAATAGAAAAACTTCTAATGTTCTGTTTGGTTAGATGTTGACGCTTCAATTTAACAGCATCAATGATTTGACTGAGTTGATCGTTATCCATTTGATAAACTAACTCGGTTGCTTTGGTTACAATGTTTGACATATAGCCCTCCTCAGGTGTCATTAGTTAATTACAGTATTAAGTATAGCCTCTAAGAGGTGATCTGTCAACCTCTACTTTACCAAAAGATCGTTTAGACTATCCGTCCATTGGGTAGGGTCATACCAGAAACATCCTTCACAGGTGCCCTTGTATTTTTTAGAGCCTTTATAAAAGTATTCAACACCTGCTTGACTAGGCTGTCTGACACCAGTCGAGTCGCATCTTTCACACGCTCTACTCTTGAGTAGATTATTGGACCTGGTTAACAGCATATACTTTGAGGCTATTTCTTCATCTGTAATGGTAGCCTCATTTATTACTTCTGTTTCAATATGTTTGAAGCGAATGAACGGAGTCTTATGGTCAATTTCTAATTGAGCAGGGTTCAAGTTTCGTCTTTCAATTGGGTCGTAGTTTTTTAGAACTGTTTTGACCCTCTTGACAAATTTTGCACTCCAACTGAATCTCGAACGAGCTTGCCTAACTGGTTCTTTGTTTAACAGTATGCGATGGGGAGTAGATTTATTGCATGATTCACAGAACACTCTGCGTTCATACTTGTTTCCATATTTTTGAAAGTCATAACCGCGATTGCGAAGATCCATGCTACGAGCGGCAGGTTGGTTTGACCCTATCTGCCGTCCGACACAATTATCACAATGCTCTTTCAGATCCTGATAGATTTCAAGATACTGAGCGGTTACTGACATTAGCTCACTTCGGCTTCTGCGGTAAATGATTCGTTACCATAAGATGAGACAGGCCCGTCGTCCTCTACATCATCTATAATAGATTTTTTCTTAGGAGTCTCTAACGGTCCTATGTTGGTAACACTCTCTCTAAGATCGTATGTAAGCCTCAGAATCTTTTCAATAGACCCTGGTCCTTCCCATACTTCGTTTAATAATTCGTTGATATCTTCGATAGGAACCCTACGAAGTCTAGCAGTCTTAAAACTATACATCAAAAACTCTAAAAAGATTTCTGGAATTCTAGTGTGCTCACTGATTTGGAAGGTGCCGTCAAAGTTATTGACTGTTCCTACTTTTCCAATATCTTTTTCGTAGTATTCAATCCTACTTTCTAAAATGGCATTCAAATCTAACATTTTTTCTCCTTATAAAAAAGAATAGGGCGACTAAGGCCGCCCTAATCTTCGAGTGTTATACACCCTGATTAACAGCATCCCTTAGGATACAAATACCTTTGCACGACTACCGTTTACATCGCGGGCTACCATACGGTAACGAGCTTTGCCAGTAGTGGCTGTTTCGGTTTTGATAACTAAACCAGCGTCACGCATTTCTGAAACACGAGCTGCCAGCTGAGTAATACCAAAACGAGCGTTAGCGTCTGCTGCCGTTAACGTCTTTCCTGTTCCTCGCAGATAAGTTTCTAAGAAAGCCTTCTGTGAAGTAGTTGGTGTTGTAAAAGCCATAATTTTGCCTCGTTGGTTTTAGTTAATAAAATGTTACTTTCCTAAGCAACAAATACAGTATACGGTCAGGCTCAGAAAATGTCAACGACTTTGTTAGCCAAAACTAAATAAACTTAGCAGTTAATCCTATGAGATTACGATTTATGTGCCGGGAGCCGGTGCATACCGTGGTAATATTCTAAGGAGAAAATAAAATGAAATATATGCTACTCTTGGTGTCGTTTGCGGCCTCGTTCGCAATGGCACATACCATTACATACGATAATGGTGATGTTTATACAGTTGAAGATAACGAATTCGTTTTCGTAGCGAAGCGAGATACATTATTCACTCAACAAATCTACAATAACGGCAAAACCGTACAATTCAAAAAAGTGTTTCCAACGACGAAGGTAGACTATACACCTGAAGATAACGGAACAGACGACTCAATGCAAGTTGGATCTCATGAATGGTGTAAGGCATATGTTCCGTGGAGTGAGGGGTACACTTTCACAATGCAGTATTGGCAACGTGGTTGCGACACTAACAACGATAACAAATATGGTTGTGGTGACACAGGCTATGACGCTTCTACAGACGGAGACGCCTGCCCATCAAGTTAATTCTGGATCAAGAGTATAAGATACCTGTTTGATATTGAACTGAGCCATCAGTTTACTACAGCCCGGGCAGGGTTTGGCTAGAGCATGAACCCACTCGCGGCTGTAAATATCAGGTCTTTTTACTCGAACAATATACATCTCGCATTTGGCTAATTGGTCTGGGGTGATTAACCTTAGACTGTTTCGTATGGCGTCTGCCTCTGCATGGAGAAAGATTTGATCTTCCTTGTAGCAACCATTAGCCATAATAGGGTGGGTCTTGTATTGATTGATACCCGAGGCTATCAAAATCTTTTTATACACAAGACCTGCGGCTATTTTATAACGACCCTGGACACCCGGATTTTGGATGGCCAGAGCCGTGAGTTGTTTCTGTATTCTTTTGATCATTAGAAGCCGCCGACTTGGGCTTGGGCTCTATGAAATAGTTGTGGGTTGCCTTCTGACAGATGCTCTAGCAGAGCAATCTTCTCCAGTCTGTATACCTTGTAGAAACTGGGATCGTGTGCCTCTATGCTGAGAGTGTTATGGATAAGATCTGCCAACTTTATGGTCTTAACCTCTGGGCACTGAACAGCAGTGTGAGCCCTATCCATGGCCTTACGCTCTGCTCTGTTGCCATCTTCGGGCCTGCTCACATCAGTAAGGCCTTTAACGTATTTGGCTACGGTGGCCCCGAACTCTGATTGAATGTCGTCTAGGGTTACATCGGTATCTTCTACGGTGTCGTGAAGCACCGCGGCAACCAACATATCTTCTGTATGTGAAACCTCTTGAACGATCTCCATAACGGCGATAGGGTGAGTCACATAGGGCTCGCCTGTGTATTTTCTTTTTTGATTGCGGTGTGCCTTAGTGGCAAAGGCAATCGCTTGTTTCACTCTATCCGTCATCAGTATCAATCCGTTTGTATTTTTGTTTTCTCGGAATCTCTTTGCCTCGATCCTTTTGGACCTTGTGACCATAAGGAGAGTCGTGGGTAAACAGAATCTTGTGCGACCTCGGTTTAGGTGCCTGTGGTCTTCGTGTCTTTTTCATTGCCCTCTCCTTACTGTATTTAATTAGTATAGCCTCAGAGAGGGGCAAAGTCAATCAGTTTTGGTAGAATCGAGGTCGTTCCACTTTAGGATTTCAATTTCGCCGTCAGCTTTTCGTCTGTGACGTAAGAAACCATTTTCAATTAGACTGTCTATGGTTGCTTCAATGCCTGCTCGTTTCGACGACCCAGATACCAAAAACCATGTTACTGCTGAGCCTATCACATAAGCCCAAATTACTTCATTGCCCGACATAAGGTACTCCTTTTGCAATAGACCTTCGCCAAAGAATTACTTCTAAATCCAAAAATCCTATTGGTGTGCTCATATATTTATTGTATTCTCAACCGGTAGATAAGTCAACTGTTACCTTCTTCGAAATAGTCTTGTAGATGCCTGGATTTACTTTTAGAATATGTGGCATCATGTCGTGCCTAATATGATTTCTAATAAATCTAGTGTCCTTATTGCTCTTATCATCTGTATAAGGGACATTATTTAGGCTGGCCCACAATTCAAAGTCTCTTTTGCGAGTAAGACGAAAGGGTCGAAAAATGTTCTTTCTTTGATAAGGAATAATTTTACCTGTGCCGTGAAGCGAACTCCAGACCCAAGTTTCTATACAATCATCTAAATGATGGCAGGTAATAATAGGAATGTGTCTATCAGCAAAAGCATCCATCCATGAGTATCTCTGCTCACGCCACCAATCCTCCCAACTACGACCCTTGGGTTTACTGCCAGTATCTATTCCTCGAATTTGAAAAGGAATGTCATAATCGCTCACATACTTTCTAACCACATACTCAGCAACGTCACTGCCTTCTGTGTTGTGATTGAAATGAAACACCTCCACTTCGTGATTGCGTCTTAGAAAGTCTAATGCGGCCATGCTGTCCACACCGCCGCTTACCGCAATCATTACCTTGCGAGGAATTTTTCCTTGAATTTTGATCATGCAGGCTCTTTCACAGAAGTAAGAGCATCGTTATCTAAGATGATTGTGTCCCCTTTCGGACGGACAATCTTGTCCTGCCAGTTAATCCCATGTTCCAGTTCAATGTGGTGCTCGACCCTGCCGCCATATGCCACGCGACTGAGAGTGACAACGCCACTGACAGAAATGTCGCCGCAGTAATTCCCTTGAACGAATGCTCCTTCAAGATTCCAACCCATCCTTACTCTCCTCATATGCACTAACATCTTCTAAATAAGTTATCAATTTGTCGTCACTGACATGGCCAATTACATCATCATCTAAGCCACTCCAAACGTCTCGAGTAATAAACTGGCCTGCATTATCAAGCACCCCAATTTCCCATAAGCCGTTCTTGCCACCGTAGGAGAAGTCAGTTTTGATAGCACTCACTAGACAATGTTTGAACTGATAAGTTCGTTGGATGCCACCCTTGTGTAAAGGGTGGGGTTCCTGTTTCATTACTGGTATCATGCGTATTCCTCTTCATCTTCTTCTGCGTAGTAATCTTCTTCGCAGTATTCACACATATAACCATTGTCGGTTTCATCACCGCACTCATCGCAGAAATTCTGCTCCGGCTCTTCATAGTCGAACATATCTTCCGTGTTCTCAATAGTCATCAACTGAGGATTACGAAGAATCATGCCCACAGTCTGATCAACCAAACGCTCAATTGACTCTTGTAGGCGGTCATTGTTATAGTGACCGTAATAGATACGCCCACGAGTGTATTCGTAAATGGTAGCGAAAGTATCGCTATCGGTAACACCCTGGCTTTCTAAGAAGTTCAGAGCGCCTGAGGTATTATTGCCCATACCGTTATTGTAAAAGTCGTAACCTAAACGCGATACCGCTCTTATCATTTCACCAGCCAGTGTGTCGCATTTACCTGACGCAGGCACAAGATCGTTAACCATCTGATCGTATTCTTTCTGATACAAGCCGTTGCCGTTCCAATAAGTATTTTCCATTAGAATGCCTCCTTGTCTAACATTGGTGCTTCTTCAACGGTTACGATGTAGGCCTTGCCATTACAATCGAAAACCTTAAGCATTTTCTTTGGTGTATTAAAAGCACCGTTCTCGTCTAGGTCCCACTCGACCCTGTCTACACTTTTGATGATCATGTCTGGATCATTCTCAGCAACCTTTGATAGGTGCTTTCTGATTTCAAATGCGATCTTATCGCAGTATGCTAATTTGAACATTTTACGCCCTCCGCGTGTTTTCTAACTATGTATACAGTATAGCCTCACAGAGGTGATACGTCAACCTCAATTTGTCCAATTCATGTGACGCTCAAAAAGTTCTTTGTTGAACTCTTTTTGGTACGCAGTGTTCTTCTTTAGGAACCAACGCTCTAGGATTGGGCCGCCATCGTCTTCATCTGTTATAATATAGCAGACAGTCTTTTTGACATTGGCGTAGCGATAGCCTCGCATACCGCAGACACCTTCGCCACCTACCCAAACGATATGCGGATAGTGATTGCGTTCGCCAGTAAAGTCTGGGCAGGTGTTTTCGGAATACTCAAAATAGTTTCCGGTATCCTTCTCAACGAACACGCCAATTGGATCTTTGGTGTAGGTGTGATATGCCATCGAACGGCTCCTTTATAGTTCGTAAATCTCTGGGGTGTTCAGCCAGTTTTTCAAACAATACTTTTCTAAGTCACGATAAACTCGCTCATAGAATCTATACTTTTGATTGGCTTCGCTCATAGAAATCTCACCATCACAGTGTAGGTTCTCTGGCGACAGATCTGTATCAAGCGAGTAAGCAATCTCATCTACCATTTTCTGTGAAAGGGGAAAAGTATAAGTTGGAGTCTTTGAAATAAAAGACTTCCACCTGTTCATTTCATTAACGTATTCATTAAGTGCCTTCATTTACATACTCCAGTAGGATTCTGAAAGTGGACTCATATAATGCGGTTCGTTGATTGAAGCAGTATGAGTGATCTTTTTACCAGTGCCAGGGCAGATGCCTGTTTTGGTAACAGTCTTCTCAATGTTATCGTGATAGTAGTCTGCTTCTGCAATGCCACATTTATATAGTGGTGAATTTTCTGCTTGGGCTTCTTTGCTATCACGCTCAAAACTATACTTGGATGCCAGCAGTTCAAACCGCTTGGCTTCGAACTTCTTGTGCATTCTAGTCATAGCCGCCTTGGCCGCCGCCATTGTTTTATACTCTGCTTTTAGGTAATGTTTACCGCGAGTTGGATTAGATTCAATCCTTGATGTTGCCTTGTTATAAATGTAGAACATATTTTTGCCTCTCTGTTTGCCTAACTGTTATATACAGTATAGCCTCTTAGAGGTGATCTGTCAACTGTTTTTGGTAAGATAGAGATAATGGCTAATTTTATTGGAGAAAGAATGATCTGACTACTGAGAGTCACCAGAATTTTGAGCTTCTTCCCTAGCCAATCTTTGGGCCTCTCGTTCAGCCCTGCCTCTTTTTTGAGCTCCAAATTCCTCATTCGGTATAAAGATAAATGACTCTCCACATCTGATGCATGGATCTCCTGAGCGATAGCCGTAGGTGTTAGGATTAGGAAACACAGTCTCTACTAAGACTGGGTCAATAGTGGAACAGCCTGTAAATAATAGTGTTGATAAAAGTGCTATTGATAACTTCTTCATTAGTTTTTGTCCTTGTTGTCCCAAAAGTCAGATTCCCAAAACAAAGGAATTCTTTTGCCACGCTTCTCCTCTTCAATAACTACAGAAGAAACATACACAAATAAAAATGCTATAATTAAAACTATGGTTCCAATAAATGTTTCCATATTAAAATTCCACGTATAATAATATCTCAGTTACAACAATGCCACCGACTGCAAAACCAAGTATTGTTAAGTCTGTTATTTTTTCTAACATACACATACTATATAATGTGCCTTGTATTTTGTCAAGTTGTATTGGTAAAATTAGTGTATCGTCGGCTTTTCTTCTTCGTGCATGGAGTTAAGTGCTTCGATAATGAACTCTGCTGTGGATTTGTCCTGTATCTTGCCAATTGCAATGTCATTCTGCGAGTCCCATATCCAATTTGTACCGTCATCACTTTTGTATAATTTAAATCTCATATAAAGTATATATCCTACAGCGGGGCCTATGCAGATAAATAATTTTATGCAGTCGCATATCATTGGAGGTTACGAAATGACACTCAAACACATTAACATAAACCTAGAACTTGGCCAAGAAATTCTAGTTGGCCCAAATAATGACAGAGCAAAAATAACAAAAATAGAATTCCATGAGAAGTCAGGAGAGGTAAATATCAATACAACCAAAGGACCAAAAAAAGCGTTAACCTTTCGATTATGCGAAGATAAAAATACAGAGACAACGAACCCTGCGGATAAATATAGATAGTTATGAAAATTATAGAAATAGACGAAAATGTAGAGCTAGAGGCAAAAGCCACTAGAAAGCTCTGTAAATCATCGAGACCCGATTCTGAATTAGGTGCTAGCCAATTGTCGAGTTGCAAAAGTCAAGGCTTCAGACGAAGAGAAGGCAAGAAAAGTCATAAAATGGGCAAGTCTCGCGTCAAGGTTGGGGGAAAGAAGATCAAGGGCAAGAAGTATGGCGGCCCATTACCTGACTGGAGTTAATAATCATGACTGGCTCTAATAAAGGCAAAGTATTAGTAGCACATCCTAGTATTCCTGGACAGCTTTTTGGAAGTAGTGTAGTATATGTATACGAAGACACGGCTGTAGGTACAGCAGGAATAATTCTTAACAAACAAACCAACTACAGTATACGTCAAATGTTTGCCGACAAAGGTTTTATTGTAGATCATGTTGGTTGTGTGTATGCTGGAGGACCTATTAACACAAGAGCAATTACACTGTTACATTCAGAAGAATGGCACAGCCAAAACTCCACTCCAGTTGGCAACGGTCTATGTATATCCAGCGACAGCCTAATGTTTGAAAAAATGTCAATGGGCAATCAACCTCATTACTGGAGATTAGCAGTTGGTCAGTGTGGATGGGGACCAGGCCAGTTAGATGAAGAAATAAATGGCACTGGTCGCTTTGATGGAGGTACTCCTAGTTGGTTAGTCACTGATGTTGAAATTGATCTACTATTTGAAACCGACGGCGAGCGACAATGGGAACTTGCTATTGATTATTGCAGCCGCCGAGCAGTTCAAAGCTGGTTTTAGCAAACCCCCTGCAGCGGGGCCTTATCGTATCCAAGCAATCTTTTCGCCTGCTTCTACTCTGCGATTATATTCTTCAACTGATCCAGGATAACGCCAAGCCCATATAGCAACAAGTGCCATAAAGCCTCCACTCCATAGCACAGCATTTAGATTAGCTGTACCGAACCACAAAAATGCCACGCTACTTGACATTACTGCAATCATCATATACTTTGCCCAAGTTGGGAATACTTTTTTCTGTGTCCAGTTAGTTAGGAACGGTCCAAAGTATTTGTGACTGTATAACCAATCATGCCATGTCTTACTGCTTCTAGCAAAACAATAGGCACTGCCCACAAGGAATATACTAAACGGTATTCCTGGAACTACGAAGCCTATATAGGCCATGCCCAAACTAATCATGCCTAGTCCGAACCAAAGTGCTTTTTTAATATTCATTAATTACCTCTTTAAGAGCAACCGCAAGATTGCTCATCATTGCATCTGTGTGTAAAGGAGTAGGCGCGATACGAAGCCTCTCAGTTCCTACTGCTACCGTAGGAAAATTTATAGGTTGTATATAGATTCCATAATCGTTTAACAACCTGTCGCTGAATTTTTTACACTTTGTTGCATCTCTTATCATTACAGGAACAATATGAGTACAGGCAATGTCTAAAACTTCAATTCCTGATCTTTCTAATTTCTTCTTAACTTTTCTTGTTGCTAACTGATGTGCTTCTCTTAGCTCGTTGTGATCTTTTAGATACTTTATACTTGCCATTGCACCTGCACAAATAACAGGACTGGTTGACGTTGTAAAAATAAAGCCGCTTGCTACACTTCTGATAGCATCAATAACAATGTCATCGGCAGCAATGTATCCGCCCTGGCAACCAAATGCTTTGCCAAGTGTGCCGTTAATAATATCTACACGATCTTGTAGACCTAGTTTTTCTAAATAGCCTGCACCTGTTTCTCCGTACAATCCTACAGCATGAACTTCGTCAATATATGTAATTGCTCCGTACTTGTCTGCTAGGTTGCATATTTCTTCCATCGGAGATATATCACCGTCCATACTGTACACAGATTCAAATGCTATACACGGAGTACCTTTAACTGTTTTTAATTTATCTTCTAGATCATTTAAATCGTTGTGCGTCCATATAATTTTTTCAGCGCCACTATGCCGTATGCCTTGAATCATACTGGCATGATTGTTAGAGTCGCTTAGATATACTAGATCTGGTATGATTTGTTTTAATGCGACCAGTGTCCATTCATTTGCAACATAAGCAGATGTAAACAATAGTCCTCTTTCTTTCTTGTGTAATGTTGCTATCTCGTGTTCAAGTGCTACGTGATAGTGACTAGTACCACCTATGTTACGTGTACCGCCGGAGCCGCTGCCTGTTTGGTCAAGTGCAGTATGCATAGCATCTATAACAACTTGATGTTGTCCCATGCCTAAGTAATCGTTTGAACACCAGTTTACTATATTTTTAATATTGTAAGGCCCATACCAAATCGCTTCAGGGAAGTCTCCTCTCTCTCTAACAATGTCATTAAAGACTCTATACTTTCCTTGTGATTTAAGATTTTCAATGACTTTGTTGAAAGGTTTTGAATTAATCATATTGTTTCCATTTGTTATATACTGCGTCTGCAAATTGGTTGTGACAGCCAGCATCTGGATGAGCTCCATCTAATGCTGTACCAGACGAAGTAACGCAATCACTCCATAATCCTTCTATAGGATACTGTAATAGTTCTTTGGTAAAATAGTCTGTGTCAATCGGTTCTAGTGAATATTGTAAAACGTTTTTTACTTTGCTCTTTAGGTATTGACAAGCAGTGTTTGCAATTAAAAGTGTACGTACTCTGTCGTTAAAAGCCGACGAAAAGAATGCATGATATTCATTGAACCGTGCATCAGTTTCTGTTTGGTTTACTACGCCCTTTTTTCTACTCCAGGATTTAACTCCAGACGGAGTAACTTGTGTTGTGACATAGCGATGTTGATCTTTAGTAAAGTAGCAATATCTACTTTGAAAACTCCACAATATAACAACAGTATCATCAGCTGAAAATGAAGTGTGAGTTTCCATTATCTTAGACAAAATAGTTGTGTTGCCAGCGCCACACTCGCCATGATTTTCCACAACCAGACCGGTTCTATTACCTAATAATTTTGGCCATGCGAATTTGCTTGGGGCTGGACCAGGTCCCTTAGTCTCCTCATTAAAGCAATCTTCTAATCCGTGTCCATATGTAAAAGAACAGCCGAATGTATAAAGTTTAGCCATATCGTAAATCCTTATCTGTGTTACGATATTTAACTAAATAAAGCATATAGGAGATTTAATATGGCGATTAACATCACCGTGCCAACTGACACTAAAATTGGCGTAGCCGTATCTGGTGGATTTGACAGTGCAGTTCTGTGGTACGAAGTATATAAAATATGTTTAGAAAGAGGACAAGAATGTGTGCCAGTCACTGCACCTCAATACCAACACAGCAGAGATGTAGTAAATGAAATACTGTCTTGTATTGCTGAAGAACTTGGTGGAGATGTAACTGAAACTACAATAGTTGGTTCAGCAGCGTGGAATGCTGAAATAGAAGACAATGCTGGCGTGATTGCTAGAACATTTGACGAATTAAATGATAATACTGATACATACGGGTCAAACTTTTTTGTTGGCCAGGCTGTAGATCACGATCCAACAGGCGAGTTAGAAAATTATAAAATTAAAAGATTTGGCACTGCAAATTTGTGCTCGTTAATTGAGGCTAATCATCCTGATATAGATTGGCACTTTCCGTTTCAAAGTTCAACCAAAGTAGACATACTTACACATATGTCAGAATCAAATGCAGAAATTTGTACAGAGTTGCTCACACTGTCTAGTAGTTGTTTTACACCAGCAACTAATGCAGGAGAGCCAACAAGATGCGGATCTTGTGCATCTTGTGTAGAAAGACATTGGGCTTGCGACACCTTAGGAATTACCGATCCAGGAACAAGGTAATGAGCGAGTCATCTGATCTATTTAGGACTTTAATTGCTTTATTAAATCAAGAAGCAGAACAAGAAGAACCTGCAGAACAGGGCGAGCCTGTAGCAAGTCGTTTTAAACAGATACTTGCAATGTTAGACACACCCAATGATAGTCCACTAGCAAACACACCAAACGAAGTAGTTGCTCCAGTAAGCGCAGTAACCACAGACGCAGGCGGTGGAGTCAATGGTCCCAAAGATCCAAAAGACATCCGCGTCAAAGACCCAGGAGGATATGAATAATGGCAGCAAACGGAATATCAACACTGGCAAACAAGAAACTAAGACAGATTGCTAAACTAGAGCAAGCAAAAGCAGATCGCATTGCTCGCAACGTAGTTGAGCCTGGACGCTATGCTGTTACAGATTACGAAATACTTGAACTGCCTACACAATACGAAACAGACAATTCAGTAACTGACAATCCTAATGATGATGGTCTTTTAGTAGGTCGACCTTGGAGTTCATTTGTAAGTGCAGTTGATGTAAGTAGTCTTACACTTGCCGCAGGTGTATATGAAAGAACTTATGATGATTACTTTGGACAACTAGGTTCAGGACCATTTGATGATCAAGCAACCTATACCACAACTATTGTAAACGGTGGCGCAACAGTTACAGCACAGAGTGCTAAGACAAGCATCAGCAGAGATGGTACTGTAGCAGAGTCAACAAGTTACACAGCATATGGATACTTCCTAGCACCAGCAACAGGCGAGTTCACATTCTATATCAATTCAGACGATGCAAGTTATTTGTTTGTAGGTGACGGCGCCGACATCACACTTAATGTTGACCTAGATAATGCTACTGTCGATAATGGTGGACGTCACGGAGCAACAGAACGCAGTGGTACATTCAACCTGGTCAGCGGAGAGTATTATAAGATCTTTGCAGTGTTCGGTAACGACACAGGACCTGGAACAGCAATCTTTAGTTACGAAGGTCCAAGCATTGCTAAGACAAGTGACTTCACAGGCAGATTGTTCTACAACACAGCAACTAACGGACACTAACGGATGGCAAGTAACGACAAGCACATAGACTGGCACAGTGCTGTCGCACTAGGCAAAAGCGGAGGCAACAGTGTCCGCAACATCTTTGGATACAATGAGGCAATAGGTTCAACCTTTATCCCAGCCTGGGAACTGGCAACTGCCTATACCTATCCTACCGCCGCTGAAACAATGACCCTACGCTGGAACACAGCAGACGCAGGCTATACCGTTCTTATTAAAGGCTTGGACGCCAACTACGATGAGATACAAGAAACCATCACACTCACAGCAAGTCCTGTAACACAGACAACACAGAACCAAT
>Ga0222719_10002993_pt1 | contig 15150 bp, 1 predicted proteins | sample C33_34DmetaG_FD_165039 | JGI IMG/M metagenome (GOLD analysis project Ga0222719, IMG submission 165039) | Estuarine water microbial communities from San Francisco Bay, California, United States - C33_34D | ecosystem: Environmental > Aquatic > Marine > Unclassified | place: USA: California...
GGTGGTGTAATGGATATAGATCAAGATACATATATATCAGCAGAAACAAATAATTTAGATAATGATGAATTAAAATTTTATACAAGTAATGTTGAACATATGATAATAAAATCAGATGGAAAAGTAGGAATAGGAACATCAAATCCAAATGAAAAATTAGAAATATATGATGGAAATTTAGAATTAGGTCAATCCCATTGGAGTAATTCAAATGTATCAGAATTAAGATGGACATCTAAAGCAGATGAAGGAAAATATTGTATAAGTAAAATATTGGCAACAGAAAGACAAAATTATAATGGTGAATTAGCATTTTTTACACGTGAAACTGATAATATAATAAAAAATGAACCAATTGAAAGAATGATAATAAAAAGTAATGGTAGTATAGGAATAGGAACATCTGAACCAGAAATAGATAGAAAATTAGATATAATAGGAAATGTTAAAGTAACTGGTAATATTTTTGTTTATGATGAAGATGGATTATCAAGTAAATTATATACAAAAAAAGAAATAGATTTAATAAATTCAAATTTAGAAAATGCAAGAGATGAATCGACATATTCAAAAACAGAATTAAATGAAATATTAAATATTGATGAAATAAATTTACAAATAAGATTTATTGGAACAAATGTAATAAATGATTATTTTATAAAAAATTTGGAAAAAACCGAAATAAATATAAATAAAAATAGTAATAAATATCAGTATATTAATACATCAGATAAAGTAAATAATGGAGATATAATATCATTACATACATTAAATCAAGATCCAAATAATGGTAGAATAAGAAGAGTAGCAATAAATAAAGATAATTATTTTGAAATATATAGTTTGCATCCGAGTAATAATAATAAAAATTTAGATGAATTAACTGATATTGAATATACAACTTATAATTATTATACAAAACTAAATTATAAATTATTATTTAGAAATGATCAAGAAATAACAGATAGTATATCAACATATGTAAAAATATGTAATAATCAAACAGAAATAGAAATACCAAGAGATGGTATATATGATTTTAGTATAATAGGAACATTTGATTTAGAATTTGGAAATACTTTTTGTATTTTATATGTAAGAAAAAAAACAGATGGAATTGATAGTTATGTTAGAGAATTCTATATGAATCCAATAACTTTTACAAAAACAAATGCAACATCAACATTAAATGGAAGTTTTAGATTATATTTGAAAAAAGATGATATAATAACATTTGAATCAAATTTTAAATTAAAAACAGGAAATATTGATGTTGTAAGTAATCAATTACATTTTAATGATATTTATAATCAATCTTATTTAAAATTAACAGAAAGACCATTAGATTATATTAATAATGATATATTTGAATTAATAAAGAAAGATGATTCATGTGAATGTTTAAATACTTTAAATTTAAAAGATGATACAATAACAAGAAATAAAATAGTAGATAATAAATTAAAAACTTTAATAGATTTAAATGGAATAAAAGATAGTATACCATTTTTTAATAATAATGATACATTTGGTGAAAAAACATTAACAAATGAAATAATAGAAGGAAGTAGTAATAATATACCATTAGAAAATGCAGTAAAAAAGTATACTGATGATAAGACAAGAAATATTTATTGTTTAAATAATAATGTAGGAATAGGAAAAGAAAATCCAGAAGTGTTATTACAAATAGGTGGTGATACATTAATAGAAGGAAATTTAAGAGTATTAGGAATTTATTGTAATATAAATGTAATAAATAATACAAGTGAAGAATTAATAATAACAAATAAAGGAACAGGTCCAGCAGTAGTAATAAATCAAACAGGAGATCAACCTATTATAAATATAAAAGATGATAATGTTACATGTTTTTATATTGAAGATGGTGGAAATATAGGAATAGGAACAGATAATCCAAGTGTATCTTTAGATTTATCAGAAAAAACAGATGCTTTAAAATTACCAAAAGGAACAACAATAAATAGAGATGCAATAGGTGCAAATAATGAAAATGATAAAGGTTTAATACGTTATAATACAGATTTAAATCAATTTGAAGGTTTTGGTGCAGGAAATGCATGGGGAACATTGGGTGGTGTAATGGATATAGATCAAGATACATATATATCAGCAGAAACAAATAATTTAGATAATGATGAATTAAAATTTTATACAAGTAATGTTGAACATATGATAATAAAATCAGATGGAAAAGTAGGAATAGGAACATCAAATCCAAATGGAAAATTAGAAATATATGATAATGGAAATAAAATATTAAATATAAATAATAATATTGAAATATCAAGAAGTATAATACCAAGTAATTCAAATATTGATATAGGTGATCCAGAAAATGAAATAAGAAATATATTATTGGATAGTTCAATATGGATAGGAGATACTCATAAAATATCAAAATCAAATGGAAAATTAATGTTTAGAAAAAGAAAACAAATACCAGATAGTATAAAAACTTTATTAGCAAAATCTGAACAACAAATACTATCTGATATTGGAAAAGATATAGATAATATTAAATTAAGTGATTTGATTACATATTTAAAAAGTGAAAATAAAAATATAGATTTAAATGAAATATTTGGAGATAATACAAATGATTATGAAGAAGAAATTACAACAGATGCATGGTTATTAAAAAATAATAATATATATTTTGGTAGTGAATATAATAATATTGGTATTGGAACTTCAACAAATTTAAATGATAAATTAACAGTAAATGGAACAATAAAAGCAACTAATTTAGTAGGAAATTTAAATACATCAAATTTAATAGTAAAGGGTGATTTAATTAATTCAGCATCTATTAAATTAAATAATAAAGATAATACTGAAAATATAACATTAAAGGTTCCAACAAATTTATCAACATTATCATATACTTTAACATTACCAGAAAATGTAGGTACTGAAAATCAAGTATTATCAACAGATGGTACTGGAATATTATCATTTATAACATTACCTTCAAATACAATATCAAATTCTATATCAAATAATGTATCAAATTTAGAAGTAGATGAAATAATAGTTAAAAATAATATAAGATTTAAAGGAAATATTATAAAATTAATACAAGGAGTTCCAGAAGTAATAATAACACCAAATGTATTAGAAAATTTAATAAATACAGATTTTAAATTTTATAAATTTGAATATACAGATGATACGTATGAATTAATAGGTCAAACTCAATATATTTTAAGTGTTAATAAAGATATATATTGTGATATATTAATAGTAGGTGGTGGTGGAGGTGGTGGTGGAGGTTCTATAAGTAATGATGATGGAACAGGTGGTGGTGGTGGTGGTGGTGGATTAGTATTTTTACCAAATCATAAATTAAATGGAGATTATAAAATAAAAGTGGGTAAAGGTGGTTTAGGAACAAATAGTATTGGTGAAAATGGTAAAAATAGTTCAATAGAAAAAAATAATAATGGTGTTGAAGGAATAGATAATTTTTATGCTTTGGGTGGTGGTGGTGGTGGCAATGGTAGACAAAGTAGTGGTGTTTCAACAAATGGTAATGATGGTGGAAGTGGTGGAGGTGGTGGTGGTAATAATTTAACTACAGGGGGTCAATCTTCCCAAAATTTATATGGTGGAAAAGGTTTTGGTAATAATGGTGGAAATTCAACAAATACAGGTGGAGATCAATCAGGTGGTGGTGGTGGTGCTGGTGGTCAAGGTCAAAATAGTTATTATTTTAATAATTCAAATCCAGGCGGTGAAGGTGGAATCGGATTACATAAAGTTACAATTAATGGTATTGAATATAAATTTAAAAATTTATTTGGAACTAATTTAGGTGAATATATTGAAAGTAGTTTAACAGTTAGAAATATTGGAATAACAGAGGATTATTTAAATTTATATTATCAAAATAATACAAATACATCAGAAGATCCAATACCAAGTAGTATTGAAGAAGGAATTTATTTTGCAGGTGGTGGAGCAGGAAAAAGTGATAGATCAAATTATGGTGATTTAACTTTAGGTGGTTTAGGTGGTGGTGGATCATCTAAATATTCAACAAATGAATTTACAAATGGTATAAATGGAACAGGTGGTGGTGGTGCAGGTTTAGGTAAAGGACATAATACTGATATTGGAACAAATGGTGGTAGTGGTATTATTATAATAAGATGTTTATTACCATCATCTGATTCTGAAATAATATTTGAAACATATTCAAATGATAAAGTTGAAAATTATTTATTTAATAATAATATTGGAATAGGAATAAAACCAACAGAAAAATTAGATATTAATGGAAATATATTAATAAGAAATAATTTATTATTAACAAATGATTTAATTAAAATAAATAAAGAAGTTCCAGAAATTATAATAACTCCATCAATATTAGAAAATTTAATAGATATTGATTTTAAATTTTATAAATTTGAATATACAGGTGATACGAATGAATTAATAGGTCAAACTAAATATATTTTAAATATAGATAAGGATATATATTGTGATATATTAATTGTAGGAGGTGGTGGTGGAGGTGGAGGGGGATCTCCAGGTGTTGGTGGTGGTGGTGGTGGTGGTGGATTAGTATTTTTACCAAATCATAAATTAAATGGAGATTATAAAATAAAAGTAGGTAAAGGTGGTTTAGGAACAAATAGTAGTGGTGAAAATGGTAAAAATAGTTCAATAGAAAAAAATAATAATGGTGTTGAAGGAACAGATAATTTTTATGCTTTAGGTGGTGGTGGTGGTGGTGGAGGTAGTAGTAGTATTGTTTATAGTGGTAAACACGGTGGAAATGGTGGTGGAAGTGGTGGTATTTATAGTGGAATATCTGGTGGTGAATCTTTACAAAATTTATATGATGGAAAAGGTTTTGGAAATAATGGTGGTGGATCAACATCAACATCGTATAATGGAGATCAATCTGGTGGTGGTGGTGGTGCTGGTGGTGTTGGACAAGATGATTATGCATATAATAATTTAAATGTAGGTGGTGAAGGTGGAATAGGATTACATAAAGTTACAATAAATAGTATTGAATATAAATTTAAAGATTTATTTGGAACAAATTTAGGTGAATATATTAAAAATAATTCAACAGTTAGAAATATTGGAAATGTACAAGATTATTTTAATTTATATTATGAAAATGGTAAAAATACATCAGTAAATCCAAAACCAATAGTTGAAGAAGGAATTTATTTTGCAGGTGGTGGAGCAGGAGTAAGTGATAGAAAATATTCAATAGGAAATGATGAAACTTTTGGTGGTTTGGGTGGTGGTGGATCATCAAAAATTTCAACAAGTGAAAAATCAAATGGTATTGATGGAACAGGTGGTGGAGGTGCAGGTTTAGGTTCAATTAGTAATAATCAATTTGGTACAACTACAGGAACAAATGGTGGTAATGGTATTGTTATAATAAGATGTTTATTACCAAGATCAGAATCTAATATAAAATATGAAACATATTTAAATAATACAATTGAAAATAGTTTAAATAATAAATTAAATAATGAAATAATATTTAATAATAATATTGGAATAGGAATAAAACCAACAGAAAAATTAGATATATATGGTAATGTATTAATGAGAAATAATTTTTTATTAACAGGTGAATTTATTAAATTAAATCCAGAAGTTCCTGAAGTTATAATAACTCCAACAATATTAGAAAATTTAATAGATATTGATTATAAATATTATAAATTTGAATATACTGGTGATTCTGAAGGATTAAAAGGGCAAACTGAATATATTTTTAGTGTTAATAAAGATATATTTTGTGATATATTAATAGTTGGTGGTGGTGGAGGTGGAGGTGGAAGTATTATTAGTACAGATGGTATTGGTGGAGGTGGTGGAGGAGGTGGATTAGTATTTTTACCAGATCATTTATTAAATGGAGATTATAAAATAAAAGTAGGTAAAGGTGGTTTAGGTTCAATAAAAAGTGGTGAAAATGGAAATATAAGTTCAATTGAAAAAAATGATATATTTGGAATTGAAGGAATAGATAATTTTTATGCTCTTGGTGGAGGTGGAGGTGGTACAGGTTATATAAGTAGTGTTCTTTCAGGAGAAAATGGTGTACATGGTGGTAGTGGTGGTGGAGGTAGTGGTAATGATTTAACAATTGGTGGTGAATCAATACAAAATAAATATAATGGAAAAGGATTTGGAAATAAAGGTGGTAAATCAACAACAACATCAGGAAATCAATCAGGTGGCGGTGGTGGTGCTGGTGGTGATGGTCAAGATAGTTATAATTATGGATATCCAGATGTTGGAGGTGAAGGTGGTATAGGATTACACAAAGTTACAATTAATAATGTTGAATATAAATTTAAAGATTTATTTGGAAGTAATGTTGGTGAATATGTTAAAAATAGTTTAACAATTAGAGATTTAAATACAACTGCAGGTGATTATTTTAATTTATATTATAAGATTGATATGGCTTATAATGCTCCAGTTTATACTAATACTTCTAAAGATCCAATACCAAATATTGAAGAAGGAATTTATTTTGGAGGTGGTGGAGCAGGTAGAATTGATAGAACAGGAAATTGGGGTAATGATGAAACTTTAGGTGGATTAGGAGGAGGTGGATCAACAAGATTTACAACCAATGAATTAACAAATGGTATAAATGGAACAGGTGGTGGTGGTGCTGGTTATGGTAAAAATGCAAATGCATATGGAACAAATGGTGGAAATGGTATAATAATTATTAGATGTCTATTACCAAAACAAGAATCTAAAATAAAATTTGAACCTTATTCCGATTTAAAAATTACAAGTTTTTTAGCAAATACAAATTGTAATATTGGTATTGGTATTGAACCTCAAGAAAAATTAGATATAAATGGAAATTTATTAATTAGAAATAATTTAACAGTAAAAGGTGATATTCAAACAGAAAATCAAACTATAGTTGATATTCAAGAAAATAGTGTATCATGTTTTAAAATAAATAATGAAAATATTGAAATATCTAAAAGTATAATACCAACAAATTCAAATGTAGATATTGGTGATCCTGTAAATAAAATTAGAGATTTATATGTATCCGATAGTTCAATTTGGATTGGAGATCAACATAAAATTGCTAAATCAGAGGATGGAACATTAAAATTTAGAAAAAGAAAACAAATACCAAATAGTATTAAAACTTTATTAAATAAAACTGAAGAAGAAATTATTAATGGTATTGGTAAAAATAAAAATAATATTAATTTAAATGATTTAATAACATATTCAAAAAAGCAAAAAAATAGAAATATTGATTTAAATGAAATTTTTACAGATAATATTGATGATTATGAAGAAGAAGGTGTTTCAGATTCATGGTTAAAATCAAATAATGATATTTATTTAAAATCAACTTATAATAATATTGGTATTGGAACAAATAATCCAACAGAAAAATTAGATATTAATGGAAATATTTTAATTAGAAATAATTTAAGAGTAAAAGGTGATATTTTAATTGATGGTGGATTTAGTAATATTGTAACACATGTACAAGTTACAGATCAATTAAAAGTTGAAAATTCAGGAACAGGACCAGGATTAATTGTAAATCAAACAGGAACTCAAGATATTGTAAATATTATGGATGATGGAATTTCTGTTTTATTTATAGAAAATGGTGGTAATATTGGTATTGGAACAGATAATCCTACTTATAAATTAGATGTAAATGGTGATATTAAATTTACAGGAGATTTATATAATAAAAATAATGTATTGTTTTCTACAAATGATTTAACAGAAGGATCTACAAATAAATATTATAGTGATACTTTGTTTAATACATCTTTATTAAGTAAAACTACTGATAATTTAAGAGAAGGGACTAATTTATATTATACTAATGATAGATTTGATACACAATTAGGAACTAAAAATACTGATAATTTAACAGAAGGAACTACAAATAAATATTATACTAATAGTAGATTTGATACACAATTAGGAACTAAAAATACTGATAATTTAACTGAAGGAACTACAAATTTATATTATACTAATGATAGATTTGATACACAATTAGGAACTAAAAATACTGATAATTTAACAGAAGGAACTACAAATAAATATTATACTAATGATAGATTTGATACACAATTAGGAACTAAAAATACTGATAATTTAACTGAAGGAACTACAAATCTATATTATACTAATAGTAGATTTGATACACAATTAGGAACTAAAAATACTGATAATTTAACAGAAGGAACTACAAATAAATATTATACTAATGATAGATTTGATACACAATTAGGAACTAAAAATACTGATAATTTAACAGAAGGAACTACAAATAAATATTATTCTGAAAGTTTATTTACTACATCATTAGGAACTAAAGATGGAACAAATATAGTAATTGATGAAAATTATAATATAAATGTAGGACAATTACAAGATAGTGAATATAGATTAAATTATGAATCATTACTTCATCCAATATTTGATAGTTCAAGTGTAAGTTCATCAAGTTCGTCTGGTATTCATCCAACTATTGATGGATATGATGTAATTACAACAACTATAAACAATTTTAAATATTTAACAAATTCAAATGATGAACATTTTTTTATATTTATGTCTAATGAGACATCTGCTAATACAACATTTAATATAGATTTTGGTTCTGGTGTTACAATAAAAAAAATATTAATAGTAGGCGGTGGTGGTGGTGGTGCAGGTAATTCAACAAATGGAGGTGCAGGTGGTGGTGGTGGTGGTGGTGTTGGAATTGAATCTACAGATATAACAATAAATGGAATATATACAGTTTCAATAGGTAAAGGTGGAACAGGTAATAATAATGGTAGTGGAACAAATGGTAATAATACTTTAATATATTCACAAGATGAAACAAATAAATTAGAAGTTAAAGGTGGTGGTGGTGGTGGTGGAAATACAGTTGGATTAAGTGGTGGTAATGGTGGTGGTGGTGGTTATAATAACAATGGAGGAACAATAAATACAGGAATAAATATAGGTATATTTTCATCTACATTATTAAAATCAAATACTGGTAATAAAGCAGGTTCAAATTCTGGTGGTGGTGGTGGTGGATCTGGTGTTACAGGTAATAATACAACTAAAAATGGTAGTAATGGATATTTATCAGATATAATTACTAATTCAACATTTTCATCAGGATTTTATTATGGTGGTGGTGGTGGTGGTGTAGCAAATGGTCAATCATCTTCTTATACTGGAGGTGTTGGTGGAGATGGTGGTGGTGGTGGTGGTTGGGGTTTATGGACCGGTGGAAATGGTGGATCAAGTATTAATATTAATAATTTAACTTCAATTGATAATATTGGAGAAGCAACAGCAGATCAAGGATCCCAAAACCCTAATTCATCATATCCAACTGAAATATCAGGAGGTAATGGATTAAAAGGTTCTGGAGGTGGTGGTGGAGGAGGAACTCAACAAAGTAAATATGGATGGCAAGGATATGGTGGTCATGGAGGTTCTGGAATTTTAATAATTAAATATATATTATTATCTTCTCAATCATCACCATTATATTATCATTTAGTATTTGACGGAACAAAATGGGATGCAATAGATATTTCAACAAATTTTACTGGTCAACATCCAAGTTTAAGTTTTGATAATATTAATAATAAAATAGGTTATATTGTTGTATCTTCAGGTAAATATATAAATAAAAAAAATAATAAATATTATAAAGATATAATATCTAAAAATATTAATATAAATCATTCAATTCCTTATTTAAATTTAAGTAATAAAGTAAATGAAAAATGTGTATTTGGTGTTATATCAGATAAAATTGATAATTTAAATGTAAAATTAGAAAATAAAATAATTATAAATAGTTTAGGTGAAGGAGCAATATGGATAACAAATATTAATGGTAATTTACTTAATGGTGATTATATAACAACTTCGATAATTCCAGGTTTAGGTATGAAACAAGATGATGATATATTACATAATTATACTGTAGCAAAAATAACAATGGATTGTGATTTTAATCCACAAAAAAAAATAATTGAATATTTTAATAAAAATACAAATAAATATATAAAAGAAGAAACAATATTTAATAAATATATATATGATAATGAATATTTATTAAAATATATAAAATTAGATGGAACAATAATTGATTTAGATGAATATAATTTATGTTTATCATCTAATATAAGTGTATATAAAATGGCATTTGTAGGTTGTACTTATCATTGTGGATAATTAATAATGTGTTTAATATAATTATTTTTTTTTATTATTAATAGTAAAAATTAATTTAAAAAATGACTGGTGGTATGGAAATTAAATCCGCAATTCAATTTGCAGAGCCTACTATAGGTGACTCTATATTTAATGATAAAGTAAGTATTAAAACAAGAGCAAATCCATTAGTTACATTAGATGTTAAAGGTGATGGTGTTGATGGTATTTTAATTCCAAATGGTTCAACTGATGAAAGACCAAATACTAATTCTACTTATATTGGTTGTATTAGATATAATACAACATTAGATATTTTTGAAGGTTTAAGTGATAATGGTAGTAATGGTGCTGCATGGATAAAATTAGGAGGTATTTCTGATATTGATGGTGATACTAAAATTACTACAGAAAGTTCTACTGGTAGTGATGATGATATTTTAAAATTTTATGCTGGAAATGCTGCAAATGAAAAATTAACAATAATAGGTTCAACTGGTAATGTTGGTATTGGAACTTCAATAAATTTAAATGATAAATTAGTAGTAAATGGAACAATAAATGCAACAAATTTTAAAAAAGGAGGAACTGAAATTACATCAACTGCAACAGAATTAAATTTATTAGATGGTAGTATAGCAGGAAATATAATTAATAACAAAGCAGTAATATATGGTTCTACAGGTGAAGTTAATGCAAGAAAATTACAAATAAGTGGTGTAGATATCACATCAACCCCGTCAGAATTAAATTTATTAGATGGTAGTATAGCAGGAAATATAATTAATAACAAAGCAGTAATATATGGTTCTGGTGGTGAAGTTAATGCAACAAAATTGCAAATAAGTGGTGTAGATATCACATCAACCCCGTTTGAATTAAATTTATTAGATGGTAGTATAGCAGGAAATGTTATTAATAACAAAGCAGTAATATATGGTTCTGGTGGTGAAATTAATGCAACAAAATTACAAATAAGCGACGTAGATATCACATCAACAGCTACAGAATTAAATTTATTAGATGGAAGTGAATCTGGAAATGTTATTAATAGCAAAGCAGTAATATATGGTTCTACAGGTGAAATTAATGCAACAAAATTACAAATAAGTGGTGTAGATATCACATCAACCCCAAATGAATTAAATTTATTAGATGGAAGTGAAGCTGGAAATGTTATTAATAGCAAAGCAGTAATATATGGTTCTACAGGTGAAATTAATGCAACAAAATTACAAATAAGTGGTGTAGATATCACATCAACCCCAAATGAATTAAATTTATTAGATGGAAGTTCAAATGGAACTATTGTTAATAATAAAGCAGTAATATATGGTTCTGGTGGTGAAGTTAATACGGTTCAAATTAATACAGAAACAGTTAAAGCAAAAACAAATAATTTAGAAATAACAAATAATACTGGAAATGGTATTATAATAACAAATACAAGTTCAGATGGATTAGTTGTAATAGGTGCAAATCCATCAGTTGAATTATCTGGAGACACAAAATTATTTGTAAGTGGTAAAATAAAAACAAATAATGATATAATTTCATCTAAATTGATATCAATTGATAATTTAACATTACATAATAGTAATAATAATGGACTTATTATTACTAATAATGATAATAGTAATGATGATAAAGTAACAATTAATTCAAAATTAGAAGTTGATGAAGATTGTCTTTTTAAAAAAGATTTAGAAGTTCAAGGTGATATAACAATAAGAGGTCAATATTTACAAATTGATTCAGATGTTTCAACCTCTGAATCAATGACAATATCAAATAGTGGATCTTTAACTGCTTTTAAAGTTATTCAAACTGGTGCAGCAGATAGTTTAATTATTTATGATTCAGTAAATAAAGATTCTCTTTTAGATTCTGAAATAGCATTTATTATAAAAGATGGTGGAAATATTGGTATTGGAACAAGTACTCCAGGAAAAACATTAGATGTAAACGGAACAATGGCAGTTAGTGGAGATATGAATATTAATGGAAAAATTAAATCAGGTTTACAAATTATAGGTGAAACCCCTTCAACAAAAACTCCAGGAGAAAATTCAATAAATTTAGGAATTGATTCTTCTGGAAGTTATGGATATATAGATATATCATGTACAGATGCATTTGGTGGTTATATAGATTTTTCTTCTGCAGATGGTTCCGATTTTAATTGTAGAATAAGAGGTGTAAAAACAGATAAAAAATTATTATTTTATACAAATGGAAGTACTACAGAATCATTAACATTAGATAAAAATGGTAATTTAACAACAACTGGTGATATTTTAATACCAACTGGAAAAACACTTAAAATTAATAATGTAGATCAAATAACCCGTCTTGAAACATATATTGATAATAAATTTAAAAATTCAATTATTGCACAATTAGATCATACTAATAATAACTGTGATAATATTAAATTAAATAATTCAATAAATATTTCTGGACAAAGTAATGGAATAATATATTATGATCAAGATATGAAAACAGTATCAACATATGAATATTTATTATCAAAAGGTGATTATATAAATATTAATTCATCATATTATCGTGTATTTAAAATAATATCTCCAAGTGGTTCTGGTATAGATCAATATGGTGGATTTACTTTAGTTGATTCATTATCAGATTTAGAATCAACTGATGATTACACAAGTTTTTCAAGTTATAAAAAAGCGAATTTTGAAGTTAATTTAATAACTACGGGAACTAATTTAGGATTAAATACAACTGGAATTAATAATAATAAATTAAATAATAATATAATAACTATAAGTGAATCAAGAGTTTATAATTTTAATATATCTGTTAGATTTGATTTATCAACAGGAACTGGTTATTCTATTTTATATATAAAAGTAAATGATCATTGTTATAGATCTTTTTATTTACCTTCAATAACTCCTATTAATGATAAGGCTTCATCAACATTAAGTGTATCATTTAAATTACATTTAAATCAAGGAGATCAAGTCAGTTTTGAAAGTAATTATAAATTAAACTCATGTTTTATAGATATTGATTTTTAAAAATTGATAAAATTATTTTTAAAAAAAATATACATAAAGTATATTTTAATTAAATATTTAAGAGATTTTATATAATGGATATAAAAAGTGATTTTAAATCAAATAAAATAAATGTTAATAAAGTTGGAATTGGAACACAAAATCCAGAAACTGTTTTAACTTTAGGTAATAATTCTGAAAATCAAACGGGTGAAAGAGATTTATTAAGATTTTCTTCTAAAAAACATAGTGAAGCTTTTACAATTAGAAATAATGATACATCAACAAAAGGAAAATTAGAATTTTATTGGGGTAATTCAACAAATAATAATGGAACACATAATGAAACAACCAGTGTTGCTAATATTTTAACATTACAAGATGATGGTAATATTGGTATTGGAACAATGTCGCCTACATATAAACTTGAAGTTTCAGGTGATATTAATATTGTTAATGGAGATTTTTATAAAGATGGTGTTTTATTTAGTGGAGGAAGTGGTTCAACTGTATGGCAAACAAATAATAATGATATTTATTATGATTTAGGAAATGTTGGGATTGGCACTTTAACTCCATCATATACTTTAGATGTTATTGATAATGTATCAACTGTTAGAATAAAATCGGATATAACTTCTGGTCAAGGTCATTCAATATTATTAATTGATTCAAAAAATACTGGAGAAGCTGCTATTAAATTAGCAACAAATTCACAAGAAACATGGAAATTATCATCTGGTACTTCATCACAAGTTGTAAATAATTCTATATTAGTTGATAATTCTGTTGTAAATTCTGTGTATAATATTGATTATCAAAAAATTATATTAGGTAATAACGGTTCTGATCAACAAACTTATCAAGTTAATTTCCAAAATGATATGAAAATTGATATATTAATAGTTGGTGGTGGAGGAGGTGGTTATGGTAGTGCAGCCAGTAATCATGTTGGTGGTGGAGGAGGTGGTGGTGCTATTTTATATGCAACTGATTTACAAGTTACAAGTGGTACTTATACATTTAAAGTTGGTAGAGGGGGGGGTCATGATCAAAATGGTTATGCGAGTGAAGCATTTGGTGGTATTGCGAATGGTGGTAGTAAAGGTAAATATGTTCCAAATATTACTTCTTGGTATGGTGGAGCAGGTGGTACGACAGATACTTTAAATACAACTGTTGTATTTACAGAATATAATGGTGGTGATGGTGGTACTGGTACATATACTACGAGTCAATCTACATATCCATTATCAGGTGCGAATGGTCAGTTAATTGATATTGTAGGGTCATATTATTGGGGTGGTGGTGGTGGTGGTGGTGGTTGGTATGGTAATTTTGGTAGTGGTGGTCAAGGTGGCGGTGCTGGTGGTGGATTTTATAATAATGGCAATTATGGGCCCGCTACAGGTGGGACAGGTATCAATAATGGTGATACTAATTATGGTGGTCAATCTAATAATGCGGTTGTTGGTGGTAATGGCGGGGCATTAACTGGTGGGGGTGGAGGAGGAGCATTTCGTATGAATGGTGGTGCAGGAGGTTCTGGGTCAATTATAATTGTTTATAAAACATCTGATATTATTTACACACCTGATACTAATTTAAGACTGTACAATTCTCTATCTAATAGTATATTTTCTATAAATCAAAATGGTAATTTGGATGTAACAGGTGATATAAACTTAAATGGAGATTTTTATAAAGATGGTGTTTTATTTAGTTCTTATTCTAATACTAATATCGCTACGAATGCTACTAATATCGCTACTAATACTACTAATATCGCTACTAATACTACTAATATCGCTACTAATACTACTAATATAGCAACTAATATTACTAATATAGCAACTAATACAAGTGATTTAACAGC
>Ga0222719_10002994_pt1 | contig 15147 bp, 22 predicted proteins | sample C33_34DmetaG_FD_165039 | JGI IMG/M metagenome (GOLD analysis project Ga0222719, IMG submission 165039) | Estuarine water microbial communities from San Francisco Bay, California, United States - C33_34D | ecosystem: Environmental > Aquatic > Marine > Unclassified | place: USA: California...
AAGGCATCAAGTGCTTTAATGTGGTTGGGATGATCAATTCCAGTATAGATAATTTGTAATTTCATCACTATCGTCCGATAATATCATATGATCCGAAAGGTACTGATGGGATAAGATCTTCTGGATTATATCCGTTTCCCCGAGCTTCTTCCAATGCCCGTTCGTATTCTGCGACAACATCTTCTCTTGGGTGCTGTAGTGGTTCTCCTGTGAACCATCCTGGAGCCCAAGGCTGTGTTGCCATATTTGTGAAATGCAATTGGTAAATTTCATTGAGGTCATAATCTTCTCCATCTAAACAATTCCAACGAGGATCTAATTCCTTAACCAAATCATCGTTGCCACTAAATTTACGAATCATACGTTGATGTGTTTCTGACATCTTCTTTGCACGTTGAACCGGAATCGCATACTCTCTAAATGCTGCACAGTCAATGACCGTTACACAAAACTCATGTCCACCAAACCTTGTACCCTTACGAGCTGCTAGGGGTTTGCCTTCCATATCTATATCCATCAGCTCTTGCATGTCACGATAGTTAATCATATCACAATCAGTGTAAATGGCTCTACCTTCAAAGCCACAATACTCAGCAATACCCCAACGGAAACCAGAGAATGGTGTTGGCCAAGTCTCAGTTTGCCAACCATGCCAAAATGATGTTGGATTATTGGTTTGCCGCATAAAGGTAAGCTCTACTTCTGTCGAAGCATGCTTTTCAATCGAGTTAAGGTATGCTGCTTCAATTGTAGCATCTTCACCATTTGACGATGAACCAATAAACAATCTAATCATTTTTTCATCTCTTCTCTAATTTTGGTAGCTGAGATAGATTCAATCTCTTCACCAAGTGTTTCTTGTTCAATCTTATAGCCAACATCACGACCATATGTAATGTTGACAATATTAGGAACACGCATCACTTCAAACTCTACACCGTACTTAAAGCCCTCAGCCTCAAGTCCATCAATAATGTTCTGCGATGCTTCCTTCCAGTTGAAAGGATTGCTATCGCTCTTTGGCATCCAGCGTACTTGTACGATTACTTGACCAGTTTTGGCAAGGCATCGTTTAAAAAGCTCTGTATGCCCTTTATGCCAGGGCTGAAATCTTCCAAGCATTTGCGTAGTTGGTTTAGTCCAATCCATTGTTTTATCCTAATATCATATCGTTGTGGTTGTTGAAATAGTTTGTTGGTATCTTCGAATCGACCTTCTTCAATTGTGTCCATCCAAATGACAAAGTCAGCTTCTGCGATATCTCTTAGCTCAGATGTTGGACAAACGAAGTCTACAATACCCCACTGTCCACTCATATAACGAGCTTGGTTCTGTCTACCAATAGGTGAAAAGTCCCAGTTGTCTGTATACTCTCTAACAGTATCAGCATTATGGTGAGGGATTAAAAAGTGATAAGCTAACTCTCTAGCCAAAGTAGTCTTACCAGAACCTGGAAGACCCATAATTAGAATCTTCATAGTGCTAACAAATCCTCTCTAATGAAGAACAATCCATTGCGCTTGACGAACTGCTTTTTAATGTCTCTATCTAGATTCATTGTAGTCATTTCTTGTCGGATCGTATTTGTTGTTAACAAATCAAACACGTATCCAAATGAAGCAAAAGCACTAATCCAATATGCAGCAGGCTGACAGTTTACATGGTGATGGCCTGGTTCGCCTGGCTTAGCTCCAGTAACAAACACATACTTAGCACAACGAAACGTCTCCATAAAGTTTGGAAGGTATTCTTCATTCACATGCTCAAGGAATTCTACTGACCATGCCAAGTCAAATGGATCACCAATCTTCAATGGACCAGTTGTGAAGTCATGTCTGAGATCACATTCAACAGTTGGATCACCGTCAATCCCAATTGCTTCTAGACCTTTCTGTCTTGCAAGCTGAACCATACCTCCAGGACCTTGACCAATATCAACCATACTTGTAATGTTGAATGTATCAATTAAATAATCCAATGTTCCTTCATCAGTATGAGAACGACCTTGATGTCCCCCTAGATGTTCTGGGACTTCGCCTTCTTTTGCAAAGTCACTGTCATTTGTGATAGTTAGTTTTACCATGAGCCTGTTACCATAATCTTAACCGTCCCTTCTGCTACGGGTTTGTCATCTTGAGATGCCTTTACAGTATACTCCACTACACTTATTTTTCCAACACGTTCTTTTATAACTTCTGCTTCAAATGTTACAGGTCTATCAATAAATGCTGTACCTATGAACGTGACCTTAACATCTCGAAGAACTGGAACCATACCTATTTCAACAGATGCAAGATAATCATCAGGGATGTGTACGAAGCAATTTTGGATCATCATCCCAGGAACAATAATCTCATTAAACTTAGTAAACTTCTTTACATATGGGAGGTCCCAATGAACAGGATTGAACTCACCATTGTAATCACAATGACGTTTCGTATCCTCTACTGTAAACGTCTTCTCGAACTGCCATGTGGTCCCCATGCTATTTCCAAGCCCTAACATGCCACTCTTTGACTTTAGTCTCAGGCCAATCAATATCTTTATAGCCAAAACTTTCAAGAAGACTAACAATTTGCCATTGTTTATAGCCAGCCTTATGAACATCCCAAACTTCACTAACCGATCCACGTTGTTTACCCCACAATCCATCCATTCCTCGTTGGAATGGATCATCAACATCAAAACCCATTACATTTTCTTCCGTCAACCATTGACGAACATGCCATACAAAATTAGGAATGATCATCTCAAAACATCCACCGGGCTTCAGAATCTTATGACAAGATTCAAGATAGGCTCTACCTTGAGCAAATGTTAGATGTTCGAAGAAATGTCTTGAGAAAATGTTATCTACTGTATTGAGCTCTACATGCTTATCAATATCCCATGCATCGCAAACAAAATCAATACCAGGAACATCTCTCACATCACATTTCTTATAATCCGGATGAGCTGGTGTTTCACCAGCGCCAAACTCAATCTTCATAATTTAATCACCTTCAAATTAAATGTCGTCTATGTATTTTACACCCGACATAACTATTATAATACTCTTCTTTCAATAATGCATCAACAGCTAATTGCTCTTTTATTTCGTAATAAGAGCATTCACCTTTTGTCTTACAGAGATGTAATATTGATCTAACAACTCCCATCTCTCCCCTACCGTTCCCGGAGGCAATATCATCGAGGAGCTCTTTGCTAGATCCGTAATAGGTCTTCCAGTCTGATTCGATAGTTGTTCTGACTTTACGTTTTCTTGTTTTAGTTTTAGGGAGGACTTTAGGCTTGATAAAGAACTTCTTTCCAATGTACTTCTTGCCATTGTTAGTATTCTCCAAAAGATAAACAAAACCTTGATAGTCTTGTATCATCTCTGATGTAAATTCTAAGCCTTGAAATAACCACGGGTTTTCATAATCCATGTTTTATTTATTCGTATTCAATATCACCGTCAATTGGTGTACCACAGTTAGGACAATAGTTGACTTTATACAAATTGTATTCAACACTTATAATGTCAATATCAAATTCTAAATTACAGTTCAAGCATGCATATTCACCCATTAGAGCGATAATCCTTCAAATGTAGTTCCGTTTAAATCCTTCTTCACGCCGCCAATCACGTATGAAGTGATTTCAGTTTCTTGTGGTGCTACCTGTACATCTTGTCCTTGGATCCATTTTTGTGTCCAAGGAAGAGGATTTGAACCACCTTTGTAAGGTGATGTTAATTGTACAGACAGCATACGTTTATGACCAATCCATTCAATATAATCTGATAGCAGCTTGGCATTGAGACCAATCATCGAACCATCTTTAAACAGATAGTCAGCCCATTCCTTCTCTTGGTCTATTGCCTCGACAAACATTTGAACATTTTTATCATGTTCTTGTTTTGCTATTTTGGCAAAATCTTTATCATCTTTGATAAGAGTTTTGAGAAGATGTTGAGTAGAAGCAAGATGAAGGTTTTCATCGCGCGCGATGAGCTTGATAATCTTTGCATTACCTTCCATCTTTTTGAGTTCGGCAAATGCCCAAGAACAGGCAAAGCTAACATAAAATCTAATGCCTTCGAGAATATTGACAGACATAATGCAGTTCCAGATCTTACGCTTGAGCTCAAATCTACTAATATCAATTTCCTCAGGTTCTGAAGTATTAGCGCGCTGAACTCTATGGACGCCCTCACCAAGTAAATTATACCAACTAGAATATTCAATGAGATCGTCATAGTATTTTGAGATTTCATTCGAGCATGCAACAATTGGTTTAATGTCGAGCATCTCGTCGAACACAACGCTGGGATCAGCATAAACGTTTCTAATAATGTGAGTGTATGACCTTGAGTGAATAGTTTCAAAGAACGACCAGGTTTCAATCCACGTCTCAATCTCAGGGAGAGATATGATAGGTAGGAATGCAACATTTGGGCTCCTCCCTTGAACACTGTCTAACAGAATCTGTCGTTTCAGATTCGATGAAAAGATATGTTGCTCGTGGTCAGACAGTGCCTTAAAGTCTTTTGCATCACGCACAGCATCTACTTCTTCTGGTCTCCAGAAGAAGCCCAACTGTTTGTCGGTCAGCTTCTCAAAATGAGGATACTTTTGCTTATCATATCGAGCAACATTCACAGTGTTATCGAGGAACACTTTAGCAGAGGTGGGGTCACTTTTCTTTTTATCAAAAACAGAATAACGCATTAAACTACCTCTTGAATTGTACAATCGCAATTGTTGCACGAACAAGAAGAGCACTCGTTTCCGCAATGACATTCATCATTACACTTTTTACAGGTTCTTGATGGTTTGTTGATTTCTTGTAGGAATTCTTTGTCTGACATTTTTATCTCCTAAATGGTGCATGAGTCGCAATCTTCTTCATCAACTTCGCCAGGCGCTAGAGGAACATCATCCTCCATTTCACCAGCCCCATCAAATGTATTGAAATAGTAAAGTTGTTTACCCCCATACTTATAAAACTGAATCACGTGCTTCAGCATTTCAGACATAGGAATTTTTTCATCCTCAAAGAATTGTGGATTATATGAAGTATTAACAGAAATACCTTGGTCAATATACTTCTGTAATACTGCCATGATACTTAGATAACCTTCAGGTGACTTTTGATCCCACAATAAATCATACTTATTTTTAAGTCTCCGATATTCCGGAACAACCTGCTTCAATATACCATCTTTGGATTGCTTGATAGTAATATATGATCGAACCGGTTCAATCCCATTAGTACTATTACTGATCTGGGCTGACGTCTCAGCTGGCATTAAAGCCATTAATGTTGAGTTACGAATACCAAATTGTTTGGCTTTAGCTCTCAAATCTTTCCATGGCATACGCTCTTTATGTTTTACCAATTCATCTACATCTTTTTTGTATGTATCATTTGGCATACGGCCGTGGAAGTATTGAGTTTCTGGAGCCATTGGGCAAGGAGCTTTTTCCTCAGCAAGGTCAACAGATGCCTTGATTAGATAGTAAGACCATGCTTCGGCATACTCATCGACCAACTCAAGATTGGGTTGTTGATAGTTGGTATCATTCTTAGCAAGCCAATAAGCAAAATTAATAATCCCAATACCGAGCGGACGTCTGTTCATTGTTGAACGCTCCGCAGCAGCTACAGGATATTCTTGATAGTCAAGTAGGGCATCCAATGCACGAACAGCTAATGTACATGGCTTTTCAAAGTCTTCTGGTTTCTTAATCAATCCCCAATTGATAGCTGACAATGTGCAAAGACTAATCTCCCCCTCCTCATCGAAGATACTTTTCAATGGTTTAGTTGGAAGATTGATTTCACAGCAAAGATTAGATTGTTTAATTGGTGCTACTTCTTTTACGAAAGCACCATGGTCATTTGCATGGTCAACGTTCATCAAATAGATCCGACCTGTATCTTTACGTTCTTGTACAAACGATGAGAACAGGTCACTAGCTTTTACTGTTTTCTTTCTGATAGACGTTTTTCTCTCGCACGCTTCGTATAGCTCTCTAAACTTATCAGTGTCGGTGAAAAATGATTCATATAACTCTGGAACGTCGTGAGGACTAAAAAGAGTAATATCCCCACCGTCGAGTAAACGCTCGTACATAACTTTGTTAAATTGGACGCCATAATCTAAATGCCTTACTCTGTTATCTTCGGTGCCTTTGTTATTTTTGAGGACCAGAAGGTCTTCAATTTCAAGATGCCAGATTGGATAGTATAGCGTAGCTGCACCACCTCTGACACCACCCTGTGAACATGATTTAACGCTGCTCTGAAACAGCTTATAGAAAGGAATAACGCCAGTGTGAGTAGCATCACCGTTACGGATAGGGCTATTAATAGCCCGAATAGAACCAGCGCCAATGCCGATCCCAGCCTTTTGTGAAACGTACTTAACGATTGCTGAACTAGTTGCGTTAATCGAGTCGAGGGAATCATCTGTCTCAATGAGAACACATGAAGAAAACTGTCTCTGGCCCGTTCTAACACCAGCCATGATTGGTGTCGGAAGTGAGATATAGAATTGCGAGATAGCATCATAATAATCCTTAATCCATTTCATTCGCTCTTCTTTTGGATATCCTGAGAAGAGTGATGCTGATATTAATATATATGCTATTTGTGGTGTTTCAAAGAACTCACCAGTTGCACGATTCTTTACTAGATATTTACCGCGCCATTGTTCCATAGCTGCATAAGTCAAATCTTCATCACGACTATCCACAATCATCTTCTCAAGCTGGGCAAATTCTTCTTCATTGAATAACTCAAGAAGAGCCGGATCATAATATCCTTTACTAATAGTATCTTTCACATGTATGTAGAGACCATTTGGAATAGCTTTGAAACCGCCATATACCTCCTTACGGAGGTGATAGTTGATTAAACGACCTGCTACATGCTGATAGTTGGGATACTCTTCAGAAATCAAATCTGCTGCTGCTTTGATAAGAGTTTCTTGAATATCTGATGACTTAATATTGTTGTAGAACTGAATATGAGATTTCAATTCAATTTCTGATTCACTAACACCAGTGATGCCCTCGCAAGCCCAATTGACAACTTTATGAAACTTTTCAATATCTAGAGGCTCTTTAGACCCATCTCTCTTAACAACATTAATATCAGTCATTGTGGACAAACTCCTCAATCATTGGAAATACAGGCTTCAGAGCTTTAGCACATTGACGTGCAATCTCCATGTGTTCTTTTTGTGTACCGTTACCAGAACGTAAATCTATATAGTGGACCCATGAACGCAGGGTTCCGTTCATGTATAAACGAGACTTAGTAAGACCTTCAGGTAACAATGCTCTCGCTTGTTCCTTAGCAATACCCAAAGCAAGAGCTGCTTCATAATATTCCTTCGTCTGCCTAATATGCTTCATCTGCATCATACGAAAGTTTTCATTTAATCTGATACCTTCTTCACCTTCTACATCAATAGAGTTTTGACGATTCTTTGTATCTTGCAATCGCGCATCTCTCGTTTCATACTCTGATGCCTCAGCATAACGCTGACTAAACTCTTGGAATGAGAACGAGCGATGACGTAGAATTTGACGAGCAATATCCCGTGTTGTCTCAATTTCAATACAGGCACTAACCATCTCTAGTGGTGACCAGTGATTTTCACGAATTAAATACCGTACAAGTTTCTCAGATGTATCTTTATTATTTTGATTAGAAGGATTGGATACACGAGCAGCATATGCAATTTGATCGAGTAATGTATCTTTATTCTCATTTTGTGAATATGATATTAGTTTTGCGGTCATACTTTTTTCCAATTTGTTATTGCTAGCTTCGCTTTTAGTCCACTATAAGTATTATCATCTATTAGCTTCTTGATTTGGTCAACAGTTAATCCGCCTAATACCATATCATTTACATCCTTCCAGCCAATTTGCTGTGGCCAAAGTGCTATCTTATGTCCCTGCTCAATTGTCTTAAACATACGTTCCACGATCTGCTCATTTCGTGGCTCGTTATCATAAACAAAGACAGCATCTTCTACATCTACCTGCCCAGCAGATCCAGCCATTGCAATACTATTATCGATGAACATAGAGTCGATGGGACCCTCAAAGACGTAAACGGTGCGGCGTTCATCTATGCGGTCAAGACCAAATATTTTAGGCTTAGTCTCGTCAAGCATTATAGTTATATATCTAATCCCCTTGTCTGAAAACGCGCGACCTTGCAGTCCAAATAATTTTTTATTTTCATCAAAGAATGGAATAATCAGTCTAGGTTCTTTGTTTTTTGGATCTAATTTTTCATATCCAAGTAATTGATTTACCCACTTAGAAAAGTTAGGAGCATAGTAGAGATATGAATGTGAGATATTAGGAAGCTGACGATCCATTACATAATTTTTAGCTGGATGATCCCATTGAAGCTGACTAATCTTCTTTAGCTTACTCAGATCGCTCTTTGCTTGAAATACAGGTTGCTCTGACTTAAACTGATCGTCATTATTAACTTCTGTTGGTGTAGTGTTTGCTTCTAAGTATGTTTCTTTTACATACTCATTATACATCATAGGGTCTACGTGCTTTATAAAATACTTCAGAGTCGCTGTCTTATGACAATTGTGACAAAAGAAGCTATAGCCAGTCTTCCTCTGAATAAGATATCCACGAGCTCTGAATTTGTTCTTGTGAGAGTCACCGCAGTATGGACATCTAAAGTTGTAGTGCTTCTCTACTCGTTTAAATCGTTCCAAGCGCGGCGATAGAAGGTTAATATACTTCTGGTCAATCCAATACATAATATAGTTTTATCCTCAAAAGGTCACAGACCCATTATCTAGGATTATTTTAAAAAGTCAACATTAAAAAAGCGTGAGATGAAGAAACCAACTACTGTAGCCCCTCCAACAATTAACCATTGCCATATCTCAATTTTACGTAAACGACCATCAAGTTTATCTTCTAATGACGAAATCCGTTTATGTAAAATATTCATCTCTTTGTCAGCAGTCTCAGCTCTCTGATCCATTTGTCTTGAGAGCGTTTCATGTTGTTTTTCAGAATCTTCGAATCTGTGTTCGTGCACGACCAACATATTTTTAACTTGTTGTGAAAGTTCTGCAATTTTATCAAGCGTATAATCAAGACGTTCAACTATAACTTCAGAAGCTGCAGCTTGTTTTTGGAGTTCTTTAATATCGTCTTGGATACGCTCGAGATCAGTCATTTACTTTTCGCCATTGAAGGATTTAGATGACTTGCTTGTGCCAGCATATAGTCCAAACCATGCAGCCCCTGCACCAACAACAACAGATACAAGACCAGATTGTTCCATATTAGGAACAGGAAGCTCTTGGAACCAAATAACTGTTTTGTATAGTAGAACGATGTAGGTAGTCAGGAATAGGCGTGGAAAGATTCTCCAACTATCAACAGCAGCAGCAAGGTGAATCATCTTCTGATATGGATTAGCACCAGAGTTGGTTGTTGTTGTATCTACTTCGAGTTCAATTTGTACTTTTTTTGTCTCAGCCATTACTGCTCTCCAACTTTACAATTGCGTTTACGATGACCATTCCAAGCAACAAAGCCACCAATTCTCAATGCCCAGTATGCGAGATTGTTGAGAAGATGAAAACCATTCTGTTCAATATTTATGTCACGGAACAGTTGGTCTGCTTGCTTTTGTGTCATAGGATCAGAAGTTTCCTTCTTACCTTTTTTGAGCAGAACTGTATATTTGTATGCATAGTCGTGAACCAGACCACCAACAAGCAATACACCAGTTGGTGACAACCACGATGCAAGGAACTTAGGAACTGATGCGCCATCAAATACGAAACCTTTAGGCACGACATAGTCCTCACCATTCACAGAGAACTGCCAGTCTTTAGCAATTTCCCATGTGCGTGTTCCCATCAGCCACAACCAGATAGCACCCCAGAAACCTTTACCTGCTGTAGGAATGGTGATAGGTTTCATGTGAGGCATTTCTTTAAAGCTAAGATTTACAAGAGGCTCATCCTGATCAACTCCAAAAAGGTTGGCAATGAAACCAATGATAACTAGAATACCAAATACAGTAAACTGCCACCATGTGATAAGTTGTTCGATAATGAAATCCATATTACTTCTCCGTTGTTTGTTCTTTTTCTTCTTTTTTGCCTGTGATGGCAGATTCATAATAGATGATAATTTCTTTTTGTTGCTCCAGATAGCGGCGTGTCTCGGCAACATTCAATGCGAGCGTCTCATATGAACGAACACTCATAGCATAAAACACCCAAGGCTCACCTTCTTCTTTAACAAATCTCTCTAGGAACTCATCAAAGTTCTCTTGTGTCACAACATAGAATGTTGGATCACCAAGCGTTACAGGCTTAGGATTACCCTGCAATGGAATTTTTCTTTCGACAAGTTGGTTTTGCATGACCACTCTATCTTCTGGGGATCGAAACATAGCACAACCACTAATTGTTAGTGATAGCAGTAAGAGACTCGATGTCGTCAAAAACTTGTTTCGTAGCATTGTTTATCCTCCCTTCTATTAATCCAGGCTTTCTCAAAGACAACTTAGTAAGATTGTGCTTCTGAAACTTGCTCAGAAGGTCATCTTTGTATGCTTCTGCTTTCTGGAGGTTTGCTTGTAACTCTAAGTTGCTGGCTTCCATTTGATTCGCAAATGCTGTCACTTCTTCAAGTGCTTCAGCGTTTGCTTTGGCAACCATTTCTAACTTAGCATTATTTTCTCGAAGGGTAGCGATACGTTGTTGCATGTCTCGGTATTCATACCAAGCACCGAACAGAACTACACCGACAATGCCTACAACTGCAAGCATCGCATATAATCTAAACATTAGTCTTCCTTCTTATAGAAAGTCCATGCACCATAAGCGATAGCGGCGTATGCGGCAATCGAAGCAAATGGTTTAAATACTAAAAACACAACGCCAGCACCGATGAGGATAATACCATCCATTGATGTGCGTTCTTTAATTCTTGAAGTAATAAAGTTAAACATTAGTCATTCTCCTACGAACCATTCTAACCATTTGGCTCGTTGTGTTTGCATTACGTTGTTTGTATGTTTGTCTAGCCTTACGGCTTACTTTTAAATCATCTGCACCAAGACCAGCAACGCCTGCTGTTGATGTTGTTGGTGCATCTTCGTCTACATTCATTTCAGATAAGATTTCTTGTTCATGTTGATCCATGAACATCAGGAAGTCCTCTTCAAGAGTCTCCATACTTTCTTCAGTAATATTTGGAGACTCCTTGAGGAGGTACAAAGCAGCTGCATAGGTGGCTATTTTAGATCTTCCACCAGGTAGCTTCCCAAGCAATTTTTTCAGGTTAAGGGTAAGGAGGTCAAATAAACGAAAAGCATTACGCTGCGTTCCTGTTTTGAAATCTTTTCTCTTAATCAGTATTTTACCGTCTTTATCGATGATACCTTCTTTATACGCAGGCCATTGTTCATACGGCATGACGAGCCGTTTGATAAATTGATATGTTAAAAATACATCTACTACTGCGCTTGTCATATCTTTCTCAACTGATCTAGTATATTAACGTCCATTAATATATCCGAAGACTTTAATGGTTCTTCTTGGACACCATATATCGTTTCTGGCATACAACCCATAAAAACTAAAAAAGGTTTAAGATATTCTCTAAAATCTTTCAATTTAAAAAGAAGCATTCTTGCTGTATGTTCAGGACCAAAACAGTTATACAATACTGTTAAGTGATTGATAATCAATCTTTCCTTCAATTCACCGGTTGTTTTATATTTGTTTAACAACTTCTTAATATAGTTTATTCGCTTCAAATCATCTTGAAATTCATCAATGTCCATGCATTGAGGATTATCATAGTGTTTTGCTGCATACAATAAAAAATTGCTTTCTGTCAGCTTTTCAATCATTATGAGAATACGCTTAGTGCCACCCTTTTAATAGTATTGTTTGCCACAGCAACATACAAGTAGTTTGTATCGAAAAAGATCGATCCAACAGTCATTGTTTGAGTGTTGCTGCTCGGTGTCTTAGTGTTTTGAATAACAATACGGTCCCCAGTAATATCTAACTGTGAGATAGTAGTGTTAGCAAAACGAGCTTTAAGACCCTGAGTAAGAGGTCTGCCCAAGTTCATTTTTTTCGTAGATGGTGTGCCTGCGACATCATCAACTACAACTATAAGATCAGCACTATTGGCTGTGGTCAGAGCTCCTAGCTCAGAAATCTTTTTAACTTCAGTTGCCATAATCTAATCCTCCTAAGCTATCTTAGGAATCTGGTGCTTCATCATCATCAGGTGCATCGCCACTGATAGATGACATAGCTACTAGGACTTCTGTTTGAATACGACCTGCGCGGTCGCCAGAACCAACTGTACGGCGAACCCAACCAGCGTGAGCAAACCCTTGTGTGGTATTACCAACACCGGCTTCAGTCGTATCTACACCAACAATTTTGGTACCATCGCCTGAGCTTGCGCCGGCCAATGATTCTGACTCAACAACTGACTTAGGTGCTTCTTGAATCGCATAAGCAGCGTTTGCTTGTGATATAGAAACAGTTGTCAATTTAGCAGCAGTAGCTGAAACAACTTGTGCTTGAGTGTTGCTTGTTACTGATTCTACAAAGTACTTGTGACCACCATTAGAAATGTAGTCACCAACCTGTAGATCAGCTTCAAATTTAGTTGCAACACCAGTCACAAGACCGTTTGCAGCAACAGCTACAGTAGAGGCTTGTGTGTTGGAGGTAGTTACTTTATCTTTATTACCCCATAGTGCCATTTTATTCTCTCCTTACTAGAGTTATTTCATCAAGTCTAAAACATAACGAGATGGTTTCAATATTTCTCGAGCCTTGACTTGAGAATTGTGTGATGATCTATTTATCTTTATAGATTCAACACTATTTTTTCCTTTATCTAGAGAATTTTGGGCCAGCTAAGCTGACTCCGCGTTTCTTTGGACCCTGACCTGGATTAGGGTCTTTCAAGGCTTTTTGGAATGAATCATGTGAATGATGCAATTTATCCATATAGTTTTTCTTCTCAATGGGTGTTCTCAAGCTATTGTGTTTATTCAATGCTCGTTGAGCATGAGCAGAAGAAATCTTTTTAGTTTCACCACTCTTGAATTCAACTGGATGTTGACCTCTTAGTGAAACAGATTTACGAAGCTGCATTACAATATGTTTACTAGCTTCCATATCATCGTCTTTACGAACACCTGTCTTAGGCGGACGACCACGACGTGCTTCGCTCACCGGGTGTGCAGTAAATTCACCAGCTGGATTCGTGTGACCTTTCTTGACTTTTTTGATAGCATGTTCTGGACTTTTTGCTTTTACAGAACGAGTCTCAACACCACCTGGAGCATATTTGCCACCACTAATTTTCACATGATATTCAGTTTCTTCGGAAGCTTCGCCAAAAGCAGGATTCTTCATAGGTGAACCCATCTTCTTCATGTCTTTGCGTGCCTTCTCATTATCCGCCTGACGCTTCTTCATGTCAGGCTCAAGATAATCTTTTCCTTCATTTGTAGCAGCAACCTTTGCAGTACTTGAATATCCACCAGCCTTACGGATCTTCTTATCAGCCATTGACTGACCAGCAATGCGCTTGTCCTGAGTTTTAGTATCCTTACCAGATACGCTAGCAGCAGACTTACGCATGTAGTTTGAAAGAGTAGTGGTTGATACTTCATTCACTGCTTCTTCTTTCTTACCATACATCAGATTTTTGCTGTGTACTTCATAACCTTTTTTCTGCATTTGAGCAATATGTGATTTTGCACCAGCAACTGCAGAGTGTGTGCCAGGGAAACTAGTCTTCTGTTTTTGACCTGTTTGTTTGTGCTTCATTGTTACTGTAACACCAACAGGCTGACCTTTGAATGCATCAGCTTCTTCAAGACCATCAATATGCTCAGCATATACAAAACCTTTTTTAACAGCCATCTTAGCACGTGAAGGAGTTACCTTACGAACCTTTTGTGTCTTGGGGTTAGCAATCATTGTATCTTTAGCAGGCTTCTTCTTGAATGTATCCAAGCCAGTGCCTTTGACTTTCTTGGCACCAAGACGTTCTCTTTCTGATGATTGAGTAGCTAAGCGGCTCATTCCACCTTCTTTAACAACTTTAGAGATAGCCTTACGGCGTTTATGAAGATACTTGTCAGTATTATCAACGTCACCATCATTGTCAATATCTTTGTCTTTACGATTAACAAATTTCTTTTTGACAGCTTTTTGATCTACTGGATCCAGCTCATTGTATAGACCTCTCTTCATCTTTTCTTTAGATGAAAGTTTTTTGCCTTCTTCGACTTGATCGTCAGGAGTATCAGTTGTTACTTCAGGCTTCTTACCTGCAAGTACATCTCTTACTGCATCGACGAGATTGGGCGACAATCCTTGTTTTCTTCCAAGTGCATCCACTTGTTCTCTTTTGATATCTTCAGCCATTTTAGTTATCTACCTTTGCTCCTGAACGCCACTGATAACAGCTCCAGTAGCGTGCTCCTGTAATTGGTCCTGGGTTATCGCAATTGTGTCTTGCGCGGAATGATTTTCTTCTCTTAGGGTCATCTCTTTTAATTGATAGCCCTGGATCACCAAATCTAACAACTTTAATGTTGCCTGTTGATGGATCCTTTACGTATACTTTAAATTTCTTTGTTGGCACTTCACTTGTTCTGATTGGGTCATTTAACTTTACGCTTTTACCCTGGTATTCAGCTTCAGTAATCATATGTTCGTATTTACATTCTTCACAGCATGCCTCTTCTGTAGTACGCTTCATAGGGTTCTGCTCACCTGGTTTTAAGGGTGTGCCGCCAAGCTTTGTAACTTGATCTTGATAAGACTTGGTCTTTCTAATTTTGTCCATATGCTTTTGTAGCTTTGCATGAGCTGGACTTTTAAACATTTCTGTTTGTTGAGAATCACGTTCAATATCAACTTCTTTTTTCTGTCTACGAAATACTGTCTTTCCATCTGGTGTCTTTGTTTTAATCATTTTAACATCAGCATGGCGAACAATGTCTTCATTACGATTACGTTCGGCCTTAGCTTCTTTTTCTTTAGCAGATAATGCAGCATAGCGTTTGCCAGCTGGTGACTTTTGCCACTTCTTC
>Ga0222719_10002999_pt1 | contig 15139 bp, 20 predicted proteins | sample C33_34DmetaG_FD_165039 | JGI IMG/M metagenome (GOLD analysis project Ga0222719, IMG submission 165039) | Estuarine water microbial communities from San Francisco Bay, California, United States - C33_34D | ecosystem: Environmental > Aquatic > Marine > Unclassified | place: USA: California...
ATAGATATATGAGTGAGGCAATAGAACTTGCAACTGCACTTGGTATCAATGTTGATGAGGCAGAATTAATTAGAACTAACTCAACAGGATTGACAATCTATAATCCAACAAATCTTGCTGAAAGAATAAAAGGCATGAAAAATACTACAATGACTAGAGAGCAAAAGATAGCATTGAGAAAACAATACGAAAGTCAAATTAATTAAATTAATTGTTTGACAGGGGGATAATATTCCTATATTATCCCCTACATAACAGAAAGGAATAATATGATACACAATAAAACATTTAGAATAACATTTAAAAAATCAACAGGCGAAACTGTGACAAGGTTTGGTCAATGGACAGAAAAATGTAGATACTGGACAAGTAAACTTGGCGAGGCTTTAATAACTTATTATGACCTAGACCAAAAAGGATATAGAACAGCAAAGGGCGAATGGAAAGTGAGGTATTAACATGGACGCATTAATAATTTTAGCTGTATGCATTACAGTTGTATATGTGGGGTTATTTGTATGACCTCACATGTTTGGTGCCATGGTCCAAGTTGCCATACAAATCACACAGTTGACAGGGTGCGAGGTAGCAAGGGCAATAAAGTTTTAAGAACTAGAAAGGTACAATTTAATCCAGAATGGCGATTAACTATGTATTCATATTTTTGTAGTAATGGCTGTTATAATGACTTTGCAAATAAATATATTGAACAAGTCATTGCGATTGCACCTAGGCACGAGCCACTCGAAACACCTATTGAAAATCCAGAAAGAACTAAACATGAAACGAGTTGGGGGCATACTTATTATGATACTAGGATAAGAGAGAAAGGAGTTGACAACAATCCAGAATAATATATTATCCTATATATAACAGAAAGGAAAATATGAAAAAAGAACCAATTAAAAAACTAAAAGAAGAGTTTCTACCAGGGGGCTCAATGAGACAGTACATTTTAGATAAGGCTGTCCATTACTTACAACAACCAGGACTACAAGCAAACAAGCATATGTTTTGTATTGATATACTTAAGATGACTGAGACAGAATATCTTGAGGCATTAAACAAAGCAACCAACGGAGAAGTGGAGAGATCAGCATGGAACTAAAAGACAACAAGACAGAAGAAAGACAGAATAGATTTAGTGGCGAGTCTATATTCTTAACTAAAGAAGAGGCTAAGATACATGACTCAATATTCTATTATGAATACTTAGCAACATTAGAAGATAAAAAGGTTGGCTTCGATGGTCATTCAAACCTTTGGGATAAAGTGCGTAAAGGTATTGATTACTTTAGACAGCACAATGCCAAGGCTTACATGGTTCTGTTAGACTAGATGCATGCAGCGAGGGGGACATTGTCCCCCTCGATAGTGGTCCCAACCCAATTCCAAAATTCGAAACTTTCACAATAACAAAAACATTTAATATAAAAAGGGGTCCCAGAGTTTACTCTTTATGCCTTGATTTATCCATTTATAGCCTGTAAAAACTTATAAGGTTCCAAAATTAAACCTAAAAAATTTTGCAGAAAAAATTTTCGAAATGGACATAGATTTAGAAAAGATAAAAAGATTACCACCTGACATCAGAAAAGAGTTTATGCAAACTCTTGTTAAGTATGATGATATTAAAAAGCGTGATAAAATTCAAAATGATTTTATGGCTTTTGTAAAACACATGTGGCCAGAATTTATAGAAGGATCTCATCATAAAAAAATAGCTGATAAATTTAATCGTATTGCAAAAGGTGAATTGAAAAGAGTTATTATCAATATGCCACCAAGACATACGAAGTCTGAATTTAGTTCTTTCTTGCTGCCCGCCTGGATGATTGGTAGAAATCCAAAATTAAAAATAATTCAATCAACACACACAACTGAACTCGCTGTAAGATTTGGTCGTAAAGCTAAAACACTTATGGACACAGAAGAGTACAAAGAAATTTTCAATACAAGATTAAGACAAGACTCACAAGCTGCTGGTAAATGGGAAACAGAACAAGGTGGTGAATATTTTGCTGCTGGTGTTGGATCAGCAATTACAGGCCGTGGTGCAAACTTATTAATTATTGATGACCCACATTCTGAACAAGATGCATTGAATGTAGATGCTCTTGAACGTGCATATGAATGGTATACGTCAGGTCCACGACAACGTCTTCAACCGGGTGGAACAATTGTTTTGGTTATGACAAGATGGAATACAAAAGATTTGACCGGTAAATTATTACAAGCTCAAAAAGAATCAAAAGCTGATCAATGGGAGATTATTGAGTTCCCTGCTATCATGCCAAGTGGTGAACCAGTATGGCCAGAGTTTTGGAAGCTCGATGAACTAGAAGGTGTTAAAGCTTCTTTGTCATTACCAAAATGGAATGCACAGTGGATGCAAAACCCAACATCAGAAGAAGGAGCTTTGATCAAAAGAGAATGGTGGCAGAAATGGGAAGCAGATGAACCACCACATTTATATCACATCATACAAAGTTATGATACCGCGTTTATGAAAAAAGAAACTGCAGACTATAGTGCTATTACAACTTGGGGAGTATTTTATAGAAATGAAGATAGTGGTCCACAATTAATTTTATTAGACGCTGTCAAAGATAGGTTAGAGTTTCCTGAACTTCGACGTGTGGCATTAGAACAATATAGATATTGGAATCCAGAAACAGTTATTGTTGAATCTAAAGCGTCTGGTCTACCTTTAACTTATGAATTAAGAAAAATGGGAATCCCAGTAATTAACTTTACACCATCAAAAGGAAATGATAAACATACACGTGTTAACTCGGTTGCACCTCTGTTTGAAAGTGGATGCATATGGGCGCCCACAGACCAATCTTTCGCTCAAGAGGTAATTGAGGAATGTGCAGCTTTTCCTTATGGTGACCACGACGATTTAGTGGATAGTACGACACAAGCTGTAATGAGATTTAGACAAGGAGGCTTTTTAGAGCACCCTGAAGACGCTGTAGATGAGCCTTTACCTGAGCCAAAAAGAGTGTATTATTAGGTATGACTTTTTTAAAAGGAGTAGGTATAGCAATTAAAGGTTTGGGAAAAGCTCTCAAAAAAGATCCATCTACACCTATTAATCCTTTTAAACCTACACCTGGTAGGGAAAAAACAAAAGAATATTTAAAAAAATTAAAAGGTAAAAAATGAAAGCTGTAGCAGAACTTTTAAAATTAATTCAAAAGCTTTATGGTAAAAAAGCTATGTCCAAAACTATTGGCACAAGAACTAATGTTATTTCTTTACCTGATAAAGAAACAAAAAGATTTGCAACTAATGAATTAAACATTGATGCTGCTTCAGATGCAGCAGTTAAAAAAGCTTATGAAGATGTTGAAAAATTAATTCCTGATGTTCCTAAAATGAATGACCAGGAAATTTTAACACTCACTGGTAACTTAAGAAGATTAGATAACCGATTAAATCCACCGTCAGCAGAGATTGTTGACATTGGCACCAAGCAGCCAGTCTCTCCAACAGGCATCAAGCAGCTAGCAGCTGAAAGTGGACAAATGTCTCCTCCAGGAACTTTAATGGGTGACCTCGAATCTCGCCTCAACCAACTCCGAGCGAGCGGCAAGAAGCTAGAAGATATTACTAAAGGTCAAGGTATGACTTTTGATGATTTATTAAAAAATCCATATCGATCGGGTGGACCTTTAGATCCTAAAGTTGGAATCGTAAGAACAGCAGCTAGAGAAATATTAGAAAAGAATTTAAAAGCAGGTAAGATTGATATTCCTGATGAAGCTGCAAAAGATGCAATTTTAAAATCCTATCAAGGTGGAACAGATCCTATTGATGTATTAAGACAAACATATGGTGAAGGTGTATTAGAACAACTAGATGATGTAGCAGATGAATTAAACAAAGCTAAAGATTATAAAGATATTCAAAAAATTTTAGAGAGAGAAAAACTTTTTGATGCTACACCTAAAAAAACTTACGGCTATGATGAAGGTGTAATGTCAGATGAAGAGATGTCAAAACTTTTAAAAGAATCTGAAACACCTGATGAATTTGCAACAGGTGGTAGAGTTGGTTTTGCTTATGGAAGTTTACCAAAAGGTATTCAGAAATTAGTTAAAGCAATGAATAAAAAATTTGGTAAAGGAACTTTAAAAACTGCAGATGAAATGGAAATGCCTCAATCTGCAAAAGACAAAGAAATGTTTGAAGATTTTGAAAAAAGAAATCCTAATCCAAAAAGACAATTAACAGATGATGAAATTAAAGAATACGAAGAAGAGTTAGGAGACAGTGAAACATGGATGTCTTCAGGTACATTAGAAGAAGCAGAAAACGCTTTGAAAAGACAAAAAGAATATGAAGCTGCAATGTATACAGATTACAAAGCAGGTAGATTAGATCCACAACCAGGTGAAAAAGGTAGAAAAGAATTTTTAGAAAAAAAACTTGAAGAGATGGAAATGTCAGGTGATAAAAAATTAATGACTAGAGAAGAAATAGAAGAGTTATCTACTTTTGATTTAGGAACTAAAATGGAACAATTTAAAAATACAAAAAGTAGATTACAGAAAAAATATAAAGGTGTTATTGATGATGAGTTATTAAGTAAAATGCTGGTAGATGATAATCCACAAAGATTAGCTGAAGTTGAAGCAACAATAGATGAAGCTTTAAAAATGCAATCAAAAGGAATGTCAGGTGAAGAAATTCTTTCTACATTTAAAAAAACACCTCGAACTAAACAAGCAGGTGGAGGACTTGCTTATCTGATGGGATTGTAAGCTATGTCAAAATCTGAAAACGTAGCTCTATATAAATATCTAACAAGACAATCTAGCCCCTCGTTACCCGGAGCGAGAAGCGAGAGACAAATGTTTGCAAAAGGAACTACAATTGGATCACAATTACCTTTAGAAGATTATGTAACTATTGTTAAAGAAATGGTGGCAGATAAAAATTATGTTCCACCGGTAAATTTAAATGCAAAAGAAGTTGGAAGAATTCCTAATTTTGAAAAAGCAAAAGAATTAGTCAAAGCAGAAATGGGTGATGGATTTACTCAAGCTTATCAAGCAAACATTACAAGAAGAAAAAAATTAAAACAAAAAGCAATAAGAGAAGCTGATCCAGAAAAGAAAACAGTTTATCTTGCTAAAAGTGCAGAACGAAGAAGAGCAGGTAGAATTAAAAAATTAGGTGGTGATGTAAAAATGACTCCTGCCGAAAAGTTTTTAAACTTTCAACAAAGTTTAGTAACTAAACAACTTAATGAAAAAATAAGACAGAATCCAGATTTAATTTTAAAGAATGAAGAATTGATGGATCAATTATCGACCACAGTTTCTAAAGATGGAGATATTGTAAAAGTTAAACCTAGTTTAGAAGATATACAAAATAGAGGTATCTTTGAAATAGAACATCAAAGAGATATTTACAAACAAGGAAAGATGAAAGACTTTCCTTATAATAGAAATTTAATATTAGGACCTTATAATAGAACTGGTGGATTTAAAGAAATGGCTGAGAAATTTATTGAAAAAAATCCTGATCCATCAAATCCAAAAGTTATTAATATTTTAAATACAGCAGATGAACTTGGAGTTACGATTAGACCTAACGCACCTGAAGGAACTTTTCCGACTAAAGCATTAGGTTATAAACAAGCTCCAGATCCAGTTAGTAAATTTGTTGATGTTGCAAAAAAAGTAACTCCTGCATTAGCATCAGATGATTTAGGTATACCAAGTTATAAAGGTGACATTGACATGGCTAAAAGAGCATTAGGAGTTAAAGAATTAAAATCAGAATTTTTTCCAGGAGCAAAAGCAACAGGAAATTTCATATCTGAAACAGCTTCTGATTTATTGACTAAAGGTTCTCGTGGTAAAGGTTTATTAAAAACTTTAGGACTTGCTGGAGCTGCGTATGGTGTTTATGATACTGGAGTTGCTTTATCAGAAGGTAAGTCTTTACCTGAAACTGCATTTAGATTTTTTGGAGCTGATCCTGTTTATAATATGATTAGAGAATACAATCGTCTACCAGAAGATGCACAAGAGATTCAGAAAAAAATAAATGCACAACAATCGTTTGATGTAGCTATGGATGATCCATTAGCTGAAGGAAGAATGGAAAGACCGGTAGTGACTCCTCAAGAACAAATGTATTTAGAAGAACAAAAGAAAATTGTTCAACAAAAAGTAGAAGAAGAAAATAGAGCTAGAGCTGAAGGCAGAGCAGGACTTGTTAATTTTGCTAAACAAAAATTTTATGAAGCTACAGGAACACCTTATCATATTGGTTTTGCAAATGGGGGTAGAGTACAACTTTCTGAAGGTGGTAAGCCAAAAAATATAGGTCGAAGAAAATTTTTAAAACTTGTTGGTCAAGGTGGAACTGTATTAGCTGCACTACCTTTCCTAGGTAAGTTTATTAAACCGGCAACTAAAGCAGCGCCTGAAGTATTAGAAACAATATCAAGATCAGCAGAACAAATGCCAGACTATTTAATTAATTTAGTTAATAAAATTAAAATGATGGGTACATCAAAAGTTATTGGAAAAATGGATAGTCCAGATGAATTTATTAGATATGATTTAGGAGACTATGAACTTCATGAAGGAGCAGGTGGATATAGATTAAAAAAAGTTAGAGACCGAGGAGAGTATGGTTATGAAGAATTTGAAATGCAAGTTAAACAAGACCCTGAAACAGATTTTGTAGAATATGAAGAAGTATCAGTAAGACCAGATCAAGATGGAAAATTAAAAGATGTTGATTTTGGTATTGATGATGATGTACATGCAGAAATGAAAAAGTTTGCTGATGAAGACTAATACACCTTATAAACATGGAAAAAAATCTGGGCCACCACCAAAAAAAGGACCACAGTCACAAGGCTTGAATTTACAATATAATACTGTTAGAACAGTAAAACTGGAGAAAATAAATAATGGCAGACGTAGATAAAGCGCTTCCAAATGTGGAACAAGAAATCAATGTACCTTCTGATGTTGAAATTGAGGAAGCTCAATTAGAAAAACAAGAAGAGTTAGCAGAACAAGGTGAACCTGTAGAAATACAGGAAAACGAAGATGGATCTGTAGATATTAATTATGACCCTGCTATTGCTTCTGTTGAAGGAGCAGAAAATCATTATGATAATTTAGCAGAACATTTACCTGACGATGTACTTGGAAGACTATCTTCTGATTTATTTCAAAATTACCAGGACTATAAAAATTCTAGAAAAGATTGGGAAACCTCTTACAGACAAGGCTTAGATCTGTTAGGATTCAAATATGAAAACAGGTCGGAACCTTTCGCCGGTGCTTCGGGTGCCACTCATCCGGTGCTTGCTGAAGCTGTTACTCAGTTTCAGGCGTTGGCTTATAAAGAATTGTTACCTGCCGATGGACCAGTAAGAACTCAAATCTTAGGTATACCTTCTCCTGAAAAAACTCAACAAGCTTCACGAGTCAAAGATTTTATGAATTATCAACTCATGGATCAAATGAAAGAGTATGAACCTGAGTTTGATCAAATGTTATTTTATTTACCTTTGGCAGGTTCTTCATTTAAAAAAATCTATTATGATGAAGTTATGCAGAGAGCGGTATCAAAATTTGTACCGGCTGATGATTTGATTGTTCCGTACACAGCTACCTCATTAGATGATGCGGAAGCAATCATTCACAGAATTAAGATGTCTGAAAATGAATTAAGAAAACAACAAGTAGCAGGTTTTTATAGAGATGTAGATATTCAACCAGGACAACTTAATGAAGATGATGTTGAGAAAAAAGAACATGAATTAGAAGGTAGAACTAAATCTGCAAAAGAAGAAGATGTATTTAATTTATTAGAATGTCATGTTAATTTAGATTTAGAAGGTTATGAAGATGTTGGACCAGATGGTGAACCAACAGGAATCAAACTACCTTACATTGTAACCTTAGAAGAAAATTCTAGAGAGATTTTATCTATAAAAAGAAACTATGAAATAAATGATCCTAAAAGATCAAAAGTACAATACTTTGTACATTTTAAATTTTTACCAGGCCTTGGTTTTTACGGTTTTGGTTTAATACACATGATTGGTGGTTTATCGAGAACTGCTACATCTGCCCTAAGACAATTACTTGATGCAGGTACATTATCAAACTTACCTGCTGGATTTAAGCAACGAGGAATCAGAATTAGAGATGACGCACAGGCTATACAACCTGGTGAATTTAGAGACGTAGATGCACCAGGAGGAAACATCAGAGATTCATTTATGATGCTTCCGTTTAAAGAGCCAAGTCAAACTCTATTACAGCTTATGGGTGTAGTTGTTTCTGCAGGACAAAGATTTGCTTCAATAGCAGACCTGCAAGTAGGGGATGGGAATCAGCAAGCCGCGGTGGGCACTACAGTCGCGTTGCTAGAAAGAGGAAGCAGAACCATGTCTGCAATTCATAAAAGAATTTATGCTTCTTTAAAAAATGAATTTAAATTATTAGCAAGAGTTTTTAAATTATATCTACCACAAGAATATCCATATGATGTCGTTGGGGGTCAAAAAAGTATTAAACAAACTGATTTTGATGATCGAGTAGATATATTGCCAGTTGCTGACCCTAACATTTTCTCACAAACACAGCGTATTTCACTTGCGCAAACAGAACTCCAACTGGCACAATCTAATCCTCAAATACACAACATGTACAATGCATATAGACATATGTATGAAGCATTAGGTGTAAAAGATATTGATCAAATTTTAATTCGACCACAACCCCCACAACCAAAGGACCCTGCATTAGAACATATTGATTCTCTTGCAGGGAAACCATTCCAAGCGTTTCCAGGTCAAGACCACAGAGCACACATTACTGCTCATTTAAATTTTATGGCAACTAACATGGCTAGAAATAATCCTGTCATTATGGCTGCATTAGAAAAAAATTGTTTTGAACATATTTCTTTGATGGCTCAAGAACAAGTTGAAGTAGAATTTAAAACTGAAATTCAACAATTGATGGCAATGCAACAAAATCCACAAGCAATGCAAGATCCACAAATGCAACTTCAAGTTAGAATGATATCTGAAAAGATAGAATCTAGAAAAGCAACTTTAATTGCAGAGATGATGGAAGAATTTATGAAGGAAGAAAAAGAAATTACTTCACAATTTGATAATGATCCTATTGCAAAACTTAGAGCAAGAGAACTTGATCTAAGAGCACAAGAAAATTATAGAAAAGAACAAGAATCTAAGGAGAGATTAAACTTAGATAAGATGAAATCTATGATGAATCAAACGACTGACCAACAAAAGTTAGATCAAAATGAAGAATTAGCAAATTTAAGAGCTGATACTTCTATTCAAAAAACAATTTTACAACATGAACTTAAAAATAAAGACGGTATGTAATGAAAAAAACGTCAAAATCTCAGAAAAAAATAAAAAAAGTAATGAAAGAATTTAAAAAAGGTGAACTTAACATCGGAAAAAGCAAAAAGAAGGTAAAAAGTAAGAAACAAGCAATTGCAATTGCACTTTCTGAAGCTGGAAAGAGTAAAAAAAGATGATACCTTGGGGATTATTAGGTCAAGGACTTAAAGCAGGTCTTGCAATTTACAAAAATAAGAAGCAAGCAGAGGTCGCAATGTCTGAAGCGGCTATTGTCCATGCTGAAAAGATGAAAAAAGGTGAAATTGAGTATCAAGGTAAAGCTTTAGATGCTCAAAAAGGCGACTGGAAGGACGAATTTATTTTATTAACGCTTTCATCGCCTCTATTTTTACTTGCGTACAGCGTTTTTGCAGAAGATGAAGATATTAGTGTTAAACTTGACTTATATTTTGAAAAATTACAGAATATGCCTTGGTGGCTAATTTCATTATGGGTCGCTGTTGTGGGAGCTGTTTACGGAATTAAGGCTACTGAACTAAAACAATTTGGAGGTAAAAAATGATAAAGAAAATTTACAATAAAGTTTGTTATTTTGTGTGTAAAATGTTAAAAATTACACCATGCATTTGTAAACACGAATGTGGATGTAAAAAGGAGTTCAAAAATGAAAAATAAAAAAAAATCTTTTCCTGATTTAAACAAAGATGGAAAAATAACTAAAGCAGACATCTTAAAAGGAAGAGGTGTATTTGCTGAAGGTGGACCTGTTGAAGTTAAAGCAGATAATACTATTGATGAAGTAGGAAATCCAAAAGGTAAAAAGAAATCTATCCAAATACAAGGATGGGGAAAAGCGAGACACTAATGCCAGGATTTAGAAATATGATGAAAAAAAGAATGATGAGAAAAGCTGGAGGAATGGCTTCAATGACTCCAGCGCAAAAACAAAAAGCAATGGAAACTTTAAAAAAATATAAAGGTGAAACTAAAAAACCTATTCAAAAAAGAACTATGGGACCTACACAAGGCACTCCAATGTCAAGAACAAAAAAAGTTATAGGCGGAGCTGTTAGAATAGGATCAGCAGTATCTAAATATTTAAAAAATAATCCTGATAAAGTTAAAAAAATAATGCAATCAGATTTACCTAAAAAAACAAAAGATCTTTTAGGTAAAATGAAACAAGCATATAAGAAGAAAAAATAATGGCTAAACTTTGTGCAAAAGGTAAAGCTGCTGCAAAAAGAAAATTCAAAGTGTATCCATCTGCATATGCTAACATGTATGCTTCTGGAGTTTGCTCTGGTAAAATAACTCCAGGTGGCAAAAGACAAAAGAAAGCTGAGGGTGGTTTGATTGATAATAAAAACAAAAAGAAAAAAGAAACAGAAAAAAAAGAAACAGCTGTAGGAAAAGCTAAAAAAATTTTAACACTTAAACAAAAAAGATTAGAAGACCTTAGAAAAGAATTAGGTATGAAAAAAGGTGGCATCGTAACCGGTTGCGGTAAAGTAATGTCGAATAGAAGAAAAAAAACTAAATATATTTAATATGGGTTTACGAAAGTGGGTAGCAGAGAAATGGGTAGACATTGGAGCTCCGAAGAAGGATGGCAAATATCAGCCGTGCGGAAGATCAAAGGGGAGCAAAAGAAAATATCCAAAGTGTGTCCCTCTTGCAAAGGCCCGAAGCATGAGTGCTGGACAAAAGGCTTCTGCAGTAAAACGAAAACGTGCAGCGTCCAACACTGGCCCTAAACCAACTAACGTAAAAACAATTGTTAAAAGAACTAAAAAAGCTGACGGTGGTTACATTGGAAGTTTCATTGACTTGAATGTTGATGGAAAAACATATAGTAATCCATCATATAAAAAATATTACAGGGGAATGTTATAATGGCAAAGTCACCTGCTTGGCAAAGAAAAGAAGGAAAGTCTGCATCAGGCGGACTAAATAAAAAAGGAGTTGCATCTTATAGAAGAGCAAACCCTGGTTCAAAGTTAAAAACAGCTGTAACAACTAAACCTTCAAAATTAAAGAAAGGTTCTAAGGCTGCTAATCGTAGAAAATCGTTCTGCGCTCGTATGAAAGGCATGAAGAAAAGATTAACTTCAGCAAAAACCGCGCGCGACCCAGATTCTAGGATTAACAAAAGTCTTAGAAAATGGAATTGCTAGTGGACTTTGAAACTTTTATCTCTAAATTAAGAAAACAAATAAGAAATTCTTATCACAACATAGGTGAAACTATGTTAGCTGGTGGAGTAACAGATATTGAAAAATATAAATATCTGCTAGGACAGGCACATGCCTTACAATTAATAGATCAGGAAATATCAAACCTGCTAAATCCAAAGGAGGATAAAAAAAATGATACTGAAGGAACAAACGTCATTAAATTCGGACAAAGAAGTCCCGAAGACGAGACTCGCTCTTGATGAAAAATATCAAGAAGAAAATAAAAAAGAAAAAGAAAAAGAGTCTTTAGAAAAATCAAAAAGAGTTGATGAAACTAATATTGGTGACATCAAAGAAGAATTACCTACACCATCAGGATGGAGACTTTTAGTTTTACCTTTTACACCAAAAGAAAAAACTAAGGGAGGTATTTTAATTGCACAAGAAACTTTAGATAAATATAGAATCGCAGTTAATTGTGGTTATGTAATTAAAATGGGTCCATTGGCTTACAAGGATACAGAAAAATTTCCAACTGGGCCATGGTGTAAAGAAAAAGATTGGGTGATATTTGCAAGATATGCAGGATCACGTTTACCAATAGAAGGCGGAGAAGTCCGTATTCTTAACGACGACGAGGTTTTGGGAACAATTAAAAATCCAGAATCTGTGTTGCACTACATATAAACATAGGAGGAAACTATGCAAGAACAAGAAAACAAACAAGAAACTCCGATGGTTGATATAGACACTTCAGGTCCAGAGCAAGAAGTTGAATTAAATGATGATGCTCAAACTGAAGAACAAGTAGAAACTAAGGAACAAGAAACTAGCCCCGAGCCACAAGCTGCTAGCACCGAAGAAGCAAGCGACGAGAAGCAAGAGGCTAATGAAGAGAAAGATACGAAAGATTTAGAATTAGAAAACTACAGTAAAGATGTTCAAAGAAGAATAGCAAAACTAACAGGTAAATGGAGAGAAGCTCAAAGACAAAGAGATGAAGCCATTGAATTTGCTAGAGTTCAAAAAGCTCAAAGAGAAGAGTATATGAAAAAATATTCTTCAATTGAACAAGCTGGAGTAAAAGATAGAGAAGAGCGAATCAAATCTGGTTTAATTGCAGCTCAAACAAAATTAGCTACAGCTAGAGCTAATGATGATGTTGCAGCAGAAGTTGAAGCTCAAAAAGAAATTGCAAGACTTGGTTATGAAGAAGCAAGATTGCAAGAAGCTAAAACGGTAGCAGAAACAGCACCAAAAGCTGAGAAAAAAGTAGATGAAATACCTACTTTTAATCAACAGCAACAACCACAACAACAAGTTGATCCTAAGGCAGAGTCTTGGGGAGCTAAAAACAAGTGGTTTGGTAGCGATACTGCTATGACTTATACTGCTTTTGATATTCATAATAAATTGGAATCAGAAGGGTATGATCCACAATCTGATGAATACTATGCTGAAATTGATAAAAGAATAAGACTTGAATTTCCGCATAAATTTGGTACTAATGATAGTAATAAAACGGCTGAATCGACTAGGCCAGTGCAAACAGTAGCGTCGGCGACGCGAAGCACAAAATCAGGTCGCAAAACTGTCAGACTCACCCCTTCTGAAGTTGCTATCGCCAAAAAATTAGGAGTGTCATTAGAAGATTATGCAAAACAAAAAAAACACATGAAGGAGGTTTAAGCATATGGAAAAAGAAAATAACATGAAGACCCCTCGTGCGAGTCAGTCAAGAGTTTCTGAAAAGAGACCAACAACCTGGACTCCACCGTCATCTTTGGATGCACCACCTGCGCCAGATGGTTTTAGGCATAGATGGATAAGAACTGAAGTTTTAGGCATGGACGATGCAAAGAACATGTCAGGTAAACTTAGATCCGGATGGGAACTCGTTCGAGCAGACCAATATCCTGATCACGCTTATCCGCAAGTTGCTGAAGGCAAATACGCAGGAGTCATTGGAGTAGGCGGCCTTGTGCTAGCAAGGATACCGGAAGAGATCGCAAAATCTCGTGAGGCTTATTTTAGTAAACAAGTCCAAGAACGAGATGAAGCAGTAAACAACGATCTTATGAAGGAACAGCACCCAAGTATGCCTATTGATAGTAATAGGCAGAGTCGCGTAACTTTTGGTGGTACTAAAAAATAATTTTTTAGCAATACCAACTACCGCGATACTAAATATAAACTAAAACTAAGGAGTAAAAACTATGGCTACTAACAAAGATGCCGCTTTCGGTTTGAAAGCATTAGGTAAAGTCGGCCAGAATAGAGACAACCAAGGTTTAAGTGAATATAGTATTGCCGCTAACTCGACTGCGATATATCAAAATGACCCTGTAAAAGCATTAGGTACAGGTTATATTGGTGTTGCAGCAGCTGGTGATCAATTATTAGGTTCACTTAATGGTGTATTCTATACTGACGCTAGTACGTCAAAACCTTCATGGGCAAATCACTTAGAAGGATCTAACACTGCAACAGACATTGTTGGATTTGTAAGTGACGACCCTTATGAAAGGTTTGAAGTACAAAACACAACAAGTTTGGCAATCGCAAGCATTAATGGTTTAGCTAATATTAGCTACGCTGCAGGTGCTACTCCAAACTTTGTGTCAAAAGTAGAACTTGATGGTGGTACAATTACTACTACTACAAGAACACTTAAAATCTTAGGAGTGACTAAGGATGATGAAAACGATAATTTACTAAACGCTACTACATATAACGTTAATGTAAATTGTGTTGTTCAGATTGCTAACCACTTCTTAAACTCAACATCAGGCGTATAATAGGAGGATAATATGGCGATAAGTAGAGGACAACTAGTTAAAGAACTAGAGCCAGGTTTGAATGCCCTATTCGGCTTGGAATATAAAAGGTATGAAAATCAGCATGCTGAAATTTTCGATACAGAATCATCTGACAGAGCTTTTGAAGAAGAAGTAATGTTATCTGGTTTTGGTCAAGCACAAACTAAACCAGAAGGTTCAGGTGTGTCTTTTGACAATGCTCAAGAAACTTTCACTGCTAGATATACGCACGAGACAATTGCTCTTGCATTTTCAATCACTGAAGAAGCGATTGAGGATAACTTGTATGATAGATTAGCTTCTAGATATACAAAAGCATTAGCAAGATCTATGGCGAATACTAAACAAGTAAAAGCAGCAAATGTATTAAACAATGCATTTGATTCAAGCTTTGCTGGCGGTGATGGTAAGGAGCTTTGCGCTACTGACCACCCAACAATCGCTGGTACTTTCTCAAATGAGTTAGCAACTTCTGCTGACTTAAACGAGACATCTTTGGAGCAGTCTTTAATTGATATTGCTGCATTCACAGATGAAAGAGGCTTGAAAATTGCAGCTAGAGGGATGAAAATGATCATTCCAAGTGAATTACAATTCACTGCGGAAAGATTAATGAAATCTGCTCAAAGAACTGGTACTGCGGACAACGATATCAACGCGATCAACAGTATGGGAATGGTTCCACAAGGTTATGTGGTAAACAATTTCTTAACTGACACAGACGCGTTCTTTATCAAAACAGACGTGCCTAA